>Ga0193709_1000053_pt1 | contig 51535 bp, 79 predicted proteins | sample H3c2metaG_FD_160571 | JGI IMG/M metagenome (GOLD analysis project Ga0193709, IMG submission 160571) | Soil microbial communities from a riparian zone of the East river system, Colorado, United States - H3c2 | ecosystem: Environmental > Terrestrial > Soil > Riparian zone | place: USA: East River...
ATCTTCGCTCTATTGCGATCATCACATTTTCTGGAAAGACGAAGGCAAAAATTGGCGTGCGAATAAACAGAGTGAAGATATTTGGTGGAATTATAACTGCAAGGATGCTGTTAAAACCCTCGAAGTCTACCATGAACTCCTCCCACTCGTAACATCCTTCGAGCTGACCGAGCAGGTCGCTACTCAGATGGCCGTGTTTAATGACATGTGCCTACCGATGATGATGCGCGGGATGCTCACTGATCCTGCTGCACGCAAGATAGTCTCGGACCAGCTCGCGGCTGATATCGCTATACTCGATGCCCGCCTTGCGCCGATGGTACCTGAAGACATACTCCCTCGCAAGAAGGGCAGCGCGCCTTGGTACACCTCAGCCGCGAAACAGAAAATACTATTCTACGACATCTGCGGCGTACAGCCCGTACGCAAACCGGGCGGTGGAAGCGAAACTGTTAACAAAGAAGCGCTACCTGTCATCGCGCAGCGTGAGCCTATCCTTGCTCCTGTAATTACCCTGCTCGAACGCCGACGCAGTATGAAAGTTTACCATTCCACATTCGCTAAGATGGAGACCGACGACGATGATCGTATGCGATGTTCATATAACCCTACAGGAACAGATACTTTCCGATTCTCATCGAGTGAAAATGTGGAGGGACGTGGGGGAAATCTGCAGAACATTCCCAGCGATAAGGAAGATGACGATTACAAGTACCCCAACATGCGTAACTCTTTCGTATGTGATCCCGGTTACGAACTTGGCGAGTTTGATCTTGGCGGAGCGGACGCTCAAGTCGTTGCGTGGGAAGCTAAAGACGAAGACCTTAAGGCCGCATTCCGCGCTGGACTTAAACTCCATATCAAAAACTGCCGAGACCTATACCCCGAACGCACGAAGGATATGACCGATGAAGACCTCAAAGCTCTCGATCACGCCGGTGGGCTTTACCATAACGCTAAACGTCGAGTGCACGGCACCAATTACGGAGGAACTCCTCGAACGTTTGTGGCGAAACTTAGAACATCTCTTGCTGAGGAAGAAGAGTTTCACGAGCGATGGTTTCACCTCCATCCGGGTATCAAGGAGTGGCACAATCGGACGAATCGACAACTCAATGGAATACAGTGCTGGCGGTGTAACAAAGTACATGGGGGCGAACGAATTTGCCCCGAATGTGGAGCAGTTTCTGGCCGAACAGTTGGCAATAAGTTCGGTTACCGTATCGTCTACTTCGATCGACCTAACGAACTCTTTACCAAAGCGCTCGCATGGAAGCCGCAAAGCACCGTCGCCATCAACACCAACAAAGGCGCGCTCGCCATACGACGGGATTGCCCTTGGGTTGAACTTCTATTACAGGTTCATGACTCGCTCATCTGCCAGTGGCCTAAAAAGTATCACGACAGAATTCCTGAAATCAAACAAGCACTCCACACTATAACCGTCCCATACGACGACCCTCTAACTATTCCGTGGGGACTAAAACTATCCACCACGAGCTGGGGAGCAGCTGAACCGCAGAAATGGTAAACCACACACTTAATGATTTATAAAGTGTGTCAACTAGGGAGACTCCAATGTCTTTTATTTACGTAGCATCGCCTTACTCACATGATGATCGAACTATCGTCAACGCTCGTCACCATTTGGTATTACATTACACTACTCATCTTTTCCGGCAGAAAAAGTTAGCTTTCTCTCCCATTGTGCATTGTCATCCTATCGCACAACATGGCGGTTTGCCCGGCGACTTCCAGTTCTGGGAACAATACAACCGCGCAATGATCGGAAGCTGTGACATGATGCATGTGCTCGAACTTCCCGGCTGGGAGATGTCGAAGGGAGTAACATCAGAAATCAAAATAGCCAAATTCGATTATATTCCGATCGAGCATATTACCTATAAAGACTTGTCAAACTTCATCCATAAGCCAGAAGAAGGCGACGAGGAAAAGTGGCCAACGTGGGAAGCATATAAGTTACTGGCGGGTACTACCGAGTAACCTTTATGCCCCGTAAGCTCGAAAACTGGCTGACAGCATACGCCAAGTACACGAGCGCTAGCGAAGCCCCAGAGATGTTTAACTTCTGGAGCGGCGTTAGCGCGATCGCTGGTGCTATGCAAAAGAAATGCTGCATCGACCAAGTGAGGTTTAGATGGACTCCGAATTTCTACATTATATTTGTTGCACCGCCCGGAGTGGCGACGAAGTCGACTACCATATCCGTGGCGATGAACTTGTTGAAGCAAGTCGATGGCATTCAAATGGGGCCACAATCGCTCACTTGGCAGGGACTAACTTCTGGTCTACAGAAATCCTTGCAGCTAATACCAATGGGGGGTTTGACCGGAGACCTCCTCGATCAGAATTACATGTCGCAAAGTGCCATTACCTGCGAGTTAAGCGAATTAGGCACCATGCTCGATGCACGGGATACCGCATTAGTTTCTGTACTTATTGATCTTTGGGATGGGAGAGATGGAACATGGGAGCGTTGGCTGCGTTCATCCGAGAACACAAAAATCGAGAATCCATGGATCAATATAATTGCCGCTACTACGCCTTCGTGGCTGCGGGGAAACTTTACGGAGGAAATGATATTTGGCGGTCTCACATCGAGAGTAGTTTTCGCATACGCAGACAAAAAGCAATATTTGATTCCCTACATCAACCAACTCGTGGATGCGACGGATCACCTAGAACTCGAAAAAGCGCTCGTACACGATCTGAATGAAATAAACCTCCTCCGAGGTGACTTCATCATGACCCCGGCGGCGCTTGAATTCGGTGGAAATTGGTATCGTCAGCACTGGCAAAACGTAGACGAGCATCTACGCAATCCTAAGTTCCACGGCTACAATGCTCGTAAGCAAACCCACATGCACAAGCTGGCGATGATCCTATCCGCTGCTGAATCCGATGGCCTAATAATCGACAAGCGCCATTTGGAAATCTCTCTTGCCCTACTCGCCGGTGTTGAACGCGATATGCACATCGTCTTCGACTCGATCGGCATGGTCCAGTCCGCCCGCGATATGGAGTTCATTAAAGAAATCCTGAAAACTCAAGGTATCGTCACTGACAAAAATCTCTGGGGCGAGTGCTATCGCTTCATGACTCGGATGGATTTCCAAGCCGCGACGGATGCTTGCGTAAAAGCTGGATGGACTATGATATTTGTCGAGCAGGGGACGACCTTTTACAAGTACATTCCCGAGCTCGACGATGATGCTCCGCCTACTGTTCTTACTGAGGCTGTTCCGAAGGTTCAATAGGCTTTATCAACTCGCCTAAACTCGACGCGCCTTTGCTGCCAATAGTAATTCCCACCTTCGCCCCCGCTGTTCCCTCACGCTTTAGTTGCGTCTTGGCGACGTTATTGAACAACGTCCGTGCTGTATCTTCCGCCCCACGTTCGGCCCCACCACGAAGCGGTGCTTTAAGCGAGTTAACCATATAACTAAATATGCCACCAGTACCCATACTTCTTTCTAGCTTATTCATTAGCTGCGTCATATCACCGCCCTTAGCGATCTGTCTGATTACCACGAGTTCTCTCGGCTCAAACGTCCTTTGCGCTAATTTGTTCTTATACAATTTCGTAAACTCTGCTTGGAACGCTTTGTCCACCGGCGTACCTTTACCGGTTGCAATGTCCGCAAGATCAAACGCACTCGCAACTAGGTTCGATTTTTCTTTTTGTGCAAAAGTTTCATTCATTGTCTTGAATGCCTTCAACCCCTCTTTAATATTACCCGAGACAACCGCTGGATTTTTTTCTCCCAACGATTCGAACATAGCACTCATTCTCTTTCCGATAATCCGCACGAGATTAGCATCGTCGAACGCAACACCGTCTTGCAATGTCCCTTTACCTGTAAAAGGTAAATCTCTAATCCTTGCTCGTAGCGTATTCAAATCTCTCAAACTCGTCGCAGTTCCATCGTCCGCATATTTGTTCAACAAATCTAGTGCGGTCTGCGCTGTAGGAGCATCTCCAACTTTAAATGTTTTATTGTTGGCAAACTCCTTTGCAAGCTTATTAACTTCTCCTTTAATATATTTATTATCAACCATAACCCCAGCCTTATCAAACTGGTCCGAAGCGGTTTTAACTGTATTTTCAAGCTCAGTAACTTTACCCTTCGCCGTCTTCCAGAGCGAATCTTCCACGCCGCCAACCTTAGCAACAGGAACTTTCCGCTCAATAAGCGCACCGAGTCGATCGCCAAAATACTTCCCGAACAACCCTCCAACCGCACCGAGACCTGTTTCTATTCCAACATTGAGTGGATCGGGTGTCTCACCTTTTCCGATTGCCTCTCCAGCCGCATTAACCCCAGCAAGTCCTGCACCAGTTACCGCCGCTGCTGGATATGTAGCCGCAGCAGCCCCCGGAAGCGCCAATCCCTGCGATACGGTTCCGATACCTTTCGCAACATTCGTCGCTGTCGGTCCGAGTCGCTGTTCGGCCATATTACTTTGCGCAAGCTGCGTGTCTAAATCCGTCCCGGCTACGGCTGCGCGAGCTTTATTAGCCATTCCTGCCGCTGCGCTATCACCTGTTACTCGGCCGAAATCTCCACCAGCTTCCATATCTTGATGAATAGCTTTCGCTTTATCTTCCGTATCCCCATGGAAAAGCGCTTTCGTTGCACCGCTCGCAGCGCCGATTAGATCACCTGCCCCCATACCGAGCAAGCTTCTCAGCATCCCACCTCCGCCTTTAGCAGCCGGTGCTTCTTTACCTTCCGCTTCCGCATTGAGTGCATCTCTCGCTGCTTTCCGGGCAGCAGCCATTTCTTCTGGGGTCATTTCATTGTGCTCCTGGTTCTGGCCATCCTAATACCGCACGTTTCATGCGGTCGTCATACTTCGACCAGAGTCGTTTATCTTCCTCACTGAGCGTATCCGGTGCGGCAGCGGGAAGTTGGGTAATCTTTGCTGGACCGGACTCTTCTCCCGGAGCAGGACGGAGCGGATTTATCATTTTCTCCAACTCTACATGCTCTTGATCCGTAAACATAGGCTTGTCTTTTAGATACCCTTGAATATACTTACTCCAACCTTTTGTCGTACCGTTTTCGATAATATACTCCGCCTTCTTCCCCATAATATCTGCCTCCCGCCGCTGCTTAGCGAGCATGCCTGTCAAGATTGCGTAATTAGCCTGTGGAGTATCACCCAATCCACCAACAATACTTTGTAGGAACTGCACGTCACGATCAGAAGTATTACCCGTCAAGCCATAACCGCTATCTGGATTACGCATTCTGAGCGCCAAAGCATTCATTCTTCCCAGCAACGTCTGCTGCAAATCCACATCATTCTTATCCCCAGCAAACGTGAATCCGAAATCCTGAAACGCTGCTCTGATACCTATTGTCAGCGGTACCGTCTTTCCAGTCGGTGTGACTTTCGCAAGCTCTCGTGTCTGCTCCAAATCGGCAACCTGATTGAGCAACATGTCAGCTTTGTCGCTCATTTTAATACTTGCTTCTTGCATCGGCGTTGATACTCCCGCGGTCGCCGCTGGCGGAACTGTCGCCCGTGACTGCGCCTGCATCCACTGCGAGAATGTCCCAACTGCCGCACCTTCCTGTAGCCGCGCATGTTGATAGTTTGTCCACTGCGGAGTCGTATCGCCCGACTTCGCTTTATACATATCCAATACTACTTTCGCCCCTTCCGAATCCCCCATCGCGACCAACTCCCCAGCCATGTCCACCATATCCATGGGAGCCATTGTTTCAAGCGCGGTTTGCCCGCCTACTTTAACCGCACCAAATAGCTGCTTTCTCCGCTCAAGCGTCTGCCGTGCTTGCTCATTTTTGAGCAGCTTATCCTGTGCTTCCAGTTGGTTTATCTGTAAATTCTGCACATTTAATCCATAGTTTGCCTGTGCCATTTTATTATCAAACAGCATGTTTGACTCTTGCAGATCAACCTTCCGCTTCTCCAACTGCTGTTCTGTAGTTAATCCCGGAGACATAACTTGTATCGCGAAATCGAGCAAACTACTTTGCACTCCCGGATCAGCGAGCCAGCTCTCATTCTTCGCTACTTTCGCTTCGAAGTCGGGTGCACCAGTAGCTCCAGTAGTATTCGGATCAACAGGAGCCGGGCTGCTAGCTGCATTACTAGCCGGTGCCATAATGTCTCCGAGACCGCGAACGGCGGGGGTAGACACAGAAGTCTTTCCCATACTCGCAGCGACATTTTGTGGTTGAGGGACCAACGGCGAGTTAATCTTGTCATAATCATCCCTTAAGGATTTTCCGAGTGCCATCTTACTTACCTCCCATTAACATACCGAGCGAGGGCGGTCCACCACTTTGTCCCATGTTTGTAAGCATGGCCATAATGGCTTTCAACGCATTCGGATCACGGTTAAAACTACCCTGCGATGGAGCAGGAGCGGTGCCTTTCGGCGGTTCTAAAGCTGGGCCTTTCATTGCTCCTGCGAGCTGACCTAGCTTGCCGATGGTATTAATCTTGTCTTGGAATGTCTGACTCTGCGCTGGTGCTGCTGGCGCAGGCGGGAATTGCGTCAATGGATCAGCTGCCGGAGTCGCTGTCACTGTCGGATCAACATCGGCCGCAGTATACCTCCCATCGCCATTAATCGGCTGTGACAGCAGCCCACCATTCGGCACTTGCTGAGGCGGTGGGGCTTCCTGTGTCGGCGCCACACTCGATAACATCCCCGTATCCGGAGTCTGTACAATCGGCACCAGCTTCTGCGCGGTCGCAATTCTGTCCGCACCTTCACCTCCCGGCTTATCATAACCGGCGAATTTCCACGCATTATTCATATGCTGTTGTGCTTCTGCAGCGTCCTTGGAATTCTCGATCTGGTTGATCAAATTTGGGTCTTCCTGCAAGGCAAACAGCGCTTGATTTCGAGCCGAAACATGGTTTGGATTATCTCCCATTTTCGCCCCGAAGTTCTGCATGTTGGTATATCTCGCATCTCTCCATGACATAGCGCCACCGGATTTACCCGCAACGCCTCCCTCACTCGGATCGTTCCACGTACCAAATACGTTTGCAGGAGCAAATGCGCTTTCATGCGTTGCCGTGGCCATCATAGCCGCGATAGCATACGGATTAGTAAGCCCTTTAATACCTTGTTCTGGACTACCGGCACGCAGCGACTGCTCGAATTCATTCATGATCTGCTTCTGGCTTTCCGTGCCTTCAGCAAGTGTCCGCGCTTCACCAGCATTACCGACATTATCCGGCACCTGCCCGACCTGCAACGTCCCCGGAGTTAACCTCGCTGCCTGCTCTTTTTGCATCTTTTCCCACGTATTATCTGCAGCGGCGTTGGCTTCATCGCTTCCCGTAAACGGTCCAATTCTGCCCCACGGACCGCTTAGCCATGGTTCATTTCCACCACTTGCTGGAGCTTGCTGAGGCGGCGGTGCTACAGGCGCACGTGAGCGCATGGGGTCTTTCGGAACCATAAGATTGCCAAGCGACGGGGTGGCGGAAGTCGCGCCGGGTTTAGCTGTTGTCGTACTGGTCGGCGCCACTTCTGAGCTTTTGCCTTTTTCATTTGACTCCATCTGACGGCGCTGGGCCGTCTGTGCTTGTACTTGCTCTTGTAGAGTCATCGCACCTTGCTGACTCCATTGGTTAGGCGCGAAATCCCCGCCTCCTGCAACTTGAGTATTCGGTGCCTGAGCTGTAGGCGCGCTTAAATCACCAAGCCCCAATGACGGTGCGATCTGCTTCTGAAGATGCTCAGGTTCGATATTCAGCATCGCCATACGCCGTGCGAGTTCTTTAATCTGGGGCTGTTTCAAGGCCATAATAACCTCCTATTAAGAAGCTTCGAAACCCTGTGCGTTGACATAAACCGCACCCGTTGCGCTGAGTGTCAGCAAGCAAATCTCGAGCAATTGGTTCACATCACTTTGCAAAGGGGTATCGAATGCTTCATCAAAACGCTGAAGCGCCGTGTTCAACTTCGTCCGCCATAGCACTGTTCCACCAGCACCCTTGCGAATCACCAACTCTGTCGCTGTGGCCATAGTTTCCGTGCTCACGCCAATATGCGTGATACAGTTCTTCTTCCCGGCTACAGCGGCTTTGATAGTAACCGCCGTTGTAGAGTTAACTAACCCCGCTGCCGGTGGTGCATAAGACCATGTTGCGGTTAAGTCCTCAATCACTCGCATCCGTTGTACTTGACTATTTGCTACTGGCATTGTCTTATCTCCTATCCTGTTCCAAGTCTGCGTGTTCGATTATAAAAAATCCGGTTGTATTTGTTATATACTACCGTGGTGCTGATTAAATCAGTCTCTGTTGCTTCGAGTTTATACTCTCCCGGCACTGCAACCATTACTACATCATGCACACGGAACGTTCGCAATAACTGCGCATCAAATCCTGTGTACGAATATGTTCCAATCCCGGCTGGTACCTTCGTGCCGAGCTTTAAATTAGCATTTTGCCCATTCCATGAGTATGAACCTGCTACTGATACTAGACCATACCCCCGTCTGAACGTCGCGGCTTGTCCAGCAACTGCATAGCTTCCGGCGGCTCCAACGAGCTTATGACCGTTTCTTAATGCTGCTGCCTGCCCCGTTACGGCATACGTTCCAATCCCAGCTCCGAGCTTCCTGCCATACTTTAACCCTGCAGCGGTGCCTGCTACGCCATAAACTCCTACTCCTGCGACTAGCCGATGTGCTTTTCTCAGAACCGCTGTCTGGCCTGCTACCGCATATGTACCTAATCCTGCTCCAAGTTTTCTATTAAACTTCAACCCGGCTGGCTGATATGTGAATGTATACGTACCACTTGCAGCAACAGTTTTCGAAATTTTCCTTAGTGCCGCCGCGGTTCCTGTTACCGTATATGCTCCCGCTGCTGCTACAAGTACCTTCGCTGAAGGAGAATAAATAAGATTAGCCGCACTACCAGCAACAGCATAACTTCCCACCGCTGCCGTAATTTTCCTATTCGCCCTAAGTACCGCTGCCGTACCTGAGATCGAATATGTTCCAGTTGTTGCTACAGCTTTCCACGTCTTCTTGAGCGCCGCCGTTGCACCTGTATATGTATACGCTCCTACTCCACCTGTTAATGTATAACCCTTTTTTAATGCCGCAGCCGTTCCCGCTACTGCATAACTCCCAGCCGCTGCGATCAGTTTCCGTATCGCTCTGAGAGTTGCAACTTGGCCACTAACACTATATGTACCAACCGCCGCACCGACCTTATACCCACGCTTCAGTCCCGCTGCCGAACCTGCATACGTATACGCTCCAACGCCCGCAGCTAACTTATGGGCCCACTTCAACCCCGCCGTTTGTCCGGCTACAGCATATGATCCCGGCGCCGCTACCAGTGTATACGCCACTGGTCCTGAAGGGAGCGTCTTCAACTCAAGGAAATAACTGCCGCCGTATGTTCCGCTATTGTTATTAGTAAATCTCGCATCATCAAGTTCAATAGCTGACCAGTTCCATGCCATATGGAAAAACCGACCATCAGCTGACAAAGTACCTGAAGTATCACTTAACTCCGTTAATCCCGTCCCCGGAGTTTGCGTCACCGCCGCTGCTTGGTTACGACAGTTGATTAAAACTATCGCATGTTCGTTATCCAGCGCCTCACTTTTATTAGCTATATGAGTCGTCAGCGGTGTAATACCGTTAAATGCTTCAACACCTATTTGTAGAATAGCACCTTTACCGTTATCAGCAGGATCAGCGGCGCATGTAAACTCTGCCATGCTCCATCTGCAACCATCATGATTCGCAGCAAAAGTGATAGTAATTGCACCAGTTCCCGGCGCAGCATCGCAGGCATACCAAAGGCTTGAACTTCCCCATGTAGCTTCCATGGGACCGCTGACGAGCTTTGTAAACGTCAACCCTGCACCGCTAATACCGGTCGGTTCAGCTGCCGAACCACCAACATGCGCAACAACGATCAGCACTAACGCATTATCCGCAGGACTTACACTCGCCGTTGCGTAGCTAGTAGTAACCGTATTACTCACACCTTGCGTAAGAAAATTCGCAGTCGCAGCAATCTTATCACGAGCAGTTGTGCCCGTTGTATTTGCTAGCTGATAGCGATTAATCCGCATTAATCAACGCTCCAAATCTCGAACGCGAATCCACCAAACGCATTGTTAGCCGTGGTATCGTTCGGACCGCCGTATTTGATACCCGTACTCGCAATAAGTGTCTCCACCGCATACGCAGCATCCCAGTTCAAATTTGCTGCCGGAGTCAATCCAGTCACTAAGAAACTCGCCTCGCAAGCTACCATAGCTGTCGCCACAGCCGTGTTCCCTAGCCCCAACATCGGCGCTTGTCTACCCTTTACCGTACTGCCTTCCAATACTCCCAACAGCACTGACGGAAACGTCGTCGCGCCATGGTATACACATGCCAATCGTACGAGCACGTTACCACTAGCTGGAACTGTGAAATTCAGCCGCAGATTCGTAGTATCAATCGCCGTCATGGCCAAAGCGGAAGTAGTAACTTTCGTTACTGCCACCGCCGGATCGTATAACTTCCCAGCTAGAAGAGCCATTTATGTCACCGTGAACCAGCTTGCACCAAAGTCAACTGTGAAAGTTTCTGTGTCCAGCACCGTGATGCTCGAGCCGTAATCATACCAGCCAATCAGCGGCTTGACAGGCGACGCCTGAGTATCATTGTACGCAACAGCATACCTAAACGGGCCAATACTACCTCCCGCTGCTGTCCACACAATATCCACGGCCGTAACCGTAGCAACACCGCCAGATTCGGTCATACCGTTCTGAGTATCGACACCACCGGCAACGTACCCATTACCGGCTGAAATCTCCACCACATCGGCTTTGACAACATGCGTAGCCGCATTAGGCGCGGTGTTCGTAAGCATCATTTTCACGACATTCCCCGCCGCCGTCAAGTCATGCTTGCCGGTGCAAAGGTCTTCCACGAATTGATTGTACTTGTTCCAAGTTGCCATGGTATTATCTCCTACCCATGTTCATAAGTTCCGCCAAACTTGGCATCGCGCCGGGAGCTTGGCCCATGTTGCCCATATTATCCGGCGCGGCACCGCCTGCTCCTTGTCCGAGCATAGCTGCCATTCCCGGCAACATCATTAACATCTGCATTGGATCGCCACCACCACCGGCACCAAGTCCTGCCGCATTCGGCTTATACGGAGCGGGTTGCGCTACTCTCGGCGCTGCCATCTGCGGCGGCTGGGCTGTCTGCCCCATGCCTCCCATGCCCTTCGTAAAATCCGCACCAACTTGCTTGAGCTTCGTAGCCCATTCAGGCGGTGGCGGCGGCGCACTCATTGCTGGTGTTTGCGGTGCCATAACTGCTCCGGGCGCGCCAGCTTCCGAACCGGGTGGAAGCACCCCGCCTTGTGTTGGCATACCTTGCAGCATCTGCATAAGTTGTTCCCACATAGCTTAAATCTCCGGTATAAATGCGTAGGCGACTTTCTGGAATCCGGTCGCATCGCGCATAACACACTCTGGATAAAGCTCTTCTACTTCATCCGCCATATATCCTGTCTGCTTATGTCCGAGCAGATTATACTCGTACAAATTCAACCCATTTGCCATAACGCCGAGGAATTTAATATCTGTCTTCATCCGGCGATCGGAGAAGCCAAATAGCGACAGAAGCGCCGGAAGCGCACTTACCGCTCCGAGACCCATTTGCAACGCTCCGGGTCCTCCTCCGGTTGTTTCGCCTTCGCTCTTTGTGCTTCCTCCCGGCATTCCAAAAGCCATTGCAGCCACTTCTTGCGCTGCGGTGAAAGGAATGTTTTGCTCTGCCATGAATCGATTGACTTGTTCACTAAGCTGGGCTTGTTGTTCGGCACGTTGCTGCGCTCCTACTGCTGAGACCATCTCGGCTGGTTTCGACATGCTGGCAATGATATCTGGAGACATACCAAGTCCGCTCATCATATTAGCCAAGCCGGTCTGCTGTTGTCCGGTCGAAGCAATCTGATTTTGCGCTCCGCCTAACAACCCCTGAATGCCCGTACCAAACATGCTCTGCATTAATTGGTTGGAACCAAGCTGAGCCTGCAAGTTTTGTCCCTGTTGCGTATTAGCCGCACCGAGACCTCCGAGCATGGCATTGAGGCCTTGTCCGTAACCCTCGCTTGCAATCTTCGCAGTAGTATCGCCTGACGCCTGTGAAAGACCTCTGGACGCGAGTCCTTCTGCGATACCCTGACGAGAACCGCCGTAGCCACCGGCTGTAATCGCACTTCCAGCGATACCCGGCATAATCTGTTCAGCATATTGTTGCTCCAACGGTCGGACCGCAGCTTCCATATACGACTGCAAATGAGGATTGCTCGAGGCATTCAGAATATCGGGGTTTAACAACGTATCCAGCGCTGGCTGAGTTTGCGCATTTCCCGAAGCCATCATGCTACCAAGCTGCTGCGATCCGGCTGCTCCACCGGAGAACATGCCCATAATCGTCTGCATCAACGCCGCTTGCTGTTGTGCGCTATTCTGTCCAATCTGCCCTACATTCGCACCCTGCGCGCCCTGAATATTTGCCATCTGCTGAGGCAAACCAGACGTAAATGCGTTTGCGGAATTTCCCGCAGTCAGCATCATTTCCTGAGCCTGCCGCTCTGCATCGGTCTGAGGCGCAATCGTGCTCCCCGGATACAACTGAGGCGGGTTCTTTAGGTAATCTGTTGCGATAGGAATAACAGGCTCGAGCAATTTTCTTTGCTCAGGGCTTAATTCCTGCGTTGTTGTTTGAGTGGTATGACCACCGCCGCCGCCGCCCATATCAATTCTCCTCGAACCGTTTAACTAGATAAACTGCTCTCTTTTTGTATCCAAACGGAGTAAGTAGTTTCCACCACCCATCCCGCGCAACTATATCAATGCCGATACATTTATATTTCTTTGCATATTCAACTATAGCTGCATGTGCATATGCAACATTCCGCCAACCTTTTCCGCCGCAATATATAAACCGAAGAATATTTGCTTGCGGATATACATCAATAGTTGTAATAGCGCAGACAGAAATTTCACCGTTAACACCGACCCATAGCTGCATCGAACCGTCGATACAAGCAAACTTGATATCATCCAAAGTATAGTAATCGGACAAATACTTTTCGCCCTTTAGCAATAGCGGCGTGACTTGATACCAGACATCTTCGATCAAGCTATTCGCAACTATTGTTACAGGAATATCACTCACGGGAACCTCGCATCCAAAATCACATTTCCAACTCCCCAACCCGCTCCAGTTGCTGTAATAGTTGCTATTGTCTGCACATTACTTATTACTGCCCCATTATTACCAGCGGCACTAGCATTAGAATAAGAAAAACCAGATATTGTTACAAGAGGTGCTATTCGCATTGGAGGCGCTAAAGCTATTTGCCCATAAATTGCGCCACCAGCACCATTATAACCAGATATAATATGACTCTGAACTCTATAATATCTTTGGCAACGTCTTAATTCTTCGAGATAATCAACTTTCCTGTAAGGAGGGAATTTTCCTGATCCATCATAATCGACATGAACTCCCCAATTATAAACCCTGAACACATTGCTTGTACTTGCAAATCCGTTTGACTGTCCGGGAGCGCCAAACAAAGCTGACGCCCCTGTTACCCATACAGCATCAGCCGAATGTATATTATTCGCCGAACATGCAAGCGTCACTCCCATTTCAAATAACGCACCTGTACCGTTATAATTAGCCCACGTTCCGATATTAGGAACAGGGATAATAAACTCCTGTAATACTTCTGTATTTGCTTGACCGGCAGAAATTGTAAAAGATTTTAGATAGTTACGAGTAGGTGTTCCTACATCGCGAATCCAGAGGCTGTAAGTTCCCGCAGGCATTTGGCACATAAATCTAACAAGCATCCTCCGTTCTTTGCCTGAAACTCCCCATTGAAGCCCCTCAAACCGAATAGCTTCATACTTCTGCATCGGAGCCATTAGATATTGATCATTAGCTGTTAGCGCCGCTTGAGCAGTAGTAATAGTAATTTTAGCACAATTTTCCGGAATTAAACTTTCAAGAACACATGAAGCTGCGCCACCACCAACAGTATTCTTATAAATAAACCACTGATCTGCAAAATACGAGCCGCTAGTTGTGACAGCGGCAAAAGCTTGATTCATATAAAAATGCCCATTTACTGCCAAATTATCATTAAGTGCATTCTGCGAAATCGCATCAATATTTTGCCTTGCTTGGAGTTTTTCAGCAGTAGAAAAACCTTGCACAACATCAGCGCGAACAGCCTTATTTAGTTCTAATGTCAACTGTACTGCATCTACATCCACATCATTCAACAACGTTTGAATAAACGTACTAAATCCGAGCGTCGTCAACGCCGCCGAGGCTGATAGATCATCCAGCACCGTCTTCATAAAATCACTCACATCATAGTGATTTGCCTTCAATAACCCAGCCAATTTCTGATACTCGCGTTGAACATAATTGCCCAACACTTGATCAACATTCATCGGACCGGGATCAGGCTGGTAGAGCACTATATTTCTCCCAATATTTCGACGGTCAAATCATATCCGTTTAGTTTATTATCGGCGCTGGTAAACTCAAATCTCACTGCCAACAACAACCCATTCGCTGTAAAATCCAAATATCTATCCACTCCTGGAGTAAACGTTTGAAAAGGTTCCCAATCCACCGGCTGATCCATATCCTCATGTGAGCCGACTTTGATCTGACACGGTCCGCCCGACATTCGCGGCCAAATCCGTGTCCCAATCTTTCGCGATGAAAAGTCTGCTTTCGGATTACCATCAGGTGTTAATCCAGCAAACGGAATATCTGTCCGCTCAATATATGCGATATAGTCCACCCCGAGCACTTGATTAGTCGCATCAATTTGATAGATCGTGCTTGTTCCAAAATCTGCTCCCGGCGACGCGATCAGCGCGTCTAGCTGGTTAACACGGAACTGAAGCAAATCCCACGGTGTCGAATCTCCATCCCAAACTGCCGGGTCCAAGTCCCACGGATCACTAGTCGTATCACCAGCGCCGGGACTTGCCGCACTCGCAGCCTGCATCGGCCGCAGCGTTACCGTATTCTCCACCCAATTCCACACGATAGCCATATTACAAAATTCGCTATCCACCATCGGGAAGCAAAACCAAGCCTCATTATTTCTTTCCAACGAATACACAAACGCGCGCGAGGCAACACCGGGATCGATATTATCCGCCAACCACGATTTCATTCGCTTATCGAGCACACTTTGCGTATTCTGTCCATCAAACACTATCAAGTCGTCAGAAGAAGCAAAGAAATGCTGAGTACCTTTATTAACAGTGCACACGCAATGAGTCCCCAAAACACCAATCCCGCCAAGGATTTGATATACTCGGAAAACATCGTTTCCTCCTATAAACTGCATACCCCAGATCGAGTTATCTTTGTATACAACAAAAATATCTCTCAGCGCGAGTCCGTCTTTAATCCCACCGGCGAATTCATCAGCCGCTTCAACTTGACCCGCGAGCTTCGTTGGGTCCGCAATATCCCAGCTAATAGGCAAGCTTCCCGGATCAGCTGGATGACTCCACAATACCATCTGTCCATACTTCGCGCCGCTAATCGTCACACTCAGCGCGATCAAAAAATCCTTAAACGGCTTAATAACATCTGCCCGATGAGTCGCAGGCCAATTCGGCAGGTCAACCAAATCATTACTCAGTCCGATATTCGTCCACGCTTGTGGGACTTCAACCCCGTTGGTAATTACTGGAATACCCTTCAGAATCCCGCCTGTCCATAGACGTTCCCGATTAATCATCGAGTAAGCACCAGCTGCATGGCTCACGTCTGCATGAACCGCACCATCAGTCGCATACACTTTCGTCTCATCCGCATATAGCCAATACGCATTCACCGGCGTGTATGTGAACATCAGCCAAAACGGCCGTCCGAGATGACTGGGAAAACGCTGCTGTGAACCAGCTCTCCTCAACGCTTTCCCGTCCCTGAATTTTATATATGCTCCATCCGTCCAAGCTTGAGCCGGAAGCTCATGTGCCTCCACATCCTTGATAATCCCAAGTGCTCCTGCTTCATAAAACGGAATCTTAGGCATTTTGTTGTCCTTAAGCTCTGCTTAGTATTAAACTAGCAACGCCAACCGCGACCATAATAGCAGTCATTCCAATAGTCATGATTGTTCGTGTAAGTGCATTGCTATCTTTCGAGCCTGCACCAATTCCCTCGTTACGATCGATACGTTCCTTCAAATCGTTTATTCGCACTTCGAAAGCATTCCTGCTTTCACCGATTTGAACACCAATCGCATCGACTTGCTTGGTGAAACTCGTCTCACTCTTAGTCGTGGCTTCCTTCGCCGCTGTAAGAGCAATATCCAGCGAACCCTTATCAGCGATACGTGATTGCTCACTACGCTTTTCGAGTTCGTTGAACCGCATATCCACCATCTCTCCGAGTGACTGCAACTTCGCGAAAATCACTCCCGGAGTTGGTTGGCTGTTGGCAAACTCTTGCAAACGTACAACAGCCTTATCGTTTTCCTCCATTCTCGCGAAGATCAACTCTTTCAGACCAGCGATAGCTTGTACTAACTGTTCGCTGGTCCGAGGAGAAGGATCGAGAGGGGCTACCTCACGGTCAACCATTTCATTCACCAATCGGCTTATTAGTCACAAGCCGCCCGTAAAGCGCGTAAGCCGCACCCGCGAGTGACACGCCTTGCATGACAATATTCGTCAAGCTTTCTGCATCAATCGTGCCGGTTTTAATACCGAGCATCGAAGCGATCTGGAACGCGCCGGTAAACAACGTACCCCAGATAACCCGAGACTGATACCACGGCTCTTTGTTCTCGAGGTTTTTGATTGTCGCATCAACCTCTTTCTGAGCCACCTCGACTTCGTCGGTAACGGAATTGATAACATCAGACGATACTTTCGTAACGTCCTTTTTATCCAACGAAATCTGCGGAGCTTTCGCCGCCGCATCGAGCGGCTTCTTTACCGCACTCGCGACATTGATCAAGTCCAAGATATTAATTGAAGACATCTCAGGCTCCTTTCGACGCTTTAATTGCGGCCGTAATAACCGCATACGCGCGTCCTATAGACACCAACGCCGAAGCTGCATTTGCTTCATTAGGATTTTGGCAAATCTCCCAAACTCCCGCATAAGCAGCGTTGACGTTACGCACCAGATTTGCATTGACTTTAATCGAACCGGACTCAACGATATCTTTGAAAGTATTGAACCCTGTTGTAGCCAATGAGCATGCACGCGGCAATTGCGAATGAATAGCCGCATCGATTTTCGTTGTATCGAAACTGGTCTGACAGGCTGTGTTCCCCATCGTGATCAGCGCCGCGAAAATCACCATTCCAATATATTTCAACATGTGAGTCTCCTTTTGACTTTCTACTATAATGAACCCCAGAGAGGCGAGAGTCAGTTATCCTCTCTGGGGCCTTCTAACTCGCGCAATCGGCAAAGCGCGGGTTATTTCTTCTTAGCTTCATCAGCCGCATGCGCGCGAGCAGAAGGCATTGACCGCTGATAGTCCGTAAAGCCCTTCGCATCTGCGCGTTTTGCTTCGCGATCTGCAGCTTCCTTCTCAGCGTCCACATCCTGCTGCGTGCGAGCATTGTTCTTCACCGCATCGTTTGCCGCCTGCTGGCTGACCAGAGGCTTGTACGGATCGGCCGGAACAGGCTCGTCTTCTGCGGGAGGCGGGAGGTTAATGCCGGACACGAGTCCAGCTTCTGGCTCACCCGCCTGTGGCGATACTTCTTGCGTGATAACCTGCGAATAAATCGATCCCGGTTCACCCGGAGCAGGCTGTCCAGCGTCGCGATCCTTCAAAACTTCATCCGCATTCGGCGCCGTTTTGACTTCCGGCAGCGGAGGAACTGGATCAGGCGTTGTTCCTGTAGCCGGAGTCATTCCCGTTACAGGATTTACCTTATCTTTTTCGTCAGTCATATTCGTAGTTCTCCATTGAACCGAGAGCGATTACCAAATCAAGTTTGGTTTTCGCCCGTCGGAGTTTCGTCAACTGGCGTTTCCGGAGTCGCCGGGACTTCCGGCTCAACTGGCGGAGCGGGCTCTTCCGGTACAACAGGTGGTTCAACCGGCGGAGTCGTGTTTGCCGCGTCAATTGCGCCCTTGATATCCGCTTGAGCTTGATCGAGCTTATCGGAGGCGGCATTGAAAGCAACATCGTCATGATTCGCGGCAGCGTCCTTCAAATCCTGAACCAGTTTCCCGATCTCAGCAACACCGGTAGCAACGCTGTCCAATGTTTCCTGAAGTTCGCGAGCGAATCTTTCACTTGCTTCTGACATATCAAAAATCTCCATTAGTACGAGGAATATCATATCTCTGAAGGACAATTCCCTCAGATATCTTCGGAGTTTTCTTTCGTGTTCGTCTCTGTTTCTCCTTTCCACTGTTCCAGCCTTTCTCTGCTTTCGTAATGACCCGGCATTGGATCACCACATATTCGACCGGTTAAATCTCTCCGATCAATTGCGTAATTGATGAACACACAGTCTTCAATCATAGCACGCAATTTTTTGTCGATACGCTCAGCGCGACTGCCGCGCTTTATATATTTCGTGTACGTATATCCTTTCGCAGGCATAACTACCTCCTACGCTTCATTAACCGAAATGATACCGCCTTTCGCTTTTGGAAGGTAAATTTCTTCCGGTATCGCTATCGAAAGCGGCCACCTGCAACCGAGCAGGCGATCTGTCTTTATCGGTGTGACAGAAACTGAATTTGATTGATTGCCACCGAGGCAATATAGCACGCCGGGACCTTGCCCAACTACGAATGTCACATGGCCATCGATTCCATTTGTCCCCCGCTCAAACACCGCAATCGCACCGAACCGGGGTTTTGTTTCCCTGCCAAACTTCATCCAATTCCGTGCAAGATACGGATTCGCAGGGAGAAATTCCTTCGGCAACGTAACCGCGACGCAGGTTTCAACAAAATCTCCGCACCACGGGAACACAGCCGGATCACCGAGCGCATGGCCATCCGATTTCAAGAACGTCCTCAACGCCGCGTTGTTCGTCTTCTCATTCAAACCCTTCTTCTGAACCGCCATATCCAACCACGGAACACTCGTCAACGGCGACGCTTTCACTTCCGCTTCCGCGCGGGTAATACCGAACAAAATCTTGATCGTCTTCGGTCCGGCGATCCCATCAATATCCAGCCCCGGATGTTGGACTTGAAACATCCGAATAGCGTTCATCGTCTGACGGCCCATAAGCCCATCAATCGGTCCGGGATTGAAACCTGTCCCGGTTAATTTCGCCTGAATTTCCGCGACAGTATAAGCTTTATCAGCCATCGTTTGCGTCTCCGTTGTAGGTAACTTTCTCCAACAGCACTTGAGCAAATGCTCCGTTCTGTTTCGTCATTTCGTTGCGGAACGATTCCACCGCCGCGCCGGTCTGACGCGATTGTTGAGCATTCTCAACCAACAAAAACGGCAACCACGCTACCGCGCAATTATACTCGTCCACTTCGGCGCCAGTATTCGGATTTTTGCCCTGAAGTTTGATAAACCAAAGGCACTCCAATTTCTTACACGGTCCCTTTACCAAAGGACAAAATGTAGCTTGTTCAAGTTGCATCTGACTCTCCTAATCCAACGAACATATAATTGCGTCAACGTACTTCACCGCGAAGTCCATCGCTGTTCCTGTAAACGTATGATTGTGTGCAGTACCGGAACCGGCGTTAGCGGTCTGACCGGAGATTGTCACAGCGTGCGTGTGATTTGCGCTAATGCCGCCAGTGCTGCCCGATACTCCATGTATGTGGTCAGCACTTTCAGTACCGCTCTGGTGAGTATAGCCACCACCGTTAACAGTATAGTCACCTTCACCACTCGTATCGTGCGACAAATTCGTCAAGAACGGGCCATAGATACTATGCGAGTGTGCCGCGCTTCTACCACCAGAGTTCGCACTGAAAAAGTGTGTATGATCCGAGCTAACTGTGCCGGTATTAAAAGCTCCCTGCTGCGTATGCGAGTGCACAGGAAGATCAGCAATGGCAAGCGAATAGGCACTATTCGCTCCCGCTGGTGTCCTACTCGCAAAAGCGGTCGTAAAATTCGCCGTCCCGCCTCCTGTTCCACCACTAACACCGCTTACAACCCTAAGCGCGCCGTTATCAATCGCGACAGATTTCGTCCAGCCCGTGGGAGCCGCTGCCTGCACAAACAGCATCTTTGTCACACCGCCAGTCGCGAACACAATCGCTTTTGTTCCCGCAACCGCTAACGCATTCAATTGCGCCTGCGTAGCGATCATCGCGCCTGTAAGATTCGGAAACGTATTCTTCAACGTCGTTTTAATCAACCGAAGATGATCATCACCCTGCGACTTCGGATCGGTAGGACCGGAAGGATTAGCAACCACCAACCCGTCAATATATAGTGCTGTTTCGAGTGACATTAATCTTCTCCGCCAATGATCCGCCGCGTTCCAGCTTCATCCTGCGCCGTGCTTTGCTGATTAATCTTCTCAGTCCCCGCAGCGGCTAACGCACCAAACACTTCCATCGCGGCTTTATCCCGTAACCCCGTCGCGATGAGCAATCCCGTCCGACCGATAATAATATCGCTGTTATATTTCAGCCAAGCATTCTCGATATTCGTGTTTAAGCTCAACGCGCGCGCATAGTAGGAAAGATACACCGTCAAAATCTCCACCGGAGTCGGGATCAATTTCCACTGCTCGCCAATTTCCGCATATCCTGCTGGCGCCTCAGCCATCGCATACCGCGCCGTTAGATAGCTTTCTGAATCCTTGATCAAATTAACTCGATAATTACCTTCAGTATTCGTATAAACCAAATAAAGCGGGTCTTCATCCCACTCACGTATGAAATCCACCGGCTTATTAATGAACGGATTGCCGGGACTTGTAGCAATTCCCACCGAATTCCGCCTCAAAAACCATGGCAGAGTCGCATCGCTCTCCAACTGCGATTGCACATTCTTCATCTGCTCGACAATAGTCGTATCAAGCGTCTTTCGAAACCCGAGCAACAACTTTATCTGTGCAACCGCTTCATCCCGAGTCATTTAATCGTCCTCTTCCATTTCCGAATCTTTCGCAAGCTCACGAATGCCTTTCGCCTGCTCATCAGCAGAAACGGATATTTTCCGCTCTTCAACTTTTATCCCAATACGGGGAGGACTATAGCCGGAATCGGTTGGGGCAGAAAGGTCGGTTACAGTTCCGCACAGTGTAATTTCCACGTAGTCGCCGAGTCGAGCTTTCTTGATATCCTTCAACTCCATATGAATGCTTTCACGCTCCATGAAGTCAGGCATCCCGATCGCTCCGACAACTTCGGTAGTTACTTTATCTTTCGCCTTCTTCGACTTATCGGCCATAGTCCTTATCCCTATTTCTTCCCGCCCTTACCAGCAGGATATCCGGGTTTTCCGGAACCTTTTGGAGGGAAGGGTTTCTTCGGAGGCTTTGCCAATTCACTCTCCTATAATACGAGGGGGCGAAATTACCCCCTCGAGTGCTACTGCACTATCTTAGCCGGGCGCTTGGTCGAGCCCGCCAATCCAACCCATGGTTAGACCACCATGCCAGACTTCCAGCCCAGCTTCAGTCATCCATAGGCCCTTCTGAGTATCCTCATCATTGTGCTGCACGTTGTCCTTGAACTTCGTGTCGCGATTTTTCATCGGCCGCCATTTCAGCGCCGAGAAATCCATGATGAGCATCGAATTACGATACAAGCTGTTGCGGTTCATGAGTGGATGAACCTTAAACAGTATCCGCCCAAGCGGCGTAACCATCTCGGTAAAATTCACTCCGAAAACGCTTTCCTTGTTGTTGTAATTGATGTTGATCGCAGACTGCCCAGTTCCCTGGATCATACGGGCATTGAACGCATTGAGCGCTCCCTGCCCGACGAACGCAATCCGCGTATCACCGGCTTCAGTATCGAAGTCAAAAATCGGCGACACTGCAGCCAGAAGATCACTCAAATCATACGGAGCCGTGAAGATCGTCGTATTACCGGCAGCAATGAACTTCCGGATACCATCCGTCGTCCTCTGCGGTTTGCCGTTAATTCCGACCGTTTCCGACTTCTGCCCGAAGAGAATCGCCATCTCGATTGCGCGAGCGTGGTCGAAAGCCTTCCGCTTCTTGTCGTTCTTCACAGGATCGCCGGTCCGAGTTTTGGTCTCAGTCGCCGTTCCTGTCAGTTCGTATGTATCCTTGAAAATCTGCGTGAAGTTCGAGTACTTGATAGGATTACGGGAGTTCGCCAGAGGCGCCCGCGTACCTTCCGCGTAGGACGAACCGATCAGCAATAGAAACTGATCATCGGCGATGTTAGCCGCCGTAGTTCCCGCCGCACCGCGCACGACTGTAAAAGTCGTATCCGACGCAACCGAAACAACACGCATTACTTCCGGTGCAAAAGTCACCGTATCAGCGAGCGGCTCAACCATGAGCAGATCGCCTTCCTTCAGATGCGATGCAACACCCCAGTTATTCTTGGGAGCAGCTGCACTTGGATCAGCCGAGTCGACAACAACCGTCGTCGCCGCAGCAAGAATCGCGCCGTTCATATGAAGCCGCACGATATCGTTTGGTTCAGTCCACCAAGAGAACTCGGGATCATCCGTGCTCTCCTTACCAATCCGCGCCGTGAGCGCGAAAATCGGTGTCTGACCATTCGGGTTCCGCCAGAGAATCAACTCGCGGAAATTCTTGGGACGTTCGTCAGTGCCCCAATCACCTGTACCTCTAAGACCAGCAACGGCCATAATAAGCTCCTGTTAATCTGTGTCGAAGTCCTCATCGAACTGATCGTTGAGGCTTTCGAATGGGTTTTTCGGAGGCGGAGCTGCTCCCGTGCTTGGAGGAGTAGCAGCTGCCGGTTTAAACGGCTTCACAGGAACTGTTGGCGTAGCGCCATTCCCGTTAACCATTCCCGGCATCGGCTTCCTCAAAGTAACCATCGCCGCAGCCCCGACTTCGTTGATAAAATCATCAACGGTTGCTCCGGGATTGTTTTGACGGTACGCTGAACCAAGTCGCAATACAACGTCGCCATGTTCTTTCAAATCAGGCCAACGTTCATAAAACGTGACTTCACGCGCATCGCCGTCCTTGTTCCGAGCTAGAACTTCGTTCACCAATCTCGGAAAATTCGCATTGACTTGCGCCATAGTCGCGGTCACAGCATCAAGATACACCCTCGCGGCGTATTTAGGTAGGAACTCGACTGGATTTAAATCCATCTCGTCCACTTCCTCCTGCGTCATCTTATAATGTGTCTTCGCCAGAACATCCTCAGTTTGAGTTCTCCAGTTCCGATAGTATTCAGTGACCTGTTCAGGAGTTGGCGCTGCTTCCGGAGTTGGCGCAACGATAGGCTGTTGAACCGGTTCTGGTTGCTGCACCGGGGCGGCGGCTTTCGGCGTTCCATCTGCATTAAGCTCTGGTGCCACAATAGCAGGCGGCGTTATCGGAGTTTGCTCCTTTGCCGTGCCATCGGGATTCAAACCCTTTGCAACGTTGCTGGCCTCTAGTTCGCTCTGAGCGGGAGTTTTACCGGCTGCTTGCACAACCTCTCCTGCGGGAGTAGCGGGCTTCGCAGCCGGAGCTTTCGCACCTTCCACAAAATCCTCATCGTCAGTTTCGTCCAACCGATCGGTCATATCGGACATAAAATCCGCATTGGCCTTTTCCTGCGGAGTCATAATATTCGCAGCATCATCCTCCGCATCATGCATCGGAACATCGTCGGGGTCTTTCCCCGCAGCGTTGCTCTTTACTTGAGTATCGGTACCATCAGTATTCGAATCGATCGCATTTGCGGCCGACTCATCGATCTCTTCTTTAATCGTCGTCTTCGAATTGGGCATTTTCTATCTCCACTTCCTTGTCATGTTCTTCATAAACATGAGCCGATTCAACAAATCCCTTTGCACCTTCTAGCAACGCCTCTGGCATTTCTATCACGACTCTAAAAGTCGCCACTTCTCCGGCTACATAGGTCCGCATTATAATGTCATCCGCGCTCGTTGGCATTTGCAGAACCTGCTTCATTCGCAGATCAAATTGCTCTTGCAACAACTCACGGAAGAATTCGAAACTTGGCATGCCTATCAAAACCTGCATAGCATCCTTGAGTTTCGAATGATAAGCCAGAAGCTTTGCATTTTCAGCATCTGGATTTATAATTTGTTCGGTCATCCTGTCGCTCCCATATTAGGCAACTGCGCCGGTTCGTTTGGATTTGCATTCGGACCTCCGCCGCCACCAAGCGGGATGATATTGCCCTTCTGCACTTGCCCCGGAATCTGCTGTTCCTGCCCGGGAGTCATAACCTGCGGCTTCATCTTGAATTGATTGATATTCTTCAACCCGGCAAGCTGAGCAACCCACGCGAAAATCCTCGGCACATCATATCCCGCCGCAAGTTCTGGCATTGTGCGCAATTGCCCGAGCAATTCCTTCCACAAGTTTGCCTGTGCAAATCGATCGATAGGAAGAACTCCGTCGACCGGCACAAAATCATAAAATCCGCTAATCGTATCCGGATTGACTTGAATAAACGAGTTTCCCGCATCTTGCGCTAGGTCTCCCACGAGCTTAAACTTCATATCCGCATCATAATACTGCTGCGAATTCTGCACAATCATCTGACTCATGGGACCCCAGCCCATCGCGCTGAAGAATTCGGCGTTAGTCTTGAGACGATTAACACCAAACGTGGAGGCACTGCGAACTTCAGTGGCAGTTTTCCGCCCGCTTCCCTGCAACACTCCCATGAGCTGGTCATTCACGCCCACAGCGCGTTGACCAATTTCGAGCATAACCTGCATATCGCGAACATGCGACTGCGTCACGTCCATTGCCTGAAGCTGCTTGATCGCCTGAGCGGGGTCAGAATTATACCCCGCCGGTTTCATTCGAATAATCCCGCCCGGCTGTGGGTCGAGCAAATCCATCATCGTTATTCTGCTTGGATCCACAACATATTGACCGTTGAGTATCTTGCGGACATTATAGAAATGAGAGTTGATAAGCCAATCGACTGTATTTTGCACAGGCTCGAGGATTTCAGGCATTCCGCGCGATACCAGCGCGTAAGCGTCCGGCTCAAGTTCGATAAGATTAAATGGGAATCGATCATGGTTTGCACCAAGCGGCTGAGCCCCGATGCAAACTTGGAACTTGTTATCGAGGGTAAATACCCACTTCTCAGGAAGTTCGCCCTTGCCGAGTTTCCACTCTGAAGGAATAAGGTCAATGTAGCACTCCACGAGCGCGAGGGTACTATTTTCACCTGTGAGCTTCTTGCTATCGATCTTTCCCAACGCAAAGCTTGCAGCAGTGGGCTCATTGCTAGTTTTGCTTCCGCCGGAACCGTTGCCGTCCACATCGAATGAACTCCCTGTGCCTTTATTACCTGCCAGCTTCTTAAGCTCATCTATATTTGTGTAGTATCCTTGATCCTCTCGCTTGAGTATGGTATTCCATCCAAGCTTACGGTCAACCGCGCAGAACTCGCCCTTCTGGAAATCAAGCAGTGGGACTCGAGGATCGGGAAAAAAGTCGTAGGGCTTGACGTTGTAGTTTTTGTTCCCTTGGTAGCCGGGAATCCGCCGAGTGGTTTTGACTTTTTTAAATGTCCCTGTTTTAATAATTCCAAGAAACATTTCTTCTCGTTCAACGATCTCCGAGACATTGGCGAACTCTTCCTCCCAATAATTTCCTAACACTCCGCAGCCATATTTCCCCACATCAAACAACCAGCAATACCACGGCACGAGCATCTCACCGACCTGAACCTGATAATCGACGAGCGCTTCTAGCGCTTGGATTTGCTGCTCTGTCTCGCCATGTCTTCCTGTATATTGCAGGACAGGCGCACGAGACATGAACACAGTCGTCCAGTACGTGTGAGACGCCATGAGCACCCCGTAGGAATAGGGCACTTGAATTGTTGTATATTGTGGCGCACCGCCCTTTCTGCGATTATCTCTAAGCTTGTCAACTTCCTTTTCGTGGATATATCCGGTTGCCGCATCGTCCGCCTTCCTCCATTTATCATGCCGATTTTGATACGTGTTTTTGCTCGCAGTCACGCGCTCTCTCACAGCATCGCAAATCCGCTTATGCTGCTTGCCATTGAACTTAATGTCGATCGTTAAACTCGGCATTACGGCAAATCCTTTTTCATATGTTCGCCAATAGCGAGTCCCATCTCATCACCCATATCACCTGTGCGCCGAGAGGCGCAGCCCATGACATTGGCGATAGCATAGGCGAACAATATCCACGCGCACACTATCACGAGATATTTTAAAGTGTTTGAACCCATCCGCTCGTTCATCTCGATATCTCATATTCTGGCGCGGGACCGATCTTGACTTCATCGCCGAGCGCATACTGCTCATCATCATCTTCCGGCAATGTTAGCGTCAGCCCCGCGCGCAGCCTTACTCCGAGAAACGTATCCACACCATCTCGGAAGCGCTTTTCAGTAAAAATCTGAGCATGTCTAATCACGGCGCACCTCGTTGATAATCAAGCTTCTTCATCTGCTTCTCTTCATCCTCGAGCATGTCCTCCGCATCCTCGTCGTCGTCATACATCAATCCTTGTAGAGCAGAGCAACCAATTCCGACAGTTTCTAAGATATCGTCGTGCTGCACCGCAGGATATTCCGTGAACTGCTGAATAAAGTCCACCATCGTCGGCGACACATATAAATGTCCGTTTGAAGCGGGACCACTCAACCCATCCACGATCTTCGTGTATTTGCTTCTCTTGTCGTCCGACTCGAAGATCACGAAATACTGTCTCCGCTTTTCCATTGCGGTCCTCAACAACCATGCTAAGGTACGTTGGTATGCCACCGATTCCACAATCGTCTTCATAGGGCGCCATTTCATAGAAAGCCGGAAGAACTCCGAAATAGTCCATGAGGGGTCGTGACCCGTCTTCGCCGAGTATTCGAGCACGTAGAAATCCGATTTGAATCTCCCCATCACTGTTATAGCTTCGAAGTCCTTCTTCTTCAATCCTTGCGCAATCTGAATCTCGCTTGGTGGCGGAACCGGGTCGATGATCATAACAACTGACATCTGATTGCGGGGTGGAGTAAGTTCGTAATAGTTCAGCCAATGCGGGAGGAACGTAGCCGTCTCCTGAGATATGATACGACACTCTTTCTCCCGAATGAATATCGAAAGCTGATTGCGCCGAATCGCATTCTCTTTTTCCGCTCTGACGACTTGTGTAGGAAATCTCTCTTCCCATGAACTTTCCTGTTCCTCGAGTGGCAGGTCTTCGGTATCTCGTGTAAAACAACCAAACCGAAAACTTGTCCACTCCGGGTCTTGCAATGACTTCATGCTAATATCTTCAATATTGTGAGGAGTCTGCAATAGCACCATTTTAGCATCGGGAGATTCAGATGCGGGAGCCAAAGATTCCTTAAGCGCACCATAAACCAAGTCTTCAGTTTTCTTTCTCTGAACTGGTGTGGATGTATTCTCCTCGTCCAAAATATCATCAAGCACAATAAGATCAGGCCGGTAGTCATCAATATTAATACCACGTACAGAGCCTGTAACACCGAGTGCAATGATTGTAATAGGTATCTCTTCAATGCCATGGAGTATCTCACATTCTACATCTTGCCATTTACTTCCCGGGCGTAGTTGGAAAGTGTCTGCGAAGAAACGGTTATATTCAATTTGCTTTCTGAGCCACTTAACTGAATGCAGAGCGTGGTCTTGAGATTTGCCAACCCAGAGAACTGTGTGAGCATTTCCATATGCGATTCTCTTAGCGCCAAAGATACGGCAGATAGTAGTTTTTGCTCCGCCTCTGAACATTTGGAGGCTAACAAGTCGGGCATTTGAATCGAGATAGCTCCAAGCTCGTTTGTGGAATTCCGGTGTGCTCTGCCGAACAGTCTTCGGGAAGAATGTATGAGCGAAGAAATTGGAGTCAACGGCCCCAAGCGCGACAATCTCCCGAAGGTCCATTTCTTCTTGTATGATGCGGCCATCGTCCATCACTTCTTCAGCTTCCTAATCGGGTCATAACGCGGGTTCCAAATGTGAATCGCGATGCGACCCGGCTCAGCATTAACGAGCTTTTCCTCGTGGTAATATTTCTCGGGAAAGACAACATGTGGCTCGTGCCACTGTACAAGCTCCACCGCAGCAAACGCAAACTGTGGAAACATGAATCTGAGTACAGGCTCGTAAAGCTTCCTGAGTTGCGTGTAAGCTTCATAACAATGCTGGAGCTTAATTTCGATTGCGGTGAGCTTTCTAGCCTTTTCGTCCACCAGCAAACAATCCGGCTGACAATAGCGAACCGTACCCGGCTTATCGCCTTCCGATGCAAACGCAATCCACGGGGAGCGAACAATTTTGACCCCGGCACTTTGCATCCGGACTTCTCTAGCAATATACTCTTGCGCCTTATTCTCATAAACCTGTCCAGTACGTCTGGCTCCGGTTGATTTGGTAGGCTTGCCTATAAACGAAGGAGGTTCGCAAAATCTAGCTTCTCGAACAATCCCCGCGGGAATACAAACTCTTCGCAAGCTCTTAATCTCCTATATCTTCATCTCCTGCTTCAGCTACATAAACACGTCCGAGGAAATCGTCTACCAAAGATTTCGTAGCTTCCTCACTCCGCTCCGCTACAGCCGCCTTCTGCTCCTCGGTCGGCCCCCGACGTGGCGGGATCGAATCGTGCTCGATCACCAAACCATCGCGGGTGATATTCGGTGGCGGGATATCCGTATGAATTGCTTCGGCCCCGGAGCCAAGAAGACGTCTGTCCTCTAACTGCTTCGGGGCCGAACCATTATCCTTGAACTCTACAGCATTCTGCTCCTGGAGCTTTGCCCGTGTAGCGCGGGCCTCTGCGAGTACATTCCGATCGATGATATTAATCACACCATGATTCGTAATGCCGCCCTGTCCCTGTAGCGGAACATTAACATTCGCATTCTTGTTTCCAAAGCCGAGAGACTTCAACGCCGTCTCGCTGACTTCACGAAGCGTGCTCAATCCCATTGACTCACCCTCCTTTTCCATCCGACGGGTTAGAGTTTCTAGCGATATCTCAGCGAGTCCTTCAACCCGCTCACGTATTCCCTGATCGACCGCGCTGGAGTGCAAACCTCTCCGCTCAGCCCACCGCTCTTGAAACGCATCCGAGTTCTTTACAGTCGAAAGCCAACTCATGCTGACATCAAAATAATCCGCCGCCTGCTTCAACCCTGCTCGCGGCTGCGCTAACATGAAATCCATGAGTTCTTCATGCCACGCGCTGATTTTCTTAATCTCGGCAGACTCGGACATTCTAAAACCGTGCGCCCTCGTAAATTGTGTCGGTTACGTGCGGACCGTGCGCCGGTCCATCGCGCATGTATTAGCACGCGCGCGCATAGGAGTCAAATGCTTTCGGTCCTAATTGAATTCTAACCGTGTGCCGGTTGATCGCATACTTAATAATTCATTAAGTGTGTCGTTTCAGATTTACTCACAAAGTTTGCCGAATCAACAGTGTGGGTGTTCTGGCCGCGGGCCTGCGGGGTGGAGCCGGGCGGGGGTACTTGCGAATATGTGTGCAAGTATTGAGCATAGTATATATAATACGAGTAGTATAGATACTGGCGCGGCCAAAGATAATACTATGAATACTACAATACATTCAATCGAGTAATATTAAATCGATTAGTTGCCAGTATTGCCCGCATATCCCTGTGTTTTCTATGGTCCTGTAATATATTTATCCCCTCTTCATAAGTTGCCATAATTAATTGTGTTATATCTGTTGAGTTTTTTTTTTTTTTTTTTTTTTTTTTTAATTAAAAAAATATTTTTTTTTTTTTTTTTTATATTTTTATTATTTTTTTTCCTTTTTTTTTTTTTTTTTTTTTTTTTTTTTTTTTATTTTTTTTTTTTTTTTTTTTTTTTTTTTTTTTTTTAAGTAAAGAAGATATATTATTCCAATACTATGGAATAAAAATACTATACAAAATCAACATAAAACATACATATGGCCAAAAGTGAGAGGGGATAAATATTTGACAGGACTATAGGAAACATAGGGCAAAACCAGCGCAGCTGGACAAATGTGGCAACAAAAACGATTGTTCACATTCCATTGACAATGAGAGATGTTCGTAAGAGTGAACAAACCGTGAAAATCGCGCGAAGAAAAAATATGATGGATCATACACGGAAAGAGGAAACTCGCTCTATAAGCCGCTATGAGGCTTTAAACAGCTATGGGTATTATCAGCTATTCCGCTTGCCATATGCGAGTATATGTATATAATGAGAGATTGAAGGACCGATTAGCGGTCCTGATTGGTGGAGTAGGCAAAATGAAATTACCATCGCATACAACGCGGTATTTTGCGGAGCAAGCCTATCGCGCATTGATGACAACAGGACGTAGCGAACCGCGCCAATACAAGACGGTACAAGGCGTTATGATAGTTGTAACGTATTGCCGGAATGAAATGGTGCTTGACGCTAACGGGAATCCTGATCGTTACATGCTAGTAGAATGGCAGGACGAAAAGGGTAACTGGAAGGCGAAAACAGAAACGGTGCGGAAAGGATGGAATTACTGATATGACCAAAGATAACAAAACAAGCGATGATTACAGACAGGAATCGGCGTTTAATCTTTTGGGACCGTGGAAACAAATCGATATGCGATCCCTGTATACCGACTCGCTAAACATGATTGCAGCATGCAAGCGTAATCCAGCTTATTGCGACATAGTACTAGGCTGGATTACAGAAAGCGCGCAGCATGCGGAAACTCAACACGAAATCGAAGTATACGGCTTGACGTACACCGCGATTGAAAAGGTAAAGGAGAATTTACAATGAACCGGCAGGATGAGATTAATCTGGCACTGGCACACAATAACACGATGGGTAAACGACTCGGCACGATTGCCGACACTGCGATATGGTCACAGAAGCAATCGCGGCTTTTGTATATGGTGGCGCGCGATGCAAGGTTTAACTTTGCGACCGATCATGATCTAGACCGCTATCTAAACTTCGCGAATCGTGCCGCGATTGAGTCGGCATTTGCGCGCAACATGGCCGATATCGCAATCGGCAACTGGTACGATAACGATGAGAAAAACAACAATTGGGAGTCACAGTCATGACATTTACAATCATTAGCGCAATCGCGCTTATCATCTTAGTGGCGATCTTGGCAACGCCTATATGGGCAGACTTTCAATATGCCCGCTATGTACGGGAATGGGAGTCCAAAGTCTGGTACTAAGCCCATATTAGCCCACACAACGCATTTATAACAAAGCGGTCCCATAGTAGCATATGGGACCGCTTTCTTTTGTGTAGCCTTGTATGGCGGAATTTAGACGTGAAAAATCCGGCACAATCAAATCAATGATTGTGCCGGTTAGCTGGTAGAGATTTACAGTGTTTTAGAAATCAAGACCGCTTTCAGCGGTATGACCCTGTGCAGTAACGCCGAGTGCTTGCGCACGTGCAGCGGCCTTTTGTGCCACGATTGCAGCAAGTGCGGCCGCAACCTTTGGATTCGCCTTGCTCTTCGCACGAGTCGCCTCATCGGCGGCAAGCTTGGCCTTGATGGTTTCAACGTCAACATTCTTGCCCTCGCTTGCGAGAACCGACTGAACAGCTTCGGCAAGGTCGCCAATGCGCAAACCGCCTTCGCGTTCGCTTGTCCAAACGCCGTTGCGCAAATTGTCCATTGTGGACTCAAGGTCTTCGATCATCTGTGATACGTTGCCTTTGGCCGTATTATAGGACCGCTGCAACTTGATGTTCAGACCTTGGCAAATTGCCATATGCGTGATCGATTCGTTGATTTCATCAAGTCTGAAATCATAAGGCGAATCAACACCGTCGAATGTAAAACGAAGCGCGACGGTGTTTTCGTCTGGCGACTTTGTTACGGTGTCGTCATTCGAGATATAGCTGGATTTTGAAACCGCGCGCTTTGCATCTGTTGCAGTCGCGCCATTGCCGTTAGTTTCATTTTTCTTAGCCATGATAGTTTTTAACCCTCTTTTACAAATAGGTACAAACCGGACGTCATGCCCGATTTAAAAATCCCTATTCGGTTTTCAAAGAACACAAGCCGGTAAAACCGCCTTGGCATGCACTTACAACGCCGATAATAATGATTTGCGACGGTATGTCAACCGATTATTTTCGCGGTCCGGTTAATGGCAGGACCGGACGTTAGCTAACAGCGGTCTCACGCGCGCGCATATGCGTGCCTATTCCATCCAGATTTCTTGCCTATCCCTTGCCACACACAAGGCCATAGGGCGTGATTTAGAATGTTTGGCTAGGCCACACTTAACAATTTATTAAGTGCGTCCTTAACCCGCTATGGGCATATATAGCCATATTGTCATTTTGCTTGTTTTGCCGTAGTATACCCAAGGGGCAAACTTTGCCTATACTTTCCTTTACTTATTCGGAGAACTAGTATGTTACTCGCTCCAACTATAACCCTAGCTGCTAGTGGGAATATTGCAGTTCATTTCTATCATGCGGAAAACTCGCTACATACAGTTGAGATTCCGCATAACTTAAACGGGATGCGATTGCTACACCAAATATTGAAAGCGCGTGATCAACACCAAACGCGGCTTGGCGAGCTTGGCAATCCGACGCAAGCTATTGTTGACGCTTGGTTGAAAAGCAAGAAAGTTCAGGATGAGCAAGAAAAGCTCGAAAGAGAAAAGCAAAACTTGTCTGATTTATTGGAGTTATTTTGATGAAACATAAAGAAAACATGGCGATTTCGTTACTAGGCGTAATATTCTGGGTATCGATGGTATTACTCTACATTTATATCATGAGTAATATGCCCGCGCAGGAATGTTGGCGGGATTATTGCTAGAAAACGCTTCTAAGGAAGCAAACCAATTCCAACGGAAAGTAATGCAAATGTTTGAAATCGTCATAGCAATATTTCTACTCGGGTTTGCAGTAGCAATGTTTCAAGTATTCCTTGCATTGCTACTCGCACTAATCGAAAACTGGAAAACAGTGCTAGGAATAGCATTGGTGATTTATGGATTTATGTATTTCACTCACATCGGAGGATAAAGCAGTGAATACCGAAAAAGACATTAAAAACGTAACACGAAAGATCAAAGCCTTGCTCGCCAAGACTGTTGAAGCCGGAGCGACCGAAGCTGAAGCGATGTTAGCTTTTACGAAAGCACACGAATTGCTTGCAGAATACCAGCTTAACCTGTCCGACCTCGATATCCGCGAAGAGGGCACCGAGCATGTTCAGAAAGATATAAATACATACGTTGATCGTTTATGTGTACGAGTCGGCAAGTATTGCGAATGCAAAACATGGCGCGGCGATTGGGACAAGAAAGTCGGCTACACGAAAGTGAATTTTATCGGTATCAAAACCGATGCGGATTTCGCCGAATGGTTGATGACTGCACTCGTGTCGTATGTTGCCGGTCGTGAGATGGCTTTCCTTTGGAGCGATGAATGCGACAGTGGAAATTCGGCGCATGATTTCGTGTCTGGCTGCATCGATCGCATTAATGAGCGACTCAAGGAAGAAATCGACAAGCGTGAGTTTGCACGCAGCTGGACCGCTTCAACAGGCCGCGATCTTGTACCGCTGAAGAATGCGATGATTGCGGAAAAATTCAACCAACTCGGCATAAGGCTTGTTGCTTCACGCAAGACAAACTATCGCGTGATGGATCAGAACGCATTCAATGCCGGTCAAGCGGCGGGCGACGGCGTAAGCTTTAATCGCCCGATACATTCCGACTCTAACACGCAAAGGTTATTGAAATGATAATGGGAATCACTGGCAATCCCGCAATAATATTTGCCGTTGCGTTGAGCAACAATACTGATCCAAAAGCTCAAGATCAGGTGTGTGATATTGGGAGGCCTTATGAAGATTGTGTAGAAAAGGCAAAACTCTACACACAGACTTCTTACTATCAGACGGTTGAAGTCGTGGAGTTTATGGTCGTTAACAAGTGGAGCATTAAGTCATGATCAGAATCGAAACCGATAGTGGCCCGGTCGATATGCGCTATGATGAAGATATCAAGATGATTGAAATATTCAACGACGGTCATCAGATACTCATGCGACCGCATCAAGCGCAAAAGGTTATGGAAAATCTTCAGCGCTTGGTACACTTTCATGACGAACTGGGATTCGAGCAATCTGGCGCGAAAGATCATATCGCCTATTGCAACGCTGATGGGAAGTCATTCCAAGGTCCATATGCGGTGCTGGTTATCCAGCCGAATTGGAGTGAGTTTCGTATGCACAACGAAGCAGTAGCATTCGCGTTTCAAAACAAAGCTAAGGCGGGAGATTTATATACTCACTATCGCCTTATGCGGCGCAATACAGACAGTGATAAATTATACCCAACGGGAGTATCTGCATCATGAACAGCGAAATGAAACGCACTATCGAAGAGCTTGGGCGGCTTGTTATAGCCCGTAAGCCCGAGCTAGAAAGCGAATGGAAAGTACTGACTGAGATCGGCACTACTCCCGGTTACTGCGCTTTCCTCGACAAATATTTCCCTATCGAATACGGTTGGGGAATGCGACCGATTCATGTATCGCCTCAGATATTAATGAGGGAGTATCCAGATGTGTGAATACATTCTCGTCCTCGACAACCACGTTATTGCAACAAAAAACTGCGACGGCGGTTCCGAAGCCAAGACATACTTTTGGCGAAAGTTCCCTGAAGAAGTATTGCTCGGTGCTATCGTATATCTTCGTGTCGGTGGTCAGTAACATTCGTATCACCGGAGGAAGTGATTGGACTTGAAGCCTAGCCTCTTGGCTGGGTTTCTGGGGCAATCAGGCCCACTATGAGAGAGCCAACATTATGAAACTTAGAGTAATCACTACACTAGTGGGAGCGTTGTTTGCGAGTACCGCGTACATGGATGGGGCATTCGCACACAATACGGGATTTCCACATGAACACTCGTGCATCGCACCTGCCAGACTAACGATCTGGGGAGGATGCAACTATTATCAACCCGGAAGGACAAATCATACTCATGGAAACATTAGTGGCACAAAGAGCAGTCATGCAACCGATTCAGACGGCGGAGCAGCTGGAAGACCTAGCGGTTCTACTGATGGATCAAATCAGTCAGCAAACGTCGGAGCAAATGCGGGAGCTGATGGACAAAACGGTGGAACGGGAGCGCAAGGCCCTCAAGGGCCAAAAGGCGCTGACGGCCAAAACGGTGCTCCGGGTGCCGACGGTCCAGCGGGTCCGGCTGGTCCTCAAGGTCCGAGCGGACCTAGTAATCCCGGCGGACAACACGGCGGTCATGGCGGCTCACACGGCACGGGGTCTGGAGGTCACGAACACGGTGGCCATAATGGAGACTCTCACCATGGAGGTGGAAAAGGTAACGGACACGGCGGAGAACATCACGGCGACTCAGACCATGATGGCCATAGCGGACATGATCAGCAAGGGCACAACGGGAGTGATAGCGATCATAACTCCCCATCAGGACACAACGGTGATGCTGGACATGGAGGTGACTCTGACCATAGTGGACCGGGAACTGGACATGAAAACGGCGATAAAGGAAATGCTCGTGGACATGATGCAAAATCGTCAGGAGAGCATGGACACGCTGGAGGACATGATAAAGGAGACAAAGGAGGCGGAGACTCCAAAGGAGGTAATGGAAGCGGAGGACATGGTAATAGTGGCAACGGGCGCGGCAAATAATTCGCCGTGGAAGCTTTAGTTAGCTTCTAGCCATTATAGTGAGGGAGCATGATCGCACAAATTGTGCTCCCAATCTATAATATCTAGGAAGGATAGCAGATGACATACGAAGAAAGAGAACTCGGCGAGTGGCTGTCAGCCGCGCTTGATGATCCGAAAGCGTGTGAGGAGTTTAAGGAAGCTATTCGTGCGTGGTTTGAGTCGATCGAAGAGCGTGAGAGCAATCAGTCTTTACAAGATAAAGATGATAACATCAGGAGGGATTAAAATGTCTGACAGCAAGTTTGATAACGAACAGGACTATGACAAGAAGCGCCAATTACTTCTTGAGGAGATGGTCGGCGATGTGCTCACGCAAGGGATACCCAAAGAGCAAATTGCTACTCGTACTGTGAGTATGATCATCATGTGTAAGGGGAATATCAATCGCTGGCAGGAAGCAATCGAGCTTATGTTCGATGTGATTGAGCAAGTCACGATTGCTCGTGAAAGGATGGACAAAGATGTTAACCCGAGTTCCTGAAGAATTCCTCAATGTGTTTCGTGTTGCGAGCAAACGTGAGGTTACATTTGCGCTGGTCGATAAGAAGGCGGCGGAGCGTATGAGGTTCAAGTTTAACAAAATCCGTGCTCGTATGCGCAAGGAAAACCATCCGCTGTTGAATGAAGCGGAGCGTGTGATGTTCCAGATCAGGGACAATATCATGATCGCGACTCCGACCGTGGGCGACTACATGGATGATATCATGGAGGCGTTGCAGCCGCATAAGGAGCTGTTGAAGCAAGCGCATCTTCAGGAGAAGGAAAGCGATGATGCATGGTTGGCCGAAGAGGCCATACGAATGAGCGAGCTTCAGGATAAAGTTAATGCTCGCAAGCAGGCAAAGGAAGTTAGCATTCAAGATTTGCTGGGGAAAAAGTGATGGAACCTGATTTCTGGTACATAGTAGGATACGGATATGAGGTTGTCATATTCCGCACGAAAGAAGAAGCTGAAAAAGCAGCGGACGATTCGTCTGGCGGTAGCGGATACTGGTATGTATTCGGGGGTCGCTATGGTGAAGAGTTTTCTGGTTGGATAGGGGATCATGTGTGATGAGCCAGATGTTATTCGAACACAAATACCCAAAGAAGCACAACCTCGACAACGCGAGTGTGATACGCAGTAAGACTCATATCATCGATTTCCTATTCGGTGGACGGGCAAAATTTACGTTGAAGTCGCTGAAGACGGGGAAGTCTATTGCCTTTCACACTAAGCCCAAGAATCATTACATCGCAGTGCATACTCTCGATAAAGATATCTACTGCGGTGCGATCACGAAGGCGCAAGGTGATCAGATCAAATTCAAACCCGCTGAGCAATACACATGCACGGCCATCGATGCGTTCGAGTGGTTCTGTCGGCACTTCACTGAGTGGGATAGGATCGAACTCTGGCATCATGGCGAGTGCAGTATGTGTGGCCGCCGGTTGACTGATCCGAAGTCGATCGAGCGTGGCATCGGTCCAACGTGCTATGAAGCACATAGTAGAGGAGAGTTACCGTTTTGAGCACTAAGATTGACGACGAGCGCCGCGATGATATCTGTAAGATGGGTAAAGGCTCGTATTGCTGTCGATATCTCGTATGTGGCGCGGAAGGGTTTGAATGCGCCAAACACACGTCATTAAAAGAAACCATCGACCGCCGAGTACGCTGGGGACAGTTCACTGCTCGCGGGGATAATTGTGAAGGATTACACGAATGAAACAGCTATTCAACCATAAAGATTCACCGCGCGCACAGACGAAAGTCGATGTGACTTTTCTTCAGTTGTACGGAATCGTACGCTCGAAGCTCGACACGTTCGACACGCTCGTCTGTGACCCCGACGCATTCTGTCAGCAGATGTGTGTTCAGATCGAGCGCCAGATGGGGATATATCCGAACATCGAGGGCATGGAAATGGAAGCGTGGGAGAAGAAAGATGCGTAATAACCCTAGCACTAAGCGCAAGTTCGCCAAGTTGCTCGCGCAATTCGAGGGCGCCGTGGCGGATCACGCTATGTCCGAGACACCGGAAGAGCTTGACGGCAACAAGAAGATCATGTTGATCCGGCGGCAGCAGCTGCTCGATTTCCTCGGCATAACGGAGTTGTCGGAATGATGGACCGCTATCAAAACGCGATCTTCAACGCGGCGATTAAGTTCGTCCGCGCTGTCGAGTTGCCAGAGAGCGCGGATTGCAAGCTCGAAGACTCGTATCTTAATCTCAAAGCCACAGTCAAGATGTGGGAGCGGGCAAAGAAGCATAAGGAGGAGCATACATGAAAAAGCTCACCAATCGAGCAAAGATGATACTGCTTCGCGCTGCTGTTCACGACTTCGAGAAGGCTCACAAGGCGTGGGAAGACCTTGATAAAGGCGAAGCTAATTCTCATATGAATCAGGTTCTGGCCAACACTGCGACGACGCGGCACACGCTGATTCAGTTATGTAGGGAGCTTGTCAAAGATGACCCAAATTCTTAACGTCCCTGATAATATCATCAAGCTCTCGGTCGAGTACGGCCGATCTGAGCACGTCTGGTTCTGCTGGTTGCTTACTACCACTCATTGGTATCGTGGCAAAGGCTCGACCATGCAGTCCGCACTCGATGATGCGGGCATGAAGCTGGCCAAGGGTATTCATCTTGGCATTAACCCTCCGGACCCTGATCCGAAGAAATACGACAAACGAAGGAAGGTCGATGTTGATCAAAAGCTTAGTGATTTATTCTAGTATAGTATTACCCATTCACGAGGCCCCGCTCGGTTGGCAGTACGGCGCGGATTGTTGTGCTATGACTGACTGCTATCAGGAGGATAGTAATAATGTCCGAGAGTATTATAACGGATACTTCATTGTCTCCGCGCATGAAACAATACCTTACAGAGACAAGCGAATCCGACAGAGTCAAGATGGGTACTTTCATCGCTGCACTCCGCTTGGAGACAAAGATGCTCCAAGAAGCATCTGCTTGTACGTCCCACCACGAGGATTTTGAAATGAACGATAACTCGCAGCATCCAGACCGGGAGTATCTCGGCGACTCGGTCTATGTTGATTACAACTCGACGCGGCAGATCGTGTTGCAGTTGGAGAACGGCATGGGCGTGCATACCGAGATTGTGCTCGAGCCCGAAGTGTTCGATGAATTGGTAAACTATGTCGAGCGGATGTTGGAGAAATACAGATGAAAAGTTTTCTTTCGTGGCTTTATCACAAGCTCGGTATCGAAAAGGACTACCATCGCGGCTGGAGACACTGCGATGAGGAGATAAAAATCGGCACACCGTTATTCCGTTTGGAAATGTGGTGGGAAGCCTGCTCGTGGAATGACGAATACGATCGGGGATTTGCTGATCGTTTAAAGAAGGAGATTAAAGACAGTGATCTCCTATAACCTGCAACTAGAGTACTTGAACTGGTGTTTGAGACTCTCATTTTTATGGAGCATGATACAATGGTTATGAAACTCGAAGCATTCAAACGCTTGTTCCACCCAGCTTGGGATCAGCCCGAAGACGAAGTTGAAGTCGTCTTCCGTTGCCCGGCCGTTAATCAGTACGGAGCGACGTTTGTCGAAATGCCAATGAAGGAGACCACGTTCGATGTGGCCAAAAAACTCTGGATTATTACGCTGGATATCGGCAAGGAGTTCGGGAGCAATAAGCCCGAAGGAGAAGACTACCCTCCAGTCGAAGACGGCCCGCTCCACTCCCATGGACAGGCTGAACCTCACTCGCACGACTTCGGCGGAGCAAAACATACACACGAAGATGGAGTACCCGTGGCCGATGAACCGAGTGACACTTAAGATCATGCTCGCTGCGTGTGAGAATAAGCTGGTGGATTTCAGACTTCAGCTTGAAGCACGTGAGCGGGCCGACAATAACGAAATCCAAGGCGCACATGAGTTAGGTCAGCGCCTTGGAGAGCATTACTGGCAGGAGTCGCATGTGTTGCGGCAGAAGGTGAAATCTGCTGAATTGCTGCGTGAGACATTACTCGAAGCATTGGAGGAGAATAAGGGAAATGAGTGACACCATTCATATGATGTGCCCGATTTACTCGACGTTTGAAGGGCAAATGGTGACTACTCAAATTAAGGTAGACACACAACTTACGTCAGATCGCGAAGAAATGCTTCGAGATTTAGCACTCAAAGCTGTCAAGCAGTACGAAGATAATATTCGTCAGACAGTGTATGAGTTTCTTGAAGACAGGTTCCGCGATGCGTTCGATAAAGGAGGATGGTAATGCCTAGACTCGGACTTGGACAGAATATGCAAAACAAACGTATCCGTGACTTGGAAGCGCGGATTAGCAATCTCGAATCACGGGCGGAATTAACTGCCCATGCTATGGTGAAAATGATCGATCAACTATTCGATCTAAAAATGGGAGCTAAACATGCCGAAGCCAGTATGCGTGAAGTGTCAACGGTTCTATCGGCCAAAGAAGAACGGTTACGTGTGGACCGAAATGAAGCCGCGAGGCGGTGTACAGGTACCGCAAGGAACGGAAGCTCCTGAAATGTGGGAGCCGTACCAAATCTGGCATTCTGATTTGTGGGAGTGTAAGGGTTGCGGTAGTGAAATCGTTGTCGGCCATTGCGGCTCACCTATTTCGCGGGACTATATGGAAGACTTCGAACGTACTCTGACGCTTAGTCAGAGCGTGGTGAACGACTGCTGAAACGTTAATGACACACTTAATGGTTGCAAATTCGGGCGGAACATGCCACAATTAACAAATCATTAAGTGTGTCGTCTCAGTTTTACTCAAATTTTCGCGGGAAAATATCATGGGTTTAAAATTCAAAGAGTCATGGAAATTCGAGTGCGATAACTGTCACAAAGAATTAACCTATGCTGTTGTCCCGAAGGAGCAACGACCCCCGACGTGGCACCGCTACGCGGATGAGTTTACAGAATTTGATGATTTCGGCAACGCACTACGCTCACATACGAAGAGGATAATTCTATGTGACGAGTGCGCGCCGCTATTAATCCCGCAACGGACATCCTCCCCCGAAGCGGTGATGCTCGCGAGTAAATATCGCGGGCTAACTGGCGAGCAGGTGTTGGACCTTGACCCCGACGTCCTGCTCGCCGATCTTCATTCCTTAGCGAGTGAGGTGCTTACTACCAGCCCGACCAAGGGAGATGAATAATGGCGCGGCCGTATGGAGCTACCAAACGCAAGCGGGTTAATCTATATATCGATGAGACCACGCTGACCGAGTTGCAGATATTTTTCTTCGACCCGGCGCGAGGTAAGGCGGAGTACGGTGCGCTAAGTGAACTCGTTAACATCCTATTAAAGGATCAACTCAGACTCATGAAGGAGAAAGCTGCAAATGCCCATGTCAGCGGTCGATCAAGATAAAATCTCGGATTACATCCGACAGATTCGTGATCTGCGAGAGAAGCAGCTTAGCGGGACAACGCTCACGGATGAGGAGTTGAAGCAGGGAATGTCTTTGCTCGCTAAGGTGCGGACAGTAAGGGCGGGTAAGAGTATCGCGCCTGATAATGCGGCGCAGTCGTTGAGCGACCTGTTCTAATCAGGTCTTATTATAGGAGTGGCTTCCATGAGCTTTAGATATCCAGTATATTGGGACAAGGCGCGAGTTGAAAAGCTTCGCGCTGACGTTGTTTATATGCGAGACTATACGACACCGATGATTGCTCACAAAGAGCATGCGGTGCTCGACAATGTAGCTACGATATTGTACTACATTCTCAATCCCGTAACGGAACCGGATGACACAAGCGACGGTCCTGTCGGCATGGATGAGGCGGCAACAGAATGAAATTCTCCGACGCAGCTTACGCTCGCGCGACGTTCCCGGCTGTAGTTGACAGCACGATCGTTCTCGCTTCTGCCTGTCCGGTTAAGTTCTTCTACGAACGTTGTCTTAACCTAGCGCCGCATCAAAAATCTATTCACCTCCATGCCGGTGGCGCTTTCGCTCACTTTATGCAAATAACACGTGAGCATTTCTACAAGAACCACGAGACGTTGGAGCAATCCATGCTCCATGCCATGCGTGAGTTCATTACCTTCTGGGGCGACTACGATGAACCTTCTGCAAGTTACAAGACGTTTGAAAATACTCTGGCAGCAGCCTTCGATTATTTCCGTGTATATCCTCCGGCTAGCGATCACATTCAGCCTCTTATTAAGTCTAATGGTGATCCTGCGGTGGAGTTTACATTTGGTATACCTATTCCAATCGCACATCCTGTATCTGGCGAGCCTATCATTTACGCTGGCCGTTGTGATATGCTTGGTGTTCTTAACGGACGAATGAATGTGATTGTCGATGAAAAAACTACGTACACCTTTACCGAAGGCTGGGCCAAAAACTTTGCCATGCGTGGTCAGTTTCTGGGCTATACGTGGGCTGCTCAGCAAGCAGGACAGAAGATACGTGCGGCAGTCATTCGCGGCATTGGTATTCAACAGAAGGATATCAAGCACCAAGAAGCGATGCTGACATTCCCGCAATGGCAGATCGACCGCTGGTATCAGGAGATGTGCCAGAAGGTGCAATATTTAAAGACCTGCTGGGAGATGAACTCTTGGCCAGTTAACTATGGTGACATATGCTCATCGTATGGCGGCTGTGCTATGATGGACCTATGCACTTCGCAATATCCCGAAACATGGTTTGGCACCTTTGCTGTGCGTCCGTGGAATCCACTCGATCCTATCAACAAAGGAGCCTCTAATGCCAGCTGATTTCACGCCGACCCCTCCTCCAGTGAATGTAAACGAGGTGATCGATGATGCAGACGATAGACGAACTCCGGGCGGAAGTAAGACTTTGCTTCTTGGCCCTCCCGGCTCCGGTAAGACAACGAGTCTTGTCACATTTATCGAACAAGGTATTGAACTTTTTGTGCTCGGTACTGACCCCGGATTCGAAGAGTCCATCCTCGATGCAATTCACGAGCGAGGATTGGACATCAATAAGCTCCACTATAAGTATATTGGAGCGGGAACTCCTAGTTTTAAAGCACTTAGAAACGCTGCTGAGAAAGTCGGCACGATGAGCTATACGGATTTGACGAGCATCAAGTCAGGCGTCGATAAGCATTTGTATCGGCAATACTATGACGTGGTAGATACTCTCGCGGATTTTGTCTGCGATCGGTGCAAGAAATCATTCGGTGCGACCGACGAGTGGACGCCTGAACAAATGCGGTGCCTTGCCATCGACTCACTGACTGGCATTAATCGCATGGTGCTTGATCTTATGGTTGGCGGCAAGCCGATAGCACACCAAGGCGAGTACGGTGTTGCGATGGAAATGGAGGAGAAGCTGGTGCTTACTCTGTGCAGCAACCTCCGCTGCTTCCTTGTCATCACCGCACACTTGGACAAAGAACCTAATCTGCTAACTGGAGTCCCCCAACAAATGGTTGGCGCTCTCGGCTCCAAGCTAGCACCGAAGCTTCCAAGATCGTTCTCGGATGTTATCCTAGCGGTTAAGGAGGGACGTGAGTTTACGTGGTCTACTGCGGCGACGAACGTTGATCTGAAGAACCGCTCGGTCCCACTCGGCGAGAAGTTGCAACCCAACTTCAAGTATATGGTGGACGCGTGGAAGAGGAGAGTCGAACAATTTAAAAGCGAAACTCCTACAACTGAACAAAACTAAACTGTACCATACATAACCAAACAAAGGAACAATACCATGTCAGTATTTGACAAAGACACCTTTCTGAATACCTCCGTCTCCGGCGCATTGGACAGTGAATATACTCCAATTCCCGAGGACGATTATAAAGCCTTCATTGATACTCTCGATATGGGTGAGTACAAAGATCCTGAGCGCGGGAACGTACCCGTGCTGATCATCACGTATGCTCTCATCGAAGTCGATCACCTGAAGGAAGAACTCGGCATTGTGAAGCCGACCGTGCAGGATCGTCTGTTCCTCGATGTCGAGAACGGCGCGCTCTCCTTCGGTCCGAACAAGAATGTCAAGCTCGGCCAGGTGCGGGAAGCTGTCAACCAGAACGACGCTAAGAAGGCATGGAATATGAACATGCTTCGTGGCGCCGGCCCGGTCGTACTCAAGGTCACACATCGGTTCAACAAGGCCGGTGAAGGACCTTTCTCAAACGTTGCTCGCATTGCGCGACCGGCATAGTTTTGCCACTCCCATGCTAGGTCGCTAGCTTAGCGTGTGAGCAACTAGGAGGTGGGGAGGACATGCCTGTTCAAGCCCACTCTTCCCACCTCCGCTCTACCGAAACGTCAACATGGAGTAAAGAAAATGACGCTTCCAATGGTAAATAATCAGAGCTTTATTAATTTCCTTCGCAAGCAGCCACCGGAGCGCAAGTATGCGTACACCGATAACCGCAACTGCGCAATCTGCAAATTCTTCCAGTCGTATGGCTTCCGTGATGTAGTCGTAGACGGTAATACATACCGGCTCGACGGAACATGGGAAAGCATGAAGAAGCTTCCCGAAGGATGGAATGCTGTAGCATTGGCGGGTTATCCTGCTCCCACATTCGGCGCCGCGTACGAGCGTGCACTGGAGCTGCTCGACTAATGAAAGAAGAATACACAAAGGCCGAGGTGGAGTTCAAAACTTGTAAAGAGTTGTCGATACTTATTGCCGTCAACGATGAAGAGTTTTGGATACCTCGGTCTTTGCTATCATACCGGAGTGATATGCAAGTTGAACGGCTGAGTCGTGGGGAGACATTCACGATTGAGTTGTTAACTTGGAAAGCGGAGAGGATAGGGTTAGGATGATGGATATTCTGAGATGCAGTAAGAACATATTCTATCTCGAATCGATCGAGAGGAATATGAAACACCTGATCGATATCATGAACAATGATGATACTGTTATGAAACCCGGTATTCAATATGAAGCCACTTGCGATAACCTTGACTGGCTTCAATGCTATATCGAAGAACTCAAGAAGGAGCAAGTAGATGCAAGTACCACCACGAAAACTGGACTTGAAGGGCAACCGCCTGCCGGATAAGTTCGCTACTACAGCGGATCAGCAGGACGCTATGGAAGCATGTCAAGCGGCGAACCCGCTCATGCCTGTGCCTTGTGATCCACAATGTGCTCCGGCGCAAGCTCAGAAGCAAAAGCATGTCTGTCCTACATGTCGCGGCTACGGTCACGTCATAACCGACGTTGTGAACGGTGATAGCAAACCGTGCCCGACATGCACCGCGACGTGGAACTATGAGCCGGACCCTGAAGCATGGGAGTCTGATCCACCTCCCGCTATGCCTGATCCTTCTTGTGCTCCGCATCCAAAAACCGGACTGCGGCCGTGGGAGCTTAAAGCTATTCACGACGATGCGATGGATACTATTCAATCCGGCGGGATTATGAAGAACTACGGTATTCAGTCAGCAGAAAGCGCCCGCCAAACAGCAACGGAGGTGATGCAGAAACAAAAAGAAGCACAACAGAAATACTTTGATGACAACCCAGATATTAAGAAGTGGGCTGAATACGTGAAGCGTTGCATAGAGAAAGGAATATAAGATGGAACAGAGTGGCAACTTTGAACTATCCGGTCAGCAACTCGCGGCGAAGGAACAAATCGAGGTATGGTTTACTAACCTCCGCGCTGGTAAGCCGGAGAATTTAATCTTCCGTTTGTTCGGCTATGCTGGCACGGGTAAGACAACTACGATCCGAAAGCTGATCGAGGACCTTGAGCTTACAATGGGCGTTGATGTATTCTTCGGCGCCTATACCGGCAAGGCCGCGATGGTTATGCGCAAGCAAGGCCTTCCCGCGAGGACAATTCACTCGCTTATATACAAGCCGGTCATGCCGATACGATCGGAGTGCGAGAAGCTAAAGAAGGAATGGCAAGATGAAGAAGAGGAAGGCGAAAAGAAGCGCAAGAAGATGGAGTACGACAACGCCTGCAAGGTCCGCTTTGTACTCCGAAACAACGACGACCCCAGTGACCTCGACTCAGCCGAACTCCTCGTCTTGGATGAATGTTCGATGGTCAATGACGACATGCTGGCCGATATTAAGACCTTCGGAGTACCGCTTCTCGTCCTCGGGGACCCCGGCCAGCTTCCGCCTATCGAAGGAGAAGGAGCACTGACACGTGAGAAACCTGACATCATGCTTACTGAGATACACCGTCAAGCTGAGGGTGATCCCATTATTGACTACTCTATTCGTGCTCGCAATGGCATATATATTCCTTATATGTCTCACGGGAAGTCAGGACACTATTATAAGCATCAGATAGATGATGTGAAGGTGCTTGAGTACGATCAGATTCTGACGGGCAAGAACGTCACTCGGCAAATGCTCAACCAGCAAATCCGGGCGTTGAAGGGATACGAGTCACCTTATCCTGTTGTCGGCGAGAAGCTTATCTGTCTCAAGAACGATCCTGAGCACGGACTATTCAACGGCATGATGTGCGAGTGCGTGAGCGTAGGTGATATACTCGCCGTCAGTATCGAGTTAGAAATCAAACGTGAGACCGATTTGGAAGACTACCCGCCGATGAAAGTGAACGCTCTGCTCGCTCATTTCGACCGCTACTTCGACAAGGACGCGCTTGATAAAGTTCCGTGGTGGGATAAGAAAGGTACGAACGAATTCGACTTCGGCTACGCGATCACGGTTCACAAAGCCCAAGGCTCACAGTGGGACAACGTGTGCTTGTACGATGATAAATTCCTAGCCGGTTGGAAGAAGGAAGAACGCAAGCGGTGGATGTACACGGCGATTACTCGTGCCATCGAAGGTATTCACATTGTTGACTAGTATGTTGCCTAATGACGGCGCGAATGCCGTCTAGGGTAGCAGCTTAAAATCAAAAATTTGCCGGGATTTTTTGGCGACTGATAGGGATTTTTGATTTTTAGCTGTTATGCTACCAGCGGCAAAAAACCCCGCTGTATAGCCTTAAATAAAGTGTGGCATATAGGAGAACTCATGAACAAACTTGCAGCTCACGTATCCCGTTTTATCAATCTCGCGGCGGTTAACATTCCCCCACGTCAGCGCCGCGAAATGTCAGAGGAAGGTCTTGAGCACCTGAAAGCTTCCATCGTTCAAGACGGCCTCTTTCACGCGCCCGTGCTCCGACGTGATGCTGATGGCAATCACTTCCTCGTAGCAGGTGAACGTCGCCTCCGAGCAATGAAGGCTTTACACGATGATCGAACTCCTTTCTATTATAATCGCGAGCTTGTACCTGAGCATTGCATCCCATTTACAGACACGGACTCGCCGGATGAAATTGCTACGCTCACTAAAGAGCTCAACGAAAATCTTATGCGAGAAGAACTTAGCTGGCAAGACCGGGTTAGAGCTCTCTCGGATATATCGAAGCTTCGATCGGCGGTAAATCCCAAGCTCTCTCACGGCGACGTGGCGAAAGAGATCGTAGACAAAACAAACTCCCGTCTTATGGCGGGCACCGTCGCGCAGGAAATCTCCCGCGCGCTACTCACAGCGGAGTTTCTAGATGACCCGGATGTCAAAAAGGCGAAGAGCGAAACGTTTGCGTTCAACATGGCAACCCGCAAGCTCCGCGACGAGTTTGCGGCCCAGCTATCGGCCTCCTCTAAGTCGGTTCATACGTTCATCCATGGGGACAGCACTAATATTATTCTTGATCTTCTGGATCGCTTCGATTGTTTTATCATTGATCCTCCCTATGGAGTCAACGCTCAGACCTTTCATCCCGGCAATTCACCAGCTGAACATGTTCACGAATACCTAGACACACCGGAAGCGGCCGTGCTATTCTGCAAGGAGATGCTCTGGAAGTGTAAAGAAGTAGCAACCGATGAGGCACACCTATGGATGTTCTGCGACGTGGAGTTGTTTATTCAACTACGGGACTATGCCCGGAATCTGGGTTGGACAGTCTTTCGTACACCGTTAATATGGAACAAAGGCTCGACTGGATATATCCTCCGACAGGCAAACATCCGGCGGGGGTACGAACTCCTTATGTTTATGCAACGGTCCGAGAGTCGTGGACTGTCACAAGTGTTGCAAGATGTTATTACGGTCTCAAGTCGGGATGGAGAGAAAGTCCATGCAGCCCAGAAACCTGTAGCACTTTACGAACTGCTTTTGAAACTCTCGACTTCAGGGATAGTAAACCCGAAGGTGCTCGATCCTTGCTGCGGGAGTGGCACAATCTTCCATGCGGCGCAGACGCTCAAAATTTCTGCGACTGGTATCGAGCTAGACCCCAACTTCGCAAAGCAATGTCAAAGTACTCTAATCGAGCTTGAGGTCAAAGATGCCGATTAACGGTTACGATGCGTGGAATGCGCCGGTCATAGCACCGAAGGAATTTACGGCTAACGTGTGGGCTGGCACTAAAGGCTCACGCACGTCGAAAATTATGATCGTGGGTGAAAGCTGGGGCCGGACCGAGAAGAAGATGAGTACCTGCTTCGTCGGTGAAAGCGGTGATGAACTCAACGCGCTCCTAGGTGAAGCCCGTATTCCCATTAACGAATGCTTTTTCACCAATGTCATCCACGAGCAGCCTGAGAACAATGATATGTCTCAGTTCTTCTACACGACTGCGGAAGCCAAAGAAGGCAAGATGCTTTCGACTCGCGGTCTGTATCCACACCCCAACGTGCTCCGTGGTATTGAAAACTTAAAGGTCCAAATCGATGCGATTAACCCCGACCTCATTATCGGACTGGGTAATTATACCTTATGGGCTCTTACTCATGATAGTTTCGGTATTGGTAATCTCGCTGGTCGTAAGGTCCCCACCGGAATCATGCTCTGGCGTGGTAGTCAACTTTATACTACCGAGTACTTCGGGCGACGAAAATTCCTTCCCACCTATCACCCCGCCGCAGCTATACGGACCCATCCGTGGCGGTATATGATAAAGCACGACTTCAGTGCTCGTGTACCATTAGCATTCGAACCCGATCGATGGGAGGAACCTAAATATGACTTTATTATCCGTCCGACAATTGACCAAGTCCTTGGTAAGCTCGAAGGTTTTCTGGCTGATCTTGAACGCGGAGAACTCGAACTGTCCCTCGACTTGGAAACACATGCAGGACTCATTGCTTGCTGCGGACTTGCGTGGTCTACGCGAGCCGCTATCTGCATACCCTTCATTACGGAAGCAGGAGACAACCCCGATCTCTCTTTCCGAAGTTATTGGATGGCACACGAAGAATTCGAAATTATGGTACGCCTTAGACGAATCCTCCTCCATCCCAATCTCCGCTTGGTCGGCCAGAATCTCCTTTACGACGTCCAGTACATCGTAAATCAGTTCTTCTGTCTACCCCATGTCTTCGCTGACACTATGCTTATTCACCACACCGTCTGGCCCGGAGGAGGCGATCCGAATGATCCGGATAACAAGAAGACTCAGATGCAGGGTATTCAAAAGAAGGCCCTCTATAATCTATCTTCGCTCTATTGCGATCATCACATTTTCTGGAAAGACGAAGGCAAAAATTGGCGTGCGAATAAACAGAGTGAAGATATTTGGTGGAATTATAACTGCAAAGACGCTGTTAAAACCCTCGAAGTCTATCAAGAGCTCCTCCCACTCGTAACCTCGTTTGAGCTGACTGAACAGGTCGAGACTCAGATGGCAGTGTTCAACGACATGTGTATGCCTATGATGATGCGCGGGATACTCACTGATCCTGCTGCACGTAAAATCGTAAGCGACCAGCTCGCAGCTGACATCGCCACCCTCGACGCACGTCTTGCGCCTATCGTCCCTGAGAGCATTCTCCCTCGCAAGAAAGGTTCCTCACCTTGGTACACCTCTCCGGCGAAACAAAAGATTCTCTTCTACGAAATCTGTGGCGTCCAGCCTGTTCGCAAACAAGGTGGCGGCGCTGAGACCGTTAACAAAGAAGCCCTACCTGTCATCGCTCAGCGCGAACCTATCCTCGCTCCTGTGATCACAATGCTCGAGCGCCGACGCAGTATGAAAGTTTACCATTCCACATTCGCTAAGATGGAGACCGACGATGACGATCGAATGCGATGTTCATATAACCCTACGGGAACCGACACCTTCCGATTCTCATCGAGTGAAAATGTGGAAGGACGTGGGGGAAATCTGCAGAACATTCCCAGCGATAAGGAAGATGACAATTACGACTACCCCAACATGCGCAACGCTTTCGTTTGTGATCCCGGTTACGAACTTGGCGAGTTTGATCTTGGCGGAGCGGACGCTCAAGTCGTTGCGTGGGAAGCTAAAGACGAAGACCTTAAAGCAGCATTCCGCGCTGGACTCAAACTCCATATCAAAAATTGCCGAGATTTATACCCCGAACGCACGAAGGATATGACCGATGAAGAACTCAAAGCTCTTGACCACGCCGGGGGGCTTTATCATAACGCTAAGCGTCGAGTGCACGGAACCAATTACGGAGGACAGCCTAAAGCTTTTGTTGCAAAACTTAGAACATCTCTTGCTGAAGAAGAAGAATTTCACGAGCGATGGTTCCACCTGCATCCGGGTATCAAGGAGTGGCATAATAGAACAAATCGCCAATTGGCAGGAATTCAGTGCTGGCGGTGTAACAAAATGCACGGAGGGGAACGTATATGCCCGGATTGCGGAGCGGTATCTGGGCGAACCGTCGGTAATAAATTCGGTTACCGCATTGTCTACTTCGATCGACCTCACGAACTCTTTACTAAAGCGCTCGCTTGGAAGCCGCAAAGCACAGTCGCAATCAATACTAACAAGGGAGCTTTAGCCATACGAAAGCATTGTCCTTGGGTAGAACTACTCCTGCAAGTCCACGACTCGCTTATATGCCAATGGCCAAAGCGCTTCCATGACAGAATACCTGAGATCAAACAAGCGCTCCATACTGTTGTCGTTCCATACGATGACCCACTAACTATTCCGTGGGGATTAAAACTCTCCACAACTTCGTGGGGAGCAGCTGAACCGCAGAAATGGTAAACCACACACTTAACCACATAATTAAGTGTGTCAACTAGGGAGACTCCAATGTCTTTTATTTACGTAGCATCGCCTTACTCACATGATGATCGAACTATTGTTAACGCTCGTCACCATTTAGTATTACATTACACTACTCAACTCTTTCAGCACAAAAAGCTAGCTTTCTCTCCTATTGTGCATTGTCATCCTATTGCCCAACATGGCGCTCTGCCCGGCGATTTCCAATTCTGGGAACAGTACAACCGCGCAATGATCGGAAGCTGTGACATGATGCATGTGCTCGAACTCCCCGGCTGGGAAATGTCGAAGGGAGTAACATCCGAAATCAAAATAGCCAAATTCGATTATATTCCGATCGAGCATATCACTTATAAAGACTTGTCAAACTTCATCCAAAAGCCAGAAGAAGGCGATGAGGAAAAGTGGCCAACGTGGGAAGCATATAAGTTACTGGCGGGTACTACCGAGTAACCTTTATGCCCCGTAAGCTCGAGAACTGGCTAACAGCATACGCCAATTACACGAGTGCTAGCGAAGCCCCGGAGATGTTTAATTTCTGGAGCGGCGTTAGCGCTATCGCTGGGACTATGCAGAAAAAAACCTGCATCGATCAAGTGAGGTTCAGATGGACTCCCAA
>Ga0193709_1000054_pt1 | contig 50122 bp, 40 predicted proteins | sample H3c2metaG_FD_160571 | JGI IMG/M metagenome (GOLD analysis project Ga0193709, IMG submission 160571) | Soil microbial communities from a riparian zone of the East river system, Colorado, United States - H3c2 | ecosystem: Environmental > Terrestrial > Soil > Riparian zone | place: USA: East River...
GATGTAAAGATGAATGTCCTTTTTTGGATCGGTCATTTGCAGGAACAGCAACTGCGCGATAATCACGTTGGCGACCATGTCATCCACCGGCGTTCCGAGGAACACAATGCGGTCAACGAGAAGACGTGAGTAAATATCGTAACCGCGCTCTCCTCGCCCGGTCTGTTCGACCACCATTGGCACTAAAAAATTATCCATAAATATTGTCTCTAGTGACGCAACCTACCGGAGCCTGTATCGCAGGTCAAGGCTGCTGCAAAAACATTTTGCTCGGACTTATTCACGAACTTAAAACCATCATTCGGGTTGTGGGCGCATTCATAATTACGGCCACGTGCAATATAGCCGAGGGTACCGGAGCGCCTCGCGCCGCATGCTCCGCCGTTTTTACACTTCAACGCTTTAACTCCTTAACGTCCGCCGTGACCTTGCTCCAAATGATCAGCAACGCCGTCACAAAATCATCGGGTCGCTCATTCATCCAGCGCGTCACCTCCGCTGGTTCAAACCAGCCGCCACGCTCGATCTCCTCCGGATGCAATTGAAACGGCCCTTCTGCTTCACACCGATAGACCCACACGTGCTCCTGATCGGTTTCGGCGCTCGCCGCGAGCTTGAAAAGCCGTTGTGGGACATGCGAAAGCTGCCAACCAATTTCTTCGCGCAGCTCTCGCACGACGCAAGCATCATAATCCTCGCCTGAGTCCACGTGGCCCGATGCCGATGAATCCCAAAGACCGGGCTGGCGATCTTTTTTCATCGAGCGCTTTTGGAGAAAGATCTGGCCGCGCTTATTGAACACCAGCGCGTGAGTCGCGCGATGCATCAGGCCCAGCCGATGCACATCGCTTCGGGGTTGCCGGCCAATTACCTCGTCCCGCTCGTTGACGACATCGAAAATTTCTTCAGCCATTCGGTGAATCGTTTAGCAGCAACCTGGTTAGTTGAACAAACTGTTCGAGCGCGACATTTTCTGCGCGGATTTGAAAGGGAAGCTGCAGTTGTTGGAAAAATTCTTCCAGATCTTCGGGGGCCCAGTCTTCCTTCAGCAGCTTCAACATCATTTTCCGACGCTGAGAAAAACTGCGCTTAATGATTTTGGTGAAAATGGGTTTTTGTTCGGCCTTGAGCAAACCTGGAACACGCCGAATGAGGCACACGCAGGCGGAATCCACATCAGGTTCCGGAAAAAAGCAACTGGCGGGAATTTTGAAAGAACCTTTCGGTTCAAATTCGAGGTGAACGAGCAAGGTTAGTAAGCCATAGTCTTTTTGACCCGGCTTCGCCATCAACCGTTTCGCAACTTCGAGTTGGAGGGTTGCGACCATCAGCTCCGGTCCGTGTTGCGCTTGAGCCAACTCGACGAGAATGGGCGAAGCCACCGAATACGGCAGATTCGACACCATTTTCCAGCCGCTCCAGTCGTGTTCTTCGCGTTTTAGATAGTCGAGCGCATCGTCGTGGATCAATTCGAATGACGGCGCTTTTATCCGATCTTTGAGCGCTTCAAAAAGTTTGGCATCTTTCTCAATCGCCAGAACGGCGCTTGCGCGTTTCACGAGTAATTCCGTTAACGGTCCCAGGCCGGGGCCGATTTCAAGCACTTTATCTATCGCGCTCAAGTTCGCAACGTCAGCGATTCGACGGAGTTGGTTGCCATCGTGCAGGAAATTTTGCCCGAGGGACTTTGTGAGTTGAATTCCGCGCTCGGACAGGGTCTGTTTTATCTCGGAGAGCTTCACAGGATATTAATCACACGCGGCCAAAGCTTTATTCAATCCTCTCACGGTCATTTTCAACTGCGCTTCTGTAATCGTCAGCGGTGGCGTGAAGCTGATGACGTTCGAATGCTCGCCCTCCGGCAGAAGAATGAAACCGGCATGCAGCATTGCTTTGACCAGCCGGAGCGCTTCAACAGTCGCCGGGCCACCGTGCCGCCGCAATTCGAGGCCGGCGAGTAATCCTAATCCTCGCGATGAGATTTCAAACCTGGAATTTGAGACTTCAGATTGTAAGAGTTCCAGAAGGAATTTTCCGTGCCGCGCAGTTTGCTCGACAAGCTTGCGCCGCCTGATTTCGTCAATCTGGACGAGGGCCATTGCACAGCCAACGGGATGCCCTAAAAACGTGCTCGTATGAATTGCCTCGCCGCTCGAGACCGGCCATGCAGCATCCATTGAATCGGCGCGGCCCACGCAAGCTGACAGCGGAAAGCCGCCGGTCAAAGCTTTGCCGAGACAAATGATATCTGCAACGACCGCGGAATGTTCGCAAGCGAACCATTTACCGGTGCGGCCAAAGCCGGTGTAAATCTCGTCGAGGATCAGTAAGACACCGTTTTCATCACAAATGCGGCGGAGCATCGGCAAAAATTGCCGTGGCGGAACATTGATTCCGCCGCGCGCCTGGATGGGTTCGACGAGCACCGCGCCAATTTCGGCCCGTTTGAAAAGCGAGCGAATTTCGATCTCGACAGTCGCCAGTGTGTCCTTGTGTTTGGGAAACGGAACGAAATGTCCAAAGCCGCCAAGTTGCTTTTGAAAGTATTTGGTAAAGTGCTGGCGATGCGTGGCATTCAGCGCGCCATAACCGAGGCCGTGATAGGCGCCTTCGAAGGCGATGACGCCGCGCTTCCTGGTCGCAAGCATCGCGGTTTTAAGCGCGGCTTCGACAGCTTCGAAACCTGAGTTGCAGAAAATGGTTTTAGCGATTTTGCCTTTGCGCCAGCGCTCGAAGGTAATTTTGCTCAGTTCTCGCGCCAGTCGCGCCTTCAGTTCATGGGGATGAACATCGCCCATCGCGTGCAGCAAGCGACCCATTTGTTTTTGTCCTGCGCGAACGACGCCAGGGTTGGCATGGCCGGCGGCGGCGACGCCAAAAGCTGCAGTCAGATCGAGATACTTCTTTCCGTTGGCATCCCACACATGGACGCCTTTGGCGCGCTCCCAAACGATCGGCCATCCGCCCTCCGCATCAATGTAAGTGACGTTCTGCGATTCATAAGCGCGCAGAAGATCTAAAACCTGACGAGTAGTCATTGGGTGCTCAGACGCCACGTTGTTCTGGAGGCCAAATGATTTTGTGCAGTTGCACCTGGAACCGGACCGGCAGCGCGTCCGTGATGATTCTCTCGGCCAATTCCTGGCGCGATATTGGTGTTTGCCCGAGGGGACCTTTTTTCAAGGACGCATGTTGCTGTTCGGGCGCCAGCGGATGCACCCAGGAAAACAGCAAGGGGCAAATGAGATCGAGTTTATACTCAGCGATTTGTTTTTTGGCCCATTCGTAATCTTCAACTGTGCCCATCACAAATTTGATTTCGTCAGTCGATTTGAGATGCCGCAGATTTTCCAGGCGATTGCGTGCGCTTTCGCCGCTGCTCGGGCATTTGAGATCCATGATTCTGCGGACCCGTGGATCGACCCGGGAAAGGTCGTGCGCACCGCTGGTTTCCAGGAGCACGGTGAATCCGTCATCGCAGAGGGATTTCATTAGCGGCAATGAGCTTTTCTGGAGTAATGGCTCTCCTCCAGTTAGCTCGACCAGTGGAAGATTGGGATTCTTCTGCTTGAATGGGGTTGCTAATCGATTGACTTCGGTTTGAATCTCCGGAAGCGCTCGTTTCTTTCCTTCAGTAAATGCATAGGCGGTGTCGCAATAGGAACAGCGCAAGTCACAGGCGGTCAGGCGGATAAAGACGCAGGGCAATCCGGCAAAGGTGCTTTCGCCCTGCAAGCTCAGGTAAATCTCGTTGATGATCAAAGTGTCGGTCACCAAAGAGAATGTACCGGGAGTGAGCGGAATGGGAAAGCGGTTGATTCTGCGAGCGCAGCGTCTCCGTACTGGTACGGGCAAGCTTTACAGCTTTTTGACAGTTTTCGTTACACCCAGATCTGTAACTGCGATAAATCCAAATCCAACGCCCGCCAGGGCACACAGTCGGCAGGGCGGCTAGGTAACTTTTACCTTCATCTTCCGGATTTTATCTTCAATCGTCCGGAAGAGAGGGTGCTTGCGAAGCGGGCGAAGGTCCGGGTCGCGCGCGAGCCATTTGAAATCGTTGTAACCCAGTGAAAGCGCCTTTCCCAAGGCCGAAGCGGCCAAGTCGAAATCGCCATTCAACGAATAACTGCAGGCCAAATTGTAAAAAACCAGCGGATTCCGAGGCTCAAGCCGGGACAATCGCTTGTCCACTTTAAGGCTGTGGTCGTATAAACCGCGTTGGGTGTAATGATCTCCGAGGATTTGCAGTGCCTCGACGTATTTCGAGTCTCGCCGGACTATGCCTTCCATGAAGGTGATTTTGACGTCAAGGTCCCGGACCTCTTTGCAGGTCAGCCTCTTACCTTTGACGCTATTCTTCACCGGCATACGACGGAATAAATTCTTTTCAAGTTTGGAGAGCAAGTCAAGTGCCGAGGACCGAGGAAGAAGTAAGATTTTTTGCGGATGAACGGGGCATATCCAATTCGCCAAGAGCCAATCGAGGGCACGGAAATTAAACGTAGGTCGGAGGGTAGAGGTTCGAAGGGAAGCGGCGAAATGAGCACCCTGTGCAATTTCTGCTCATTCCATTACAGATTTTTAATCCAGAAAATCGCTTTCATTTGAAACAATCACCTATCGCACGGTGTCTGGTTACCTGGGTATGAATATGAAACCGAAACGGACACCGCTGAATGTCGAATTCAAACAATTTCAACGCTTGCCTGACTGGCCGATCATCATCAAGTCAATCGACTCAAACAGGTCTTCGGAGGCCGCACGAGAACAAAGAATTAAATTTTCCCTGCCCTGGTTTGAGCAGGATGGATTGCGCGCCCGTAGTTTCGCGGAATGATCAAAGTGTTTGGCGCTGAATTTAAGAGTCCCGTAAGGCTCCCATTTGAACGTGCGGCCAGTTGGGGCAGCTCGCGACTCCGGTGGCGGCGAGGACCATGGCCGGTGTAAGGCAAAAGTATGAACCTGAAATAGCCGGCCATCCAGAATCGAGCATCCAGTATCCATCACTCCACTACTCCGATCCGAGCCCATCCCAATCGTTTCTAGGTGATCTTTCTTTTCCCCTGCCGTTTCGCTAAAACACCCGCATGAGCTGGCTTTACGGCCGGGTGATTCGGCCGATTCTTTTTACCCAGGACGCCGAACAGGCGCATGAACGAACAATGCGCGCTTTGGCGTGGGTAAGCAGGAATGAAATCGTCTGTGATGCAGTTGAGTCCCTTTTTGGCGCGCCAAGTTTGCCGGTGGACTTGTTCGGATTGCGGTTTCCGAACCCGGTCGGCCTCGCGGCCGGGATGGATAAATATGCCGATGCAGTTCCAGCCTGGGCCGCCCTGGGATTCGGCTTCAGCGAACTCGGTGGGGTGACCGCGCACGCGCAGCCAGGCAATCCATCGCCGCGATTATTTCGCGCGGTACCGGAGGAGGCGATTGTGAATCGGATGGGCTTCAACAATCCGGGGGCAGAGGCGCTTGCGCAAAAACTGGCGGCCTGGCGGGCACCAGGACGTTGGCCGAATCATCCCGTCGGAATTAATCTGGGGAAATCGAAGATTACGCCGCTGGAGAAAGCGGCGCAGGATTATGCGAATTCGTTCCGTGTGCTGTTACCATATGCGGATTTCTTCGTCGTCAATGTGAGTTCACCGAATACGCCGAATTTGCGGAAACTGCAGGACAAGGCGGCGTTGGATGAGATAATTGCGGCGCTGCTGGAGGTTCGAGGGACCGGGGACGAAATCCCAAATCCCAAATCCCAAACTCCAAATGGAAAGCCGATTCTGGTGAAGGTTGCGCCGGATTTGTCGATTGAGGCGCTGGACGAAATTGTGGAACTGGCCTTGGCGCGTGGATTGGCGGGGATTGTGGCAACGAATACGACGATCGGTAGGCCGGAAACTAAAGATGAAAAGGTGCAGCGAATTTACGCGGAGACGGGAGGGTTAAGTGGGCGACCGTTGCGCGAGCGAAGCACGGAAATCATTCGACACCTTTATCAGCAAACGAACGGCAAGCTGCCAATCATCGGCGTGGGGGGCGTTTTTGATGCAGACGATGCCTGGGAGAAAATCACGGCCGGAGCATCGCTGATTCAGATTTATACGGGGTTGGTTTATCGCGGTCCGGGGATTGTGAAAGGGATTGTTCGTGGCTTGCTGGAACGAATGGAGGAAGAGGGATTCAAGGATTTGAGTCAGGCGGTAGGCAAGCGAGAACACTGAGATCCAAGCCATTGGGGAAAGATGAAAGGATATTGAAATATCGGTTAGCTTGTATCGGCATTCGGACTACGCACCCGCTCGCCGCGCGACCGGTGCTACGACCATCCGCCGCAGGACTAAGAGCAGGAGTACGAACAAGAGTAAGAACGCTACAGGGCGATTCAATAAGGGCAGGAAGAGAAAACAGCCGCCCGTCCCAAAAAAGGCAAAGGCGATCAGGGCGCAGAAATATTTGGCCGTGGTTTTCCACAAGGATTGCGCCCGCCGAAACTGAATCATACTTTGAACAAGAGCGAAGAGCAGGGTAACTGCCCCGAGGACGACCCACCCAACGACGAACTGTGGCGAATCGTCATCCAGGAGGGTGACCACGAACGTATGTGCAAAAAGTTCTATGGTAAGCCAATACGCGAGTGCTGCAGAGCTACAAAGCGCAACGACTGCCGCAATGGTGCCAATGACCGCACGAACTGTGTTGGCGAAGAGTGTCATCGCCCAGAAGCTCAAAACGAAAACGCCGGTGGTGAACAGTGAAATTCCGAGCCAACTTTCAAGCTCCACTTCCTTGAAGATGCGTGAGCCACCGAAAACAAACCCAAGCCGGGTCAAAACAAAGGGCAATAGAAGACCCAGAAACAGCCATGTGCAGAAGCCCACAGCGAGCTTAGCCGCCCATTGACGCCAGATTGAAACTGGAAAAGTCAGATGCCACGCGGTGATGCCCAGATTCTTCTCTTCGCCGAGAGAAATGGAACCGCTAAGCAGCGACATCAATGGGATGTAAAATCCAATCGTCAATGCGAAAACGATCTCGGGGAACGATGAGTGAGCAGGTTGCAGTATAAGGAGGGCGTAAGAGAATACCCAAAGAACGCACAAAATCGCCGCGATTATGAATAGTGGCTTCTGCAGTTGAATTTCTTTGCGAATTAAATTCAGGAAACTGCTCCCGGGACGGCAGCGGAGCCAACCGAGGCTCAATCCCTGGGCGGTCAATGACTTCGAACCCGCCAAAGTGTCCGGCAAAAGCTGGCTGACTTCGAGTCGAGTGAGTTTTCGCCAACTCAACCAAAAAAAGACGCCGCCATAGCCGATGCCGGCAAGCGCGGAAATTGCTGTTTGCGCGGACAGCCCAAGGATTCCTACTTGATAGTTGAAAACGCCGAAGCGCTCCGCAATAGAGCCGAGAATTCCGAAAACCAGCAATTGGGAAAACGCAGTGAAAACCATGCCGCCGAGTGTCGAGCGGGCGAGCAGAGTCCAAAAAGTGACTGAACCGAGCGTTGGCAAGAGCAACGCGCAAGCGGTCAAGCAAATCTCTGAAATGGACCTCGTGTCCGAAGTTGCCGCAGTCGAGGGTGGCGTAGCCGTTGATTTGTTCTCGAGATGCTCGATGCCATAACGCCGTGCGTACATTTCCGCCTGTTCCCGAGGCATTTCCGGCGGGGGCGTCCATTCTGCTGTCGAGGCGTTCGGCGTCGTTTGTGCAGCGTCAAGATTCGTTGCCGCTGGCGTGCGCCTATCAACCAGAAAACTGGCTAAAACTAACACGAGCAACGCGCTCGAGATTCCCACAGATGATGCGATCAACTTGTGCTTCCAGAGGACGGTGCGAGGGATCGGTTGGCTGAGGAGCAACGGCAGGGTTCGGTGGTGGAATTCAGTCCCCAACGGGTAAGCCGCAATCGCGAGCAGGCTTGAAAAGAGAGCGAAGCACAAAAGTCCCAAAATGAAATTCAGGAAAGCCCCACCTTCATTCACACGGACAGCAATGACGAAGTATGGAATGACGATTGCCATCGCGAGTGCCACAGACCACGGCAGGAGCAGCACGCGGAATTCTTTTGCAATTCGCGGATTCATTTTGTGCGCGATTATTTCAAGGTGGCGACGAAAACTTCCTCCAGCGTCAGCGCTTCGGACGTCAGGGATTCCGGCGCGAGTTTGCGCAGTTGTTCCATGATTCGCGCGCCTTCGCCATTGGCGACGAGTTCCAGTTCGCGCCCGTTGCGACGAGTTTGGAGAGCGCCCTTGAATTCAATTTCAGGCGCTTGTTGCGAGAAACGGGCGCGGATTTTTTGGTAGCGCTCGCGGGCCTCATCGGCGCCGAGCGAGAGGACGGCTTTGCCGCGATCCATAATCGTAAATTCATCAATCAAGCCCTCGAATTCGCTGATGAGATGCGTGGAAATGAAAATAGTGCGTTTGCCTGGATCGCCTTCCTGATACGCGCCGATGACGGTTTCGATGAACTCGCGTCGGACGATGGGATCAAGGCCGGAAGTCGGTTCATCAAGCAACAGCAAGTCGGGTTCCGGCGAAACTGCGGCAATAAGCGCTACTTGCGTGCGCTGGCCTTTGGAAAGCGCGCTGGTGCGTTGGGAGGGATCGAGCCGAAACCGATCAAGCAAATCGCGCTCAATTTCGCGATTCCAATGCGCGCGAAAGGACGCCAGATAATCCAAGGTCTCGCGAACGGTCATCCATGGATAGAACGCAACGTAATCCGGAACGTATGCAAGGCGACGTTTGACTTCGACTTCATTTCTGGCCGGATCGAGGCCGAAGACCCGCACGTTGCCATTGGATGGGCGCAACAGGTTCAGCAGGCATTTCATGGCGGTGGTTTTGCCTGCGCCATTCCGGCCGAAAAGACCATAGCAACGACCGGGCTGCACTGTGAGGTGAAGATCGTGGACGGCTTCGGCGCGCCCATAGGTGTAGGTCAGGCCATTGATCTGTATCGGAATGGTGCTTTCGGAAGCGTTCATGCATTTTCCTGTTCGTTGGCGCGCTTTTTCTTCTCAATGACATCCAGCCGTTCGCGGACGATGGCGAGGAATTCGTCGCGCGGGACCTGAAGGTGATGGGCCTGGACGACGACTTGATCGATTTCGTCGATTAACAGTTTGCGGCGGACTTCCTTTTTCAGTGGCGAATTGTTCGGCCTGAGAAAACAGCCTTTGCCGGGAATGGTTTCGATGACACCCTGGCTTTCCAATTCCGTGTAAGCCTTGGCAATGGTGTTGCGATTGACTCGCAAATCTTCGGCCAGCGGACGGATGGAAGGAAGAGCCTCGCCTGTCTGCATTGCGCCGGAAGCCGCGGCCGCTTTGATCTGGTCCACGACCTGCAGGTAAACGGGTTTGCCAGATTTGTAATTGATTTGAAGCAACATAGCTGCTCGCGCTGTCATAGGACAATAGGACAGCCTGTGAGTATGTCAACAAAGAAACGAAGCGCGAAGACAGAAGGTTAGTGGACTGGACGGCCTCTATAACAAAGAATACGATTGCCCCGTTTTCGTGGATTTACAAAGCCGCAAAGCTGGACTTCAGCGGAAGGCATCGACTGTCACGTCGGACTTCCGCCTTGGGGTTGTCGTGCTCGTGGGGAGCGGCATGGCTGCGCTCGGACATGAACTTCTCTGGACTCGACGTATGATAGATTTGCTGGGTGCTAGTGCAGAATCAAGCGCCCGGGTCTTTGAATGTTTTTTCCTGGGATTGTGTTTGGGGGCGGCAGCGGTTACATCTCGCGTATCAAAGCCGCGGCGCCGGTGGTATTTCCTTGGCATTATCGAGAGCGGCGTTGCTATTTTATGTTTGCCCGCGTTGCTACTCCCGCAGTGGAGCGGTTGGATCTGGCCAAGTTTGGGTGCAGAGAAACTCCTTGGCTGGCAAGGAGCATGCCTAAAAGCGTTCCTCTCGGTCGTGATAGTACTATTACCAGCCTTTCTGATGGGAATGACCCTCCCGGTGGCCGCGTATACAGTAGCCAGGGCGGCGCCACAGCGGAACGCCGACGAAGTTCGACTATATGCTGCAAACACGCTCGGCGGAGTATTTGGCCTGGCTCTGGTTGTCTTAGTCTTTTTGCAACTATTCAGTGTGTCTGGCTCGATGCTGGCAATGATTGGAATCAATCTGATCGTGGCGGGAATGTGTTTCCATCGAAACCGAAAAGATCCGATTGTTTCGGCCCCCGCTTACCACAGCCCTTTGAAAACCGCAAGGGTCGCAGACAAACGGGTTTGGGTGCTTCGCTTAGGTTTGGTGTTTTTATCGGGCGCGGGGATACTTGCGACGGAAATCCTTGGATTAGCCCTTGCGAACTTATCCGTCCCATTGTCGTTCTATCCGCAAGCGGCCATTCTCATGTGCGTCATTTTACTTCTGGCGTTCGCGGCATGGTTGATCGGTCGCCTCAAAATTCAAGTAAGTCGCTCTCCGGGAATACTCGCCGTATGTCTCGCTGGAGGCGGATTGGCGATCACATTAATTCCGGTGCTTTTCCTTAACTTGCCCGGTGTTAAAAGTGCAACCTTTGGTTACGGTCACAGCTTTGGACAATTTCTCACCCAGTTAATGGTTCAAACTTTCGGCGCACTGGGACCCGCAGTTCTAATCGCAGGAACGATCTTTCCTCTCCTCGTCACTTGGCAGGATGAAGGAGCTGTGGAACCAGGACGCAACCTGGGTACGATGCTTGCAGTTAACGGACTCGGAGCTATTGCTGGCGCAGAGATCGCCTATCGTGTCCTTCTGCCAGCGTTTGGAGTTCATGTCAGCCTGGGCATCGTTGGAGTTACTTATGGCTTGTCGGCATTTGCTTTGTTACTCGCATTAAGAAGGATGAGCTTGCGTATTTTACTTTTTCCTCTGCTCGCATTTGCGGCCACATGTTATCTAACAAGTAACTCCCTTACAAAGCTACCAATCTATTTCAAAGCAAATATTTTCAAGCTGATCGACTTGCGCTGTGGCCGCGAGGGAAGTCTGGCCGTCCCTGAGGATAACCGAGGGAACAGGAACATGGTTTTTGACAATCAATACACGCTGGGCGGCAGTTCTGCCACGGCAAGCCTGCGCAGACAATCTCACTTACCACTACTATTTCACTCATCGCCAAGCCGAGTTGCGTTTATCGGCCTCGGCACAGGAATCACAGCGTCGGGCGCACTGGAGCACGATGCTGTGAAGTCGATTACAGCAATTGAACTCTCTTCCCTGGTCGAGCAGGCCGCTCGGAATGACTTCTCTCAATTCAATCACGACCTATTTCATGATCCAAGGGTTAACGTTTACGTCGAAGACGCGCGAATTTACCTGGAAGCCGCGCCGGGACAGTTCGACGTGATCATTGGCGATCTCTTCACTCCTTGGCGCCCTGGGGAGGCATCCCTGAGCAGCTTCGAGCAATTTCGCGCAGCCCGGCAAGCCCTGGCGCCCGGAGGTGTCTTCTGTCAGTGGATTGAGATGACACAGTGGACACCCGAACAATTTCAGATCGCTGCAGCGACATTCCGAAGGGCGTTTAACCATTTGTATTTGCTGCGTAACAGTTTTAGCACGACCAGCCTTCTCATCGGCCTCCTTGGCTTCAAAGATGGAGTTCCCGATTGGAGTATAGTGGCTCGACGGTGTGAGTTCGAAATGCGTCATTGACATCTGGTTGATCCCCTCTGCCGGCATCCCCAGGGAGTGGCAATTCTGTACCTTGGGGAGTATGTGCCTTCCCCCGAATTCGACAACCGAATCAACACTTTGAGCAATCTTCGTATTGAGTTATATGCCAGCAAGCATCTCGTAGCAGGTGCTGAGGAACATTACTTCTCCGTAGCCGATGAGTGGCTCTCTCTGCTTCAGACCCAACAAAATTCAATTGAGAACCGGAACGAACTGCCCGAGGCGTTGCGTCGCGTATCTGGAATCGGAATTCTGGCAACGAGGTTTGAAGCTGCCTCGGAGTGGGATGCAAATGCGGCGGTTACCGCGACAATCGCGCACGACCTGACATCTCAGATTCCGGTGGAGATTCGGGAAGATTCTAAGGCGGATTGGTCGCTCTGGCCGGGAAGACAAGTTCCCTGGACAATTCTTAACCCAGACCCGAAGAGCAAATGAGTTTGGACCATGGAAATCCAAAAGAAAGGAGGCAAAATAATTTGATTTCATTCCACGGGACCAATTATTCGCTTCATTCAGGCGGCAGGGGGCTTTTCAGGTTCTCGAATTAGGTCCGTTACTGATCCACCCGAATTCTGAAATAGCGAGAAGTCGCGTTGAGAGAGGGAATGCTGATCGAATTCGTTATGGGTGTCGGCGGCTGATTCGTGAATACCGGGCCCCACGGTCCAAACAAATCTGTGGCCTGTTCGATGACTTGTTGCGCCACTTGCCCACCCGTCCAGGTTAAATTCACATTGCCATTGGCAAATTGTATGTCGGTGAATTTGACGGATGGATATAGCGATGGCAGCGCGTTCAGCGAAAGAACCAGCACGCTATACGGCGCTATCGTCACGTTCCCCGAATTGCCCGAAACTTGAACTAATGAACTTCCGACGTTTCCAAAATCTGCGCCGTAGGTTTTCCAATCCGAATTCAAATTCACATACCACGTTCCATTCACTGGAAAACCGTTGATCTGATAGTTGTTAATCTGTGTGTTCGAACAATTGATCACGACCATCACTTGATCATTCGGACCCGCGCCCCAACGATGGAATGCCAAAAGTTTCGCGGTGTTATCGACTGCATGCCATGAGATGTTCGGGCCAGTGAATCCCCAACTAACCCCATCCAGATTGCGGCGCAGCCGAATCATGTCGTGGTAAAAACTGACGACGTTGCTATACGTATTAATGCGGCTCCAATCGAGCGGGCTGTTGTCGGCGAATTGGTTCGTGGTGACCATTTCCTGCCCCATGAAAAGCATCGGAATGCCGGGCGAACTCATCACGATCGCCGCGCCGAGCATCGAGCGTTTCCGAGCGAAGTAGCTCGTCGGATTGGCCGGTTGAATTCGCACTGGCAATCTCTGCGCGCCAGAACCATTGAGTGCACCGACCAAATCATGCGTTTCGGTATAAAGCACGCGCGAAAAGCCCGAGCCATTCATGGCACTTTGTAACGCGTTCATGTCGCGCGTGCTGTCTGTGCTCTTTACCATTTCGTTGATAAATTCGTCGCCAACACTGACGCCCCATTCGCTGTCGAAATCCATGCCGCCCGAATCGTCTTCGGCAATGCTGATTGCGCCCGGGTGATCGGAATGAATGATGATCGAGTTGATGTATTGAATCAGCGAGTCCGCCTCGGGAATGGAAACGTAACCGGGGTCGTAATGCCGCATCGCTCCGACCGCGTCCCAACGAAAACCGTCGACATGGCATTCGTCCATCCACATCCGAAAGTTGTCGATGATGAACGAGCGCACGCCTTCTGAGGAATAGTTCGGTCGGGGCCCCCAGGGAGTGTCCTTAATGCCGCTCGCCGAATAAAAATAAATTCCCGGCGTCGTCCCGACATCAAAACCCCACAAATCCAAATCGTTCGGTCCATAATGATTGTGGACCACATCCATGATGACGCGAATGCCGCGCTGATGGGCTGCTTTGACGAAATTCTTCAATCCGTCGGCTCCGCCATAACCGGAATTTTCCACTGCATACGGATCAGCGAGATTGTAACCCCAACTATAGTCCCCGGGAAATTCGGCAATGGGCAACAACTCGACGGCATTGATGCCGAGAGAGGCCAGATAATCCAATTTACTAATTGCGTCGCTAAATTTTCCGGGTCCACCGGAACCGGGCGTTGGATCATAGAAGGCTCCGACGTGCAATTCGTAAATGACCAGGTTCGACGCGTTGACGGCGAGCCGGGTGTCGCCTGACCAGTTAAATGCATTCGGATCGTAAATGATCGAGTTGTCAGTCGAATTGACGACTTTGCGCGAGCGCGGGTCCTGTTTCCAGATCGAGCCGTTGATTTGGTATTTGTACTGATCGTTCGGCCGGGCGGCTGGAACGTCCATTGACCAAAGTCCCGAACTCCCCTCTTTGGCCAAATAATTTGCGGTGGTATTCCAGCCGTTGAAGGTGCCCGCTACGGCCACACTTGTGGCATTCGGCGCCCACACTCGGAAAGTCACTCCAGTCCCGGTTCCATCGCCGTATGGGGTTGAACCCATCCCAGGACGGCTCGATTGAGCCGCAGCGAATCGGGCGAGACTCAGAACGATTGCCCCTGCGAGTAAGAAACGATGAGTCCTTGAGCGGATTATCTCAAAGTATCTACTCTGATCCTTGAAGCCGGTCACGTACGCCCGACAGCTACCATACATATTTGTCGATCGTTCTGTTATAGAAGCATGTTATACAGTTTCGGTAGAAGAAATGCACTGCATTTTTGTGCGGTTAAGAAGCGACCTCAGCGGTCTTATCCGTGGCAAAAAGAGGGCAGTTTTCGAGAAGCTCCCTCCAACCCGAATCTCGAAATCAGTTGTGCTTAGGATTTGCGGTCAGACCGCCAGTCAGCCGGAAACGCGCAATTTCCGCCTGGCCGCGTGTCCCCGGAATCAACGCCATCAGCCCCGTATCTACCGCATCGAAATAGAAGAATAAAACCACTCGATCATCCACCGCCGCATTGCCATGACTGAACCGGTGTTCCGCAAGGCGGAATACGCGGGAATTTTCCAGCGCTGCGGCTTTTCCAAGCGCCTTTCCGACGACATGCGTCAGCGCCGCTACTAAATGCAGCGATTCATCCGGCTCGCATCGCTGCATAAAAGCCGCATCTCCGGCAAACTCCTCCAGAAAATAATACAGCGCCTGCTCATAGTCGGTGGCATCCTGCAGCTTTTCCTGCAACACGCCGAGATGGAGTGGCAAATCTTGCGACGCAGTATTCACAGGCGTTTCAAAGCGTCATCCAGCGCCGCAATTACTTGGTTCATACTCGCTTCGGTTTCGTCGCCCATGTTCGAAATACGGAAGGTCGTGCCTTTGATTTTTCCGTAGCCGCCGTCAATCAGGAAGCCCTGGTCCTTCACCGATTTTTGCAGTTTCGGAACATCCACAACGCGCGCGCCGGGTTTCGCGCCGTTATTTATGCATGTGAGCGTGATCGATTCGAAGCCGCTCTCGGGGAAAAGCGTGAAACCGTTCTTGCTCGCCCAATCGCGCACCATCTGATTGGTCTTCCGATGCCGCGCATAACGCGCTTCCAAACCTTCAGCGAAAAATTCATCCAACTTCGATGCCAGCGCGTAAGTGTGACTGACGCTCGGCGTGCTCGGCGTCATGTTTTGCTCGGCGTTTTTTTGGAACTCGACCAAATCGAAGTAGTAGCCGCGGTCCTTCATGGTTGCAGCCTTCGCCAGCGCCGCCGGCGAGCAGACGAAAACCGCGAAACCTGGCGGCATCGCAAAAGCTTTTTGCGTCCCCGCCAGCAACACATCAATGCCATGCTCATCGAATTTTAACGGCACGGCACTCATCGAACTGACCGCGTCCACAATGAACATCACATCCGGATATTTCTTTTTCAGCGCCGCAATCTCAACAAGCGGACTCATCACGCCGGTCGAAGTTTCGTTGTGGATGAGTGTCATCGCATCGAACTGGCCCGTCGCGAGTTTCTTATCCACATCCGCTGCGCGAATCGGCGAACCCCAGGCCACTTGCAATGCATCCGCCTCTTTGCCGCATCGTTTCGAGACCTCAAGCCACTTGTCCGAAAACGCGCCGCACATGCAATTCAGTACTTTCTTCGCGACGAGATTCCGAATTGCGCCTTCCATCACGCCCCATGCCGAAGACGTGCTCAAATAAACCAACTGCTTTGTCGCGAGCATCTGCTGCAACTGCGGTTGGATCTTCGCGTAGAGATCTTTGTAACCTTGACCCCGATGACCAATCATCGGCGAGGAAAACGCGCGAAACGTTTTCTCGCTCACTTCGACGGGCCCCGGAATGTGCAACTTAACGTGTCCCATAAGCTTGTGAAATGTTTCACAAGCACCGGCGCGAATCAAATTCTTTCCTCAAAGGGTGTCCGGCTATTGCTGGCTGGATTCGGCGCGGATCGATGGCGGTATGGGCAACGATTTTCGCCATTCCAGTAATTCCTTGCTCAATCGTCTTGCGATTTCGGTTTTCTCATTTGCCAGGTTACGACTTTCGCGCGGGTCTTGTGCGACATCGTATAACTGCGCGCCACTGCCATCTTCCATCAGGAGCAATTTGAAGTCGCCATCCCGGACTGACAGGTCAGGCCACTTCTCGCCCTTCTCTCCGGGCCGATCCGGAGGCCGGTTCCAGAACAACGGCTTGTTCCGCTTCTGCTGGCTCCGGCCCAGCAACGAGGCGCTCATATCTTCACCATCGAGATTAGCGTCACCCGGCTGAAGCCCGGCCAACTCAATCAAAGAGGGCAGCAAATCAATTCCCGCGATTACGGTCCCGTCATTCACCGTTCCAAACGCTTTTTCTGTTAGCAGCCCCGGCCCCCACGTGATGAACGGTTCGCGCACACCGCCCTCGTACAGATTCCCTTTATGGCCGCGAAAAATTCCGGCCGAACCTGCGCCCGGCTCCGGGCCATTGTCGCTGGCGATGATAACCAACGTATTTGTGCGCAATGCCGGGTCCTGGCGAATGCAATCGAAGAGCGGCGCCAACTGCTCATCCATCGCGCGGACAACTCCGAGATAGAGTTGCTTCTTGGTCGCGTCGCCGCGCAGCGCCTTGGGCGGATGAAACGGCGAATGAACATCATCCGGCCAAACATCGACGTAGAATGGCTTGCCATCGTGCTTGGCTTGCCGAATGAATTGCAACGCGCGTTCCACAAAGCCGCTAGTGACCTTCGAGCGATCCATCCACGTAATTTCACCCCGGCCGAGCTTGTCGCTCCCCAACGCATAACGCTTCGCCGGCTTACCGTCGAAATCGTCACAGACAGGCAAAATCCGATCGCCCAGGCCCTCGAACTGCGTCACTGATTTGTCGAAGCCGTAATCCGTAATCAACGGCGCCTCGCCGACGTCGCGCTGCCCGCCCATGTGCCACTTGCCGAAATGACCCGTCGTGTAACCAGCATGCTGGAGCATTCGCGCAAGCGTGGGCGCTTTCGGGTCCAGCCAATTCACTATACCCCTTGTCTTATTCTCCGCTCGCGACGCAAAGTAAGACGTGATTCGCCACCGCGCCGGAAACTGACCGGTCATTAACGCCGTGCGTGACGGCGAACAAATCGGGGAGTTCACATAAAACTGCGTGAACCGAATCCCTTCCTTCGCCATGCGATCGATATTCGGCGTCTCGATTGCCTTCTGACCGTAACACGAAAGATCCGCATATCCCATATCGTCGATTAGGACGAAAAGAAAATTGGGGCGAGGACCGGCCAGGACGACTGCCGGGAGCAATAACACAGCAACCACAAAACCTTTGTATTTCATCGCTCCCTCCGTTTCCTCTGTTTGCTCATGCAAAGTTTCGGTGTCTTTCCCGTTTTAACGCTTCAACGCCTCAACGTTTTTGACGTAGCCGTTTTTCCTAAACCACTCGACCGCATCCGTCAGCGCGTTTCGCGGCGGCGTTTGCGGCAACCCAAGCTCGCGAATGGCTTTGGCTGGATTAAAAAACATTTTGTACTGGGCCATTCGCACACCCGCCAACGGCGCTTTGGGCGGTTTGCCGGTAATGGCTGAAACGGCCTCGTTCACGTGCGCGGCGGTGAGCGCGACGAAATAGGGAATGCGTGTTTTTGGCGCGGGAATTCCGGTTAATTCTTCCAGCACCGCGAAGGCCTCTTGCATAGTCCAATTACCTTCCGCATTTCCAAGAATGTAGCGCTCGCCCAGCCCGCCTTTCTGGGCGGCAAGGATATGACCGATGACTACGTCGTGAACATGAACCCAGTTCAGGCCAGTATCGAGATACGCCGGCATTTTGCGATTCAGAAAATCGACAATGACCCGGCCGGTAGGCGTAGGCTTCACATCGCGCGGGCCCACTGGAGCGCTCGGGTTCACGATGACTATCGGTAAACCGTTTCGCGCGAGTTTATGGGCCACTTGTTCCGCCTGCCATTTCGAGCGTTTGTAATGATTGCTCATTTGCGCTTCGGAAACGGGGACCGTTTCGTCGGACGGGGTAATGCGGCCATCGACGGGCGCTGGATAGCCGATGCAACCAACGGTGCTCGTATACACTATGCGTGAACAGCCGGCGCCGGCGGCGGTCTCGATGACGTTGCGGGTGCCTTCGACATTGGCGGCGTACATCGGCTTATAATCCTTGAGCCAGAGATGGTAACTGGCCGCGACGTGAAAGCACCAATCGCAACCGAACATTGCCTCTTTCAAGCGGGCACGCTCGCTGATGTCCCCTTCGACTCGCTCGTAAGCCACATCCGCCAGCCCGCGCGCGTCGCTTCCGGGCCGGAGCAGCGCTTTCACTTTATGGCCGCGCGCAACGAGTTCGTGGACCAGGTTTGCGCCGATAAAGCCCGAGGCCCCCGTCACAAAGCATTTCATCCGCCTGCGATTTTCAATTTTTGGGCGTGAAGTTCAAATCAAATCAAACTGCGGATGCGAGCGGAAAAACGGTAATTCGCTGTTTTCATTGGAATAGCAAGTCTTGGGGAAGGGGAGAATTTCATTCCGGGATCAGCCAGGGTGCGGCGACGTGCCCCGCGAGGGCGCGTGCGCCCCCATTTTAACTGCACGGTTGCGGTTTAGGGCTTCGTAATTCCGAGTGACTGCTCGAAGGCCGCCGAGAACTTGTTGATTGTCGCTGTGATTTTGCCCGGCTGTTCTGCCAGCGTGGTCATCATCCGTTCGGCCACCGCCGGTTTGTGGCGAATTAACTCTGCCGCTGCGACAATCAACGAAAGATTATTGTTGATGTCATGCCGCATATTGGCGAGCTGGCGATTCAATTCACTCAGTTGCTCGACCGTCAAAGTCACTGGTTCACTCGGTAAACCCATTTCCAAGCTTGCGCTGAAACAGTTTCCGAAAGCAAGCCCATAGGCCGCATTTCGTCACTGTGCATAAATTTAACCATCCGATTCGCATCCCGACGGGTGTGATAATTGTCGTTTCAAGAGATTCGTAACGGCGCTGATCAAGCAACGCAGACACAATCCCCTGCGGTCGGCCAACAACCCATCGCTAGATCATGTATTACGATATTTATTTTCACCTCACTCCGAATTCCACAATCGGCCTCTGGCACCACCCATGCTAAATGCCATCCAACCGTAACCGGATTGTGAACAACTCGTGTCAACTAATCTCTTGCATTTTGAACCATCGTTCCTAGTATTGCTGACCGAACTAATTGCATAAGTGTTGGAATTGCTGATTGGCACTCCGCCGCACGGAAGACTCAGTCCAGTCGCATCAAAGCACAAATCCAGAACTGCCGTATGAAGAAACAACTATTCACCCTTGTTATCTCGTTTTTAGCCGCCGCAAGTTTGCGAGCGGATATTGTGTACCAAGATTCATTCAACTATTTCGACGGTCCAATTGTTGTGAATGGCACTAATGCCAACGGGACGACAAATTGGGTCCACACCGGCGCCGCCACTGCAACAGACTTCTTCGTAAAGAACCATAAGGCTGAAATTTCAGCCTCCCCTGCGCGCGCCGAAGATGTGCATTGCAATTTTTCGAGCTTCACCAATACACAAACGATTCTTTATTCCGGCTTCACGGTGAATTGTACCAATTTGCCGCCAGTCGCACCGAGCACCTATTTCGCTCACTTTGTCAACGGCAACACCTTTAATGCGAGGGTGTTTGCTGTCGCTGGCGCGCTGCCAAACACATGGCGGATGGGAATTGCAGGGGCCGCCGGCACACCAAGCCAGATTCTCACCGTGGACCTTGCTACCAACACCGACTACCAGGTCGTAACCAAATGGAATCCGACCACCGACAATTCCGTTGGCGACTCATTTGCTGGCACGCTGTGGATTAACCCCATTGGCTCCGGCGATTCACATGTTGTGTCGGGGGATAGCGTTACAAGCCCTGTTATCAACTTAGGCTATGGCTTTCGCCAGGCATCCGGGTTTGGCACGACATTTCTCGTCGTAAGTAACCTGGCCGTGGCAACGACCTTCGATGAAGCAGCTACGAATATTTGGAGCACGAATGCGGTGAGTCCCGTCATTGCCTATCAGCCTAAGAGTCGCACGAATTTTGTAAGTGATGCGGTGAATTTAAGCGCGGTGGCGGATGGCCAAGGTCTCGCAGGAATAGTTTACCAATGGTCGAAGGACGGTGGCGACATCTCAGGTGCCAACTCCAACGTTTATTCCATCGGAAGCGCTGCGGTCAGCGACACTGGCAACTATCAACTTAGGGCCGCCACGCCGTTTGGCCTCTCCGTCACGAGCGTGACGGCGTTCCTCTGGGTCACCAATCCGCCGGTGCCGCCTACGATTACCCAACAACCTGGAAACACCAATGTCTTTGCTCATCAAACGGTGGCGCTGAAAGTGGTGGCTACCGGACCCCCCACGCTTTCATATCAATGGTTCTTGAACAACGATCCTGTGGCGGATGGCCCGAATTTCCTGGGTGCCAATTCCGATACACTCGTGGTCTCGGACATTACCGCCACCGATGGCACGACTGGCACGTATCGGGTAGATGTAACCAATCCGTTTGGAACAACCCCCAGCACGAACTTTACACTTAATGTGACGAACGCGCCGATCGTGTCGATTGCTTACCTGCGAACTCTCGTCGAACCAGTGACCTTTGCCGCAACCAATTCCACTCAACTCTGGCAAGCGACCGGCACGATCACGACGTTCACGAACTTAACCACGGCCAACACGGCGTCCTATTATCTTCAGGACGGCACAGCCGGAATTAATCTGTTCGCGACCCTCGGCCAGACGTTCCGTCCGCAACTTGGCGACGTGGTCACGGTGGTTGGGTTTTTGTCGTCGTTCCAAGGCAATTTGGAATTGGAGACTGATGTCACAGGCAATCCTGCAACCTCCCAGACCATTCTCAGCAACAATATTGCCGCCCTTCCCGCGCCGATTGTCATTCCATACAATGACATTACAAATAATATGGCGCTTACGGAGGCGACGATTGAAGCTTCTGCGGTGATGTTGACCAATGTGTTCTTCACTAACGAAACCATTGTCGTCAGCACGACCGCCAATACGACGACCATGGTCACCAACGCGAGCGGCCAGAATTTCAGCCTGCTGTTTTCCTCGCAGGATTTGGATACCGCCGGCCAGGCCTTGCCGCCTTTCGCATATACCGTTCGCGGTGTTTTGACCCAGAATACCAACAGCCCCAATGGCAACCTCAACCGCGGTTTTCAACTCGCGGTGACCAAATTTTCCGATATTGTTACTGACGCACCTCCCTCTGTGACCCTATCCAACTCGCATTCCGGCAATATCACCGCTTTGAGTTGGGACGCGACACCTTACGCTTATTCTTATACCGTCCTTGCTTCTTCCAATGTGCTAGGGCCTTACCTTCCGACGGCAGGCTATCAGGCACACATGCTCGGGGTGAACGAGAACCCTCCAAATCCTTCAACTGGCATTGGCTTTGGCACGGTTGAATTGAGCCCCGATGAAAGCACCATCACGGTCAACATGACTTTCAGCGGCCTCACTACGACGGCAATTGCTGCCCATATTCACGGGCCTGCTGGCGCTGGCACCAACGCTTCCGTGCTCTTCCCATTCACCGGAGTGCCCGCTGCCACGTCCGGCTCAATTCCACAACAGACGTTCGTGATCAATCCGACGCAAGTGGGTTACCTCAAGACCGGGCTGCTCTATATGAATGTCCACAGCATTAATTTTCCTGGCGGTGAACTGCGCTCGCAATTGTTGCCAGCGCCGTCAGTCGGGCTTACCTTCACCAACGGAGCGGGCTTTTACACGGATAGAAATGCCACCAACAGCGCGACCTTCTATCGCGTCGTATCTCCTTAAACGTCGACCTAATCGATTTTCAGCCACACACGCCCCAGCTTTGCTGGGGCGTTCTTATTTTATCTCCGCATCACGCCACGGTTTGCCCGCTTTGAAAGCTTCGGCCATGGTTTGCATCTCCTTTGTTTTCAAAGGGCTGATGTCCAATGCGTTCTGGATGGTCGAGGCAGCTTCATTGAAGCGGCCCACTTCGGCGTAAGTCGCGGCTAATGTTTTAAGTTTTTGTGCGTCTTTGCGGTTCGTCAGTTCACATGCCCTTTCAGCCATCCGCACCGCTTCCGTTCCGTTCCGAAAAGTTGGATTCAAGTCAGTCGCCAAAATCCAGGCCAGACCATCGAGCGCGTCTGGATAATCGGCTTGAATCAGCAACGCGCTCGCGTAATGGCTCATCGCTTCGCGAATCCTGCGCAAATGAACGAGCGCCACAGCAAATTGATATTGCGCGTTCGCATCATTACTGCGCTTTTCCAAAGCCTTGCCGAACCACTCGGCGGCTTCGCTCCATTGCTGCTGTTGATTCAATGCCAGTGCGAGATTGGATTCGGTTTCCAAATCGCCCGGATTGAGTTGGAGAGCTTCGCGCAATTCACGAACTCCCTCCGCAGTCTTGCCTCTCGCGAGCAGAAGCACGCCAAAATTGTTGTGAGCCTGGGCGAGGCCGGGATCAAACTTGAGCGCGGCTGAATAATGCTCCATCGCCTCATCCGACCGCCCTTCCGATTGCAAAACCCGCGCGAGATTGTTGTGGGCAACTGCCGATTCCGGATTCAGGTTCAGTGCGGCAAGATAATGGAATGTTGCATCGTCAAACTTTCGCTGTTTCGCGAGTGCTGCGCCAAGAAAGATGTGCGTTTGCTCCTGCATCGGTTTGAACCATAGCGCCTGTTTGTATTCGGCAATCGCCGCATCAATCTTCCCCTGTTGATCGAGCGCATTGCCGAGAAAGAAATGCGCTTCGGGATAACCTCGCTTCCAACCCAAAGCCGTTTTGTATCGGTCAATGGCTTCATCTAACTTGCCTTCTTTCGCGTACAAGCTCCCAAGCAGCGTCGCGGCCATGTAATTATCGCGAGTTACCGTCGCTGCGTGCTCAAATAGCGTACGGGTGTTTTTCCAATAACGAAGCTGAACGGACGTCAACGCCAACAGCCCCACTCCAATCAACGCGACCATCGCGGCCCCGAAGCCGAAATGCGCCGGCACAGCCTCGAATTCATGATTTGGGATTTGGGGTTTGGAGGTTCTCTGGAGCTTGGGATTTGGAGCTTGGAGCTTTCCTGCAACCGCCCACACCACCGCCATGAATATTCCGATGCCTGGCAAATACGTATATCGATCCGCCCACGCTTGCTCCCCAACCTGCACCAACCCGATCACCGGCACGAGGGTCCCCAGGAACCAGAGCCATCCCACCAGCAGATACGGCGACCCACGGGCAAAACGAATCGCGACCGCCGAAATGAGTCCCAGCACCACCACGGCGGCGATTATTTTCGCTATGGACGTGACCGTTCCGTAAGGGTAATACACCGCCAAATGCCTTGGGAAAAACATCGCGCTGAGATAGTGCACATACGAGATAAGTGCGTGCGCAATTCGGTTAGGAATCGGCAGTCCCGCAGTCGAGACAACTGCGTGCGCGCGCGTTTGAGCCATAACCGTCAAAACACAAGCGATGGCTGCGAGTAACAGGAACGGAACTTTCTCCAGAAACAACCGGAATAGTAACTTGTTATTGGCGATTGGTAGTTGGAATCGTTTCAGGGGCCAATAATCCAGCAGCAGGAGGACGAATGGCAACGTCACCACCATCGGTTTGCTCATCAGTCCCAGCGCGAAAAAGAAGAATGAAATAAAGTACCAAAAGAGCCGACTTTGGACTTCTTTGTTGCGCTCTACCCTCGTCACATATCCCGCATAGGCTCCCAGCGTGAGCATGAAGAAAAATCCACTCAACACATCCTTCCGCTCCGCCACCCACGCGACTGATTCAACGTGCAACGGATGCCAGCCAAAAAGTGCCGCGACGGCTGCACTTCGCCACAGAGTCCCCGTCATCCGGCTCAACACGAGGAATAGCAAAACCGTAGTCGCCGTGTGCAGCAGCACATTCGTCAGGTGATGACCCGCCGGATGCAAACCGTAGGCCTGACAATCCAGCATATGAGAAATCCAGGTTAACGGATGCCAATTCCCGGCATGATAACCGAACGCCCACACCAATCCCCTAGCCGTCAAACCAGCGCGAATGTGCGGGTTCTCGGTTACATATTGCTGGTCGTCATAACCGAGAAAGTCGAAACGAATTGATGGCAGGTAGAGGGCCCATGTGCTCAGGCCCAGGGCGACACAGAGTAGCGTCTTTTTCTTTGAATTCGGCGCTTGTGCTTCCACGATAACTTGATTGTGCGGAACCCAGCGACCAACTCAAATCCGAATCGACACCGATTGCTTTTTGCCACATTGCTTAAAACTGGCCAAAGACGCGCGCTCCATGCCACCTCATTCCTCTCGGATTAATCGATTCGGGTGGCTTCGAACGCGCGGCGGAACGAATGGCATTGTGCCTGCTTTTGTCGCTGGATCGTAACCGAATGTTAATAAGATTGGCGCAATAAACTCTTGCTTTGCGATAATGAAGCCCTGAATATTTAGGGCAAATTCCTGCCCGTAGAAAAGGAATCGACGGCCCGGATGACATATCATGCCACCAAGACCACTCCCACCCAACGGCAGAATGCGGAAAGCGTTCACCTTGATCGAACTCCTTGTCGTTATCGCGATTATCGCAATTTTAGCCGCCATGCTGCTGCCCGCTCTTTCGCGAGCAAAACAAAAAGCCAAACGCGCTAATTGCCTGTCGAATCTTCGCCAATGGGGTGTCGCGCTGCACGTTTACACCGTTGATAACCTCGATGGAATTCCGAGAGATGGGATGGGGCATAACGGCTCCTATGCGCCTGGAGATGTCTGGAATGGCGAACAGACGGGGACGCACGCCGATCCTCATGCGTGGTTCAATCTTTTACCGCCAAATGTTGCCGAAAGAACGTTGGACAGTTACGCGAGCGATCCGGGCGGAAATATGCCAGCCAAAATGCCGTTTCCCGACGGAAGAGGAAAAATTTGGCATTGTCCCAGCGCAACAATGTCTGCCGCCGATGCAGCTACCGTGTCTGGTGGCGGAGCGGACGGTTATTTTAGCTACGCGATGAACATCGATTTGAAACGGGCCCAACCCGGCTACGCTAATTCCGACGCTTACGGTTATCCGGTGATGCCGAAACTTTCTGCCATCCCCAATCCAACTTTAACCGTGATGATGTTCGACTGCGTTTTCAATCCGAACACTGAGGTTGTAAACAGTTCGCCCCAGTTTAATTCCGTAAATCCTGCCAATCGCTGGCGCAGTTTTGCGGCCCGGCATGAATTGGGAGGGATTGCGAACTTTGTGGATTGCCACGCCGAATATGTTAAACTCAAAGTGGCCACCAATAGCGGCACCATGTCTGGTAATGCGCAGGAATACCCCGGTGCCAGATTAATTTGGAATCCACCTTACCGCGTCCTCAACCCCTAATTCCAGACAGGTTTCAGTCGGGATGATTCGTCACTCTGTCTGGGTTCGACGGCCCGAGATTCTGGCTTGAAATCATTTCACTCAAAAGACCATCCTGCTGCAACATATCCCAATCAAGCTTGTATTCCGACGATGAAAATTGCTTCTTTTCTCCAACGACTCGGTCCTCGAACGACAAAATCGGCGATGTTGGCTCTTTGCGTTGGCGCGCTGGTTCCGGCTTGCTCGGATAAACAACAGGCATCCGCTCCACCGCCTTCGCTTCAGGGGAAGATAGTCATCAAAGGCTCGAATACCATTGGCGAGGAATTGGGCCCGCGGCTCGTCGCCGAGTATAAAAAAGAACATCCTACAGCGATTGTCGAACTGGAATCCAAATTGACCGGCTATGGTTTGGCGGCGCTAATCGCCGGCCAGTGTAATATCGCCAGCGCGTCGCGTGTGCCGCTTGCGGATGAGTTGGTACAGGCGCACTCTCGAAAAATTGAATTGGATGATCACGTCATTGGCTCTTATGCGGTGGCGGTAATCGTCAACGCCGGTAATCCCATCTCCGAACTGACCACGAATCAAGTCCGCGATATATTCGTCGGCGCCGTCCAAAATTGGAAAGATGTTGGGGGGTCCGATGCTTCCGTCACATTGTTCATCCGCGATCCCATCTCGGGCACTTACCATGGTTTTCGTGAACTGGCCATGGAGAACAAATATTACGCAACCAACAGAACCACATTTACGAATTACGCCGGAATCGCGGAGGCCGTTGCAAAAGACCCGAACGGGATCGGTTATTGCAGCATCGAATTGACGAATTCTCCTGGCTTGAAAGCTCTGTCCATCGGCGGAATCGCGCCAACTGTTGCTTCGATTAATGAAGGTAAATATCCCTACGCTCGCGTTCTCCACTTTTACACCAGCAAAGGCAACGAAGAACCTTCCGCAAAAGAATTCATTGATTTTGTTCAATCGCCAAAAGGCCAGGAAATCGTCGTTCAAACCGGCAACGTGCCTCGCAAATAACGACGAAAACTTGCTGGTTTGTGACGGCTTCCGTTACCCTTTTGTGACGGCTTTGTGACGGGTCGAACCTCATTTTCGCTCTCATTTTACCGAGAGTGTGACGGTGTGACGGGTCCAAGGGGGTAGAAAGGGTATGCCTTATCTACTCGTTTGAACTTCGATGTTTTCCTATTCCGACTTTAGACTTAACCCATCCGCACCCAACCCCAACTAATCCGCGGCAATCGTTTTTTGCACTCCCACTCCCTGACCTTCCACTGTAATAATTGAATTGAATACAGGTCGAGGCTTGCAGGAGGATTTTTGAAAAAGTAGCACCCTGCGCAGCGGAGAACGTATATCCCGCCCATCCCCTGATGAGCGATTGCCTGGGGTCCGGCGTCTTGGCTTGAAGGCCTCCAAAAAAGCGAAGCGGGCTTGGGGATGACGCACGGTTTCATCACCCAAACCCGTCGCTCCTTCCCCTAGCTAAGGAAGGAAATTTATCTTTCGGCTAATTCTGCGGCACAACCTGCGCACGAATTTCGCCGCCGCCGTAGATGGTCGAATGGATATTCGCGTAGGTCAGCCCGGAGATCATGTAATAGAGCTGAACTGAACTGAGCGTCGCTGTCCCTGAAAATGATCCCGACGTGGCAGCGGGAACAACAAACGGAATGATTACTGCGGCGGTGTTGGTCGGGCCGGCCGGTCCGTGAATGTGGCCCGCAATTGCTGGTCCCAGCAGGTTCGTAAAGCTGAAGTTGTAGCTCAATTTGTTGCTGATGATGTTCATGATGCCCGAGCCGGTGCCGGCCGAGGGGGTAATCGGCACTTCTGTGTAACCGGACAAATTGACTCGAAACTGGATGGGCCAGATCTGACCACGGATTTCCCCGCCGCCATTATTTATCGTGTGAATATTCAGGTAAGTCTGCCCCGCCAGGAGATACGCCAGGTTTTGAGGTGTCAACGTAGCGCTCCCGGAAATCGTGCCGCTCGTTCCACTGGGCGTCGCCAGTGGCACTATTACTCCAGCACCAATCGTTGGGTCTGCGGGTCCGTGTATGTGCGCTGCCGTTGCGCTAGAGCTCAACCCCGAATAAGTGATGCTGTAAAAAAGATGGCTTCCAATGAAGGTCAGTGAACCGGTTGCAGTACCATTACCTGGAACGGCGGGAACCTCGGAGGCGCCGTTCATCGGCACAACCATGTGCAGTGGCACCAGCTGGCCGCGGATTTCGCCGCCGCCATGCGCGGCGGTGTGGATGTTCACGTAACACAAGCCATTAACCAGATTTGTGATTTGGTCCTGTGTGAGCGCGACCTTCCCGGATATCGTACCGGACGTTGCTGCGGGCACCGTAAATGGGATTATCACACTTGCACTGAGGAGCGGAGTCGCCGGAGCATGAATATGTCCGGCTGTCGCTGGCCCAGTTAGTCCGGAAAAGCTAACGTAATAGGTGAGATTGCTTCCTTCCAATGAAACCGCAGCGATGCCGGTACCCGCCTCTCCGGTTGGCGGTGTTTCTGAGGCGCTATCCAGGTAGGCTGTAAATGGCCACACGGTATTAGTCGTGTCGCCTTGCAGGCGATAAAAACCCGCATCGGATTCCTTGGCGAGCGTCACGGCTCGGTTCGTGGTGGTGAGAACGTTGATCCAGGCGGGATCGGACAGGCTGGCTTTCTTCTGCAGGAGGAACGGCGCAGTTCCTCCAACCCAACTCAATGCCTCAGTGATTGCCCCGTCAGTTACTCCCGAGAAGGTCGGCGAAAGAGCCGATATGCTTCCCAGCAGGCCATGATCTTCAATCGAATTTGTGCCCGGTATTCCGGCACTAAAGTAAAGAGTGCGAGTATCACCGCCGCCGCCGCCATTCCCAAAGAGAAGGCCCCAAAGTCCTTGAATTGTAATCGGATTTCCCGCCGGATCTTGAAGAGTCCCTAATAGGTTTCCGGTAGCGGGATCAAACGCGTTAATTTTTCCGTTCCCGAAATTTCCGACCAGCAACGCACCGCTGAACGGACCAAAGTTCGTCGGCGCAAGCGCCAGACCCCAAGGCGAATTAAGCGCACCATTCGAAATTAAACGTCGAACAAGGCTTCCGCTGGTATCGAATATGTTGACGTAACCGTTGCCGCCGCCGGGGACGTCGTCATGTTTGTCCGCATCTTGCTTGGCATAGGTCACATAAAGCTGACCGCCGATGTTCTGCACATTAAACGGGGCAAAACCGGTAGGAATGGTTGGATCCAGGAACGAGCCCGGAAGTGTGGCCGGAGCATAATTCTGGTCGAAGACATCGATAGTACCCGCGAAGAAATTCGCCGCATACAGGTAATTGCTTCCTCCGCTGGTGCCAATTCCCAAACCTTTGTAAATCGCACTCGAAGGTGAATTATCGACCTTAACCACGCCAGCACTGCCGCTGTTCCAACCAACAATTGTCCCGTCCTCGGTCGCAAAGATGAAATGAGAGGCCAATCCCGGTGAGATCTGAAAATTAGTGCTGCTATTAAATACCACGCCAGTTGGAGCCGCCGGAGGCGTCCCACCGGAAGGAGGCGGAATTGTAACAACAAGCGAAGATGCAATTCCGTTTCCATCGTATAAAGTTGATACTCCGGCATGATTATCCGAGACCCAGAACGGGCTACTTGCACTCGTGGCAATTCCCCAGGGGTTCACGAGATTCGTATCCGTTTTTTCTGCCATGCCCGCAATGTCGGACACCAAATTCCGCTGAAAATAGGAGTTTTGGGCCGCTGCATCGTTCCAGTGCAAAAACGATGATGCTATTCCTAGTCCTAAGGCGATTGGTCCATATTTTAACTTCGTTGTCATACAGGTCTTCGGGTTGTCCAAGCTGGTTCATAAATGAGAGGGGCGAGTAAAAAAAATGTTCCCGAGGAACTAAAATAGTATTCCCCAGAGTCACGTGAGTCATTTGCGGTCGAGCTCACACCAATGGCGGCGGGTCTTCCGGATCAGCAGGGATTGACGATTTGTAAATTTGGTCGAGGTTGTCCGGAATCCATGAACGCCTGCACAAAGTGAGACGTGCTTTCACATTAATCGAACTTCTGGTAGTGATTGCTATTATCGCGATCCTTGCCGCGCTGCTTTTGCCGCCGTTGGTCGGAGCCAAAGAACGGGCGCGGCGGGTCAATTGCAAGAACAGCGAGCGCCAATTCATTCTCGCGATTCACCTGTATGGAGACGAGCATCAGCAATTCGTTCCGAGCGGTGCGCCCAACAAGCCGAAAGCAGAATACGACGACCATCTGCCAGTCATCAGCGCCGTCACCAGCAATAATCTCATCCAATATCTTCGCACCCAGAAGATGGTCCATTGTCCAAGCTTTTCGGATTACTTCATTCGCCAACAAGCCCAGCGACCCTTTAACGAGCAGGAATATGGGTACGTTATCGGTTACAACTATCATGGCGGCCACGTAAACACACCCTGGCCGCCGTTGGTTGCGAGCAATATTTGGGTTTCGCCGCAGCGCCTGACAGACGATGGGCGTCTGGTGCTCATTACTGATATGAATGATTGGTCGCCAGGGTATGGCCAGACCTTCGCGCCCCATGCGAAAAACGGTCCGATTCTTAACGGGATGGACGCCTCGAATCCGAACGCCGCCGGAGCGACATCAGCGGCGATTGGGGCGACCGGAGGAAACATCGGCTATTTGGACGGTTCGGTCGCATGGAGAAAGACGAAGCAGATGCTGGTTTACCGCGGCTCTCAGCAATGGGATGATATGGGTTGCTGGGCGATGTGGTGATATTCTTGTGGGAAGAGTTCGTGGCGAGCCTCCTTCGTCCGGCTCGCTTCAATTGAAACTGGCGCGCCCGCCGCGACTCGAACGCGGGACCCTCTGCTTAGAAGGCAGATGCTCTATCCAACTGAGCTACGGGCGCTGTTGATAATCAAGCACTTACAACACTAAAGACGCTTTCTTCCTGAAATCTGATACTGCTTTCTGATACTAGCAAGCGGATTCTATGAAACTCGCCGGGTGTCGAAGTTGGTCTTTCCGTATCACGACGTCTCAAAGTTTGAGCGTGTTGATCAGCTCATCCACCGTCATTTTATGGTGTGATGCTACGCTCTTGAGAATGCCGTGAAGCGTACCTGGCTTTATAGGGTAATGATTTGGAATGACCTCGTGGTGTTGGCCCATCTGCCCGGTCGTAACCCGAATGCGAGCCTTTCTGACGCGTTGTTTGAAAACCCAGCTTGCGCAATGCCTGGACCAAGTCTGGCCAGAAACGTCGCGTGGAAGCTTCATCGAGCCAAGACTTCGTCCCGAACAAAGTGCAGTCGGATGATGCGCGGCGCTTCCGTCGTTTCATCAAAGTAGCAGTCCACCGCTTCTCGCACATTAGTGCGCTGCTCTTCCAAGGTTTCACCCTCGCTGTGGATTCCCAAGCCCAGCGCCGAGGCGGTGAATCCGCCCCCCACTTCGTCTTCGCGAACCTCGAATATGATCTCGCTCATTGCGCAAGAGATGGTAAAGGTTGGCCGCTGAATTTGCAAGCTGATCGAGCACCGCAGGCCAACACCGGCCGAACGGAGATTGAAGAAATCGTCCGGTTCGTGTTCACGATTGAGGTTTTGGGGGAAGGACCGAAATGAAATCACCGCACACGTTCCGACAAGGCCAGTATCTCGCTTTCATCCACCATTACACCACCTTGCACGGCCGCCCGCCAGCGGAGGCCGATATGATGCACTTTTTCCGTGTCACGCCGCCGAGCGTTCATCAGATGATCGTGACGTTGGAGCGACGAGGGTTAATCACGCGCAGACCAGGTGAAGCGCGCAGCATCAGGTTGAAACTGCCGCCCGAAAAACTGCCGTCTCTTCACGGCACCGTCGCATCCACTACGATTCAGCCACCGGCGCGCCAGATCGAACATCAACAACCCACAGACACGGAAGCGACAATATCGCGTCTTGGCAAGATCCAGATTGATGACTTGTTTGCGCACAATGGTCGGCATCCCCTCAATGATTCGGAATTCATTCCTTTGCTGGACACGCTGATCGAGTCATTCGCTCGCGCCGGTTTGGGCGCGGTGCAGGTCAGGGAATTGCGCCGCCACGCCTGTGAATCGTTCCACCATTGCTGTCAGCAAGCCGAACCGGAATCCACCTTTGAGGCGAACGTGGACCTCATGTTCAGCTACCTGCCAGGTTCGGCTCGGACGCACTGGCTGCGGTGGATTTAACGGCGATTGAACAGTCACGATCGAACCGTTGTTTCCGTCCTCGCCGGCTCTCTGCGAATGCGTAAATGTCCTTCTCCCCGGAACGGAGGAAATCCAGAAAGTCCACGCCCATGTATTTGCAGGTTTGGCAGATGCTCTATCCAACTGAGCTACGGGCGCAGCCTCTCATAATTCCTACCAATTGTAGGCGAGCCGTCAATTTCAATTCGGCCATTTGATTCTAATTCTGATCTAATGGCCCATCAGGCCGCTGCCAAACTACGCCCTCAAAATGGAAGTGCGACTGGGGCGACGCCTTGCCAAGCTGCTGGTCCTCGCTCGCTCCCGCCATCGGCCCGGAGTCATTCCAAATCGACGTTTGAACATCAGATTAAACAAGCTTACTGATTGAAAACCACTTTCCATCGCCACTTCCAAGACCTTGCTTTCGGTTGTGGCCAATAGTTCCTGAGCGCGCAGAAGGCGGATTTCACTCTGCTTTTGCCGGAATGACATCCCGACCACTTCATTAAATACCCGGCTTACATGGCGGGGAGTGCACTGGACTTGAGCGACCAGCTCGTTCAGCGTCAAATCGAGGAGCGCTGCGGCGGGCATCTGTTTCAGCAATTCAGCCATGCGGGCGCGGGCGTCGGTGGTGGAAACTGTCAGCTGCGAGCGCTCTTCCGGGCCGCCTTTTAAATCGCCACCGATGGCTTCGGCGAATATTTCGAGCAATTGAAGCCGCAAAGCGAATGAGCTTGTCCGCGGATGCGCGCGGACGTTTCGAAACTTTTCAGATATGGAATGTCCCACGGGGAAAACTCGGGGAGAGGAAAAGTTGCAAGCGGCTGCGCCTCTTAGAAATTGTTGCTCACCCAAGGTTACCAAACCCGCCAATCGCTCCGGTTCAACTTGAAAGAAATGCAGGGACGTCCAATCGAGCTGGCTGGCGCGGAGATAGCCTCGACCGAGCAACGGAAAGGCAATCACGGCGCCGCTCTCAAGAAGCTGGTTTTTCACCGGATGCATCGAGTAGGCCTGGCCCGCAGTCACGAGGGTAAATATCCAGCCCGGCAATTCGGGAGTCCACTCGCCGGCGGGGGGGAGATTCAGGTGTTTGAGAAGGAGGTGGGGTTCAAAAACGTGCTTCGAATTCATGTCGGAAAATTTATTCTGAAAAATTAAGCAATCTTTTCGGCGCCCATCCGCAACGCGGTGTGGAGCGCCTGAATTGAAATGAGCGCATGAGTTTATCGGCTAAGGCGGGATAACGTTGGAGACATTCTGTTACCAACTTGCGACGGTTTCGTTACTAAATCGAAAACTTGTGATTGCGAGCCTTCGCCCGCAGCAGGCGGAAGCATTTTCGGTATAGGTGAGTTCCGCAACGGGCTCGTAACCGAATCGTAACCTTTTCGCCGCGAAATCTTCGTTCGGCAAAGTTAGCGTCCGGCCCGTGACAGAACCTGGCTCAACCTGAAAGCTCAAAAAATTGTCGTTTTGCCCCACCAACTCTGGGAACCTGGCTACAAATCAGGGCCTCACTCGCGAGCGCATCCCCTTCCATGATCGAGTTACGCTTGTTTGCGCTATGCTGGTCGTTAGCTTTGCTTCATCAGCTTTCGCCGCGAATTCCCCAAATACGGAAGCGGGCGCGAAATTCGTGGCTACAAATTACCAGGTCGTTGGCGATTCGGCACTTCCACCGGAAACTGTGGCGGCCCTTTTTTCCGAACATACGGGCACAAATATTACGTTGAACGAAATAGTGATGGCTGCGTCCGAACTTCAACGTGAATACGCTCATCGCGGCTATCCCGTCCCGAGTCTCGCGATCGCAGAGGAACAGATCACAAACGGCGTCGTCACGATCAACGTCTTTCGGGCCGGCCAGCCGCAAATTCTGGTTTCCGGCAGGCGCTTTTTTACAAACGGCGAACCGGTGTTTACGTTTCAACCTGCGACGACGAATGCAATTCCTACGGTGGGGACGAACGGGGCAAATACCGCTTCGAGCACAAACACCGGCCCCAGGTTTGTCGTCACCCATTACGAAATTCGTGGCGACACACTGCTCTTGACCGACACATTGACTTCGATTTTCAGCAAGTACACGGGAACGAATATCACGGTAAACGACATCATCAAGGGGGCTTCCGAGCTACAACTCGAGTATCGCAACCGCGGTTTTCCGACAGTAAACGTCACACTGCCTCCGCAGCAAATCACCAATGGAATCGTTCGGATTCGTGTCTTCGTCGGTCAGTTGTCGGACATCGAAGTCACTGAAACACATTGGCACCATTATTTCAGTTCGAACAATGTGATGCGCGCATTGCCGAGCCTGCAGACGAACATGATTCTTAATGGCGTGGTCTTCCAGGCGGAATTGGATCGCGCCAACGCAAATCAGGACCGCCAAATCTATCCTCAGATTGAGCCTGGCGAAATCGAAAACACGACGAGGCTTCGCCTCGAAGTCCGCGATCGCCTCCCGCTGCACGGCAAAATCGAATTAAACAATCAAAGTTCCCCGGGAACTCCCGAATTGCGGCTGAACGGCTCGGCTGTTTATAACAACCTTTGGCAATTCGAGCATTCGCTCGGTGTCCAATACAGTTTCTCGCCCGAAGATTACAAAACGGGTAATGAGTGGGACTTCTACGATAGGCCCCTCGTAGCCAATTACAGCGCCTTTTATCGGATGCCGCTGGGAAACCCGGAATCAGTTTCTGACATCATCGCCACGCAGCCGGGCAACTTCGGCTACGACGAGGCAACCCGCAAATTTCATCTCCCGCCGCCATCGGGCAAGGCTGAACTCAACATTTATGCCAGCCGCTCAACTATCGACACTGGCGTCATGTCCCTTTCGCGCAAGACCATTCAAAACATTCCCGACGTTCTTTCGATTGTCGAAAACGACGTTCAGCAGGATTTCACAGTGAACAACGATGTTGGCGCTCGGCTTACCATTCCATTCCCACCAATCGGCGAAATTCAATCGACGATTTCCGGCGGCCTCGACTACAAAAGCTACCAATTGCGCAGCGCCAAGACGAACGACTTCTTCTTCTCGATCATCACAGTGGATGAAAATAACAATCCGAATCCTCCGGTGACCAGCCTGGTTGCTTCCCCGGTCCCGCTGACCGTCAAAAATATTGATTACGTCCCCCTGTCCATCCGATGGGATGGCAGCGAACAGGACGCTCATGGCAGCACGTCTCTCGGCCTGGGTTACTCGATGAACCTTTGGTACTCGGGCGGCAAGAGCAATTTGCAAAGGATTTCGGGTTCCACCGAATCGGCCGGTCACTGGATGGCGTTCACTGTGAATGCTTCGCGCGAGCAAGCTATCTTCACCAATTGGCCGGTGGCGCTTCGGCTGGATGCTCAGTTGGCCAGCGAACCGTTGATCAGCAATGAGCAATTCGGCAATGGCGGTGTGAACGGCGTGCGCGGTTATCGCGAAGGCGAAATCTTCGGCGATTCAGGCTGGCGCATCATGGCTGAACAAAAAACTCCTCCGCTGATCGTGGGTCTGGCTTATGGCAAGTCAGCTTTGACGCTCCGAGGCTCCGCGTTCATGGACTACGGCGAGAACTATTTGCTGGATGCCGGCGAGCGAAAGGATCGGCAGGCCCTTTGGGGCGCCGGGTTTGGCGTTGCGGCTTCCATCGGAGCGAATTGGGAAGCGCGCTTTCTGTTTGCGTGGCCGTTGATCGGCACCGCAATCACGCGCGCGGATGAACCCCGCTTTGACTTCGCTCTCTCGGCGCAGTTTTGAATCGTAACGTGGAATTCACATTACGTGGCTTTTGCTAACGATTGAAAGCAACTAGGCTCATCGTTGAAATGGAATCGACCCGCTCGCGCAGCCATCGCGCATTTAGTGGCATTATTTTATTGTGTGCCACTCTAATTCCTGCGTACGGCAACCCTGTCAATCCGACTGTCCATCAGGGCCGAGCGACTTTTACCAGCCAGGGACCGCAACTCACCATTCACGCGTCCGACCGCGCTTTCATTAATTGGCAAAGTTTCAACATCGGGCTCGGGGAAACGACCACTTTTATCCAACCCTCGTCCTCATCGCTGGTTTGGAACCGAATCAACGACCCGAATCCGTCGCAAATCCTCGGGAACCTCAATGCGAACGGCTACGTCGTGCTGCAGAATCAATCGGGCTTTTACATCGGCGGCCAGGCGGCCATAACGACGCACGGCCTCTTGCTGACGACCGCGCCGATTCAGATGCCGAACCTCACGGGCGGTGGACCGTGGCAATTCAATGCGCCGCCGCCGACCGCCAAGATCATCAATTACGGCCACATTGACGTCGGCCAGGGTGGTTCAGCGTTTCTCATCTCGAATGACATCGAAAATCACGGGTCCATCTCTGCTCCGGGAGGCGAAATCGGACTATTTGCGGGCAAAGAGGTCTTCTTGTCCCAACGTGCAGATGGGCGCGGATTGAGCGCGCGCGTCAAGCTTCCCCAAGGTTCCGTGGACAACGACGGCGAGTTAGTCGCTGACGCCGGCACGATTGCGATGCGCGCCCAGGTCGTGAATCAAGGCGGATTGGTTCAGGCCAATTCGGTGCGAGAGCATAATGGAGTGATCGAGTTGGTCGCCAGCGATGCGGTCAATCTGGGCCCGAATTCCATAATTCAGGCCAAAGGCGATTCGCAGGGCGTTAGCTCAGGTGGGACGGTCACCATCAAGTCCGAGGGCACATTCACCGATAGCGACGGTTCTGGCATCGATATCTCAGGCGGAGCACAAGGCGGCAATGGCGGCGAGATAGAGATATCTGCTTCTCGGATGAACACCTTTCGCTCCAGTATCGATGGACATGCTCAGCCGGGGTTTAGCTCCGGCAAATTGCTCCTGGATCCCGACGAGATTTTTCTTTCGGATTCTGGCGATTCCTCTTCTGGCACAGTGGGCGCTGATGATCCGCCGAGTGACGGCGCGCTCACACTCGACGTAAATTCGTTGAATAGTCTCATTTCCCAAAATCTACTTTCCCAAATCACTCTCAGCGCCAAATCGCTCATCGAACTGCATACTCAGTGGACCCTGCCAGCCAGCCTGAATCCGGCCAACTTAAGCCTCACCTCGGGGAAGAGCATTGTTTTTGATGACGGTTCCTTTATCTCGGCGGGCAATAATTGGAGCGTCACCATGTCCGCCGGTCCAAAATCATCCCGCCCAAATCCAAATACCGATGCCATCACACTAGCCGACGTAAACACTTATCTCGATGGCATTTATCTTAATGGCAACTCCTACCTGCAAACGCGGAACGGTAATATCAGCCTCTGGGCCGCAAACGAAGTTATCGTCAACAGCGGCGCGATTCGAACCACTCAAGGCGGAACGATAGACGTTGAGGCGCAATACGGTGATGTTAATTGTGGGGTCAACATTAACGGCTACATATTCGGCCAAACCGCGCCTCCGTATTATCGAGTTAACGCCGCAAATCTGGGGGGCATCAGCACGGCGGCGGGTGGCAACGTCACCATCCATGCCGGCGGTGATGTCATCAGCTATCTTCCGACTCAGACAGATTACGATAACAACAATTCAAGAGGCGACGCTGGCACGGGATGTTTCGGTCCTGGCAACGTTAAGATTATCGCTGGCCGCAATGTTTTTGGCCATTTCGTGCTCGCAAATGGGCTCGGTACGATCATTGCCGGGGGAGATATCGGCGTCCCGTTACTTGGGGCTCAAAGCCAAGGCTTTGCCCTGAGCCTGATCAATGGTAACTGGAGTGTTACCGCTGCGGGAAATATCTACGTCCAGGATGTGCGGAATCCAAACGGCATATTTAATGACCGCACGGTTTCCGGTTATGGAGGGTATCATTATTTTGATTACGACCCGGCAGATTCTGTGACTTTCACGGCGGGCAATTCGGTTGAAATTACCGGCGCCGGTGCGCCGCACACAATGCCTTCGGTTCTCGGGACTCCCATTCCGCTACTTTTCCCGCCGACATTAAACGTCTTCGCTGGTGTCGGCGGTTTCATTCTCGATTCGTCGGTGATTCTCTTCCCATCCCCGGACGCGAATTTGAAGATTGATATCGCTGGCAGTTTCATTGGCCGGCCGGATTTCACAGGGGTGACTCCTTACCTCGAAATGTCCGACAGCGCCGCACATCAATGGCGCGGAGGTGAGGGCACTTTCAATCTCAATGATCACGCGACAACCCCGCCGGAATTGAATAATTCCACCCCGGTGGACATTACGGTCGGCGGCAATATTGAAACGGTTGACCTGTATACGGCGAAAGCAACAAAAATCACCGTCTTGGGCGATGTCATCAATTCCGGGTTCGTCGGCGAGAACCTTCATGAGAGCGATGTCACTTCCATCAATGTCAGGGGGAGGATATTCAATTCGCCTGCTTACGCTTTCGTCTTTTTGGATTCGCCTATCATCAGTGCGGATCCCACAAAGCCTTCAAATTGGGATTCCGTATTCGCGCTGGCGGTCGATCCCAACCTGGGCAGTTTTGATGTCCGAACTATTCCCAATCTCACAAGCTTCATCAACGATCATAAGATATTCGCAGACTTACCGAACTTCGTTTACGACCACATAACGTCGCGCCTGGGTTTCCGCGGACCAATGAATTCTGACCTCCTCAACAAGCTTTCCGGTCCGCTGACTGTGTTGGTGGTGGATTCGCATGGCGCCCCGGTCATCGACGCCAACGGCCATCTTGAAACCCGGCAATACACCTTCGCTGCGACCTCGCAACTTCAACAGCTATACGCTGACAGCCAGAGTATTCCGAGCACTCCTTTGTTAGGCTATCAAATCGGCGGGCCCGGACAATTTAACATCACGGCGTCCTCGATCAGCCTCGGCAATAGTTTCGGAATTCTCTCCTGGGGGATAAGTCATGATGCTTACGTGAACTTCAGCTCGCTGGCCGGCATCACCACAGCCGGCGCTTCGATCAATGTCCAAGTTTCGGGAGACCTGGACATGGTTTCCTCGACGATCGCTTCCATCTACGGCGGAAATGTTACGATCAACAGTTCCGGCGGTACGCTTAATCTCGGTTCACAGGATCTCTTTACCGATTCGTATTATGCGTTCGGCATCTGGACCTCCGGTCACAGCGATGTCAGCGTCACGGCCGCGCACGATATCAACATTCAAAGCTCGCGGATTGCCGCTTACAACGGGGGGAATATTTTTGTCGAATCGTTTGATGGAAACGTCAACATAGGCAGCGGCGGGAATGGCTATGTCACTGTGCCCCTTGTCTCTCGCGACCCAATCACAGGAGCCACGGTTCCTGGAAGATACCCTATTTATGGCAGTGGCATTGTCGCGACAAGCCTGCCAAGAAACCTTCAGACTCCGGGTGGCAATGCGTTGCCCGGCGACATTACTGTGACGACGCCGCGCGGCGACATCACCTCGACCAGAGCCGGGATCTTGCAGCTTCCGCTCGACGGCAGTGTCGCTGGCGGGCCGACGGTAACGCTGACAGCAGGCACACCTGCATCGCCTGGCTCGCCAGCGATACCCGGCAATATTGATCTGGGCGACTCAGGTCTGATTGGCGGTACTGTTAAACTGACTGCCGAGGGTGACATCAAGGGTCTCATCGTTTCACGCCAGGATTCCACGATCAATGCGGCGCAGAATTTCAGCGGCACGTTACTCTCTGCCGGTTCGGCGGGCATCACGGCTGGCGGGACGGTCTCTGGCACCATCGTCGGCGTAGGCGGAGTTTCCGCCTCAGCCGGAAAGATCGATGCGACGTTGCTCTCGCAAAACGTCTCAATTGGAGGGGCACAATCGCAGTCCACACTGGGAAGTTCGGCGGGAGCCACTGCGACCAGCCAGGCTGCCGCTCAACAAGCTAATAGCGATGCACAACAGCAAGTCTCCGGCGACAACAACAAGGATGATGACCTGAAGAAAAAGGCCAAAGGGCCCACCCTTACGCGCCGGGTCGGGCGGGTGACCGTCATCCTGCCGAAGAGCTAGTTCGAAAATTCACGGCATCGTTTTGCGGTGGGTTAAAAGTTTAATTTAGTAGTCAGAAGTCAGAATTGAGAATGGGCGGAAAATGCGTTCGGACTGGGATGAACGCGTCCGAGCTTTGATTTCGACCACGGGTATTACTGAACACCCACGCGATAGAACCGCTCTGAATCCGACGCGCTGTTCGTAAATGTCTTGGTCGAACCATCGCCGGTGATGGTCGTCGGCGAAGTTGGCCACGTGCTCACCGGCTGGCTTAAACCTGTGCTGTTGGTGTAAAAAAGAGTGTAAGCAGCTCCGTTAGCGCTCGGAAATGAAATCAGATTCGTAGTTCCGTTTCTGGCGACCGTGACGACCGGGGCTGGAGGGGTTGTGCTCTGAGAAGCTCGGACGAAGGTCATTGTCCCGTCCGGACAGAATTGAAAATAGCCGACGTAGTATGCCGGACCGCTGGTCAAGCCAGTGTGAGGATCTGTGACAGCATGATTTTGCTGATCATTTGTAGGAAGTATCTCATATAGATCCGAAATAATACAACTGGTGAAACTGGCTGGGGTCGAGTTCTCGAGGTTACCCTGGCTCCAGGTGTCTCGCAAAGTGCTGTTGGTATGGGTCGATATGTCACCCATATAGGACGTAAGATCCACTGGGTCGCTTACGGGCTCACGAATGAATTTCGACGTGTTGTATTGATTTGAAGTCGTCTGGCTCGAATAATAGCTGCCACCACCGTCGATTGAGTTTATTTGAACTGCAACGCTGTTTTGAGTGGGATAAGAAAGCCGGATTGGCGGGGCGGTCTGCGTGCCGGGGAGGCTTCGGGGCACGGTCAGCCAGAGGGTGTTATTTAAATAGCCGGGCAAGACTTGCGTCAGGTTTGTTTTCGAGTAGCCGAAGACTGACCAGTTCAGATGGTTCAAATTTGCAAACGAGCCAGGAGTGAGTTGGGCCAGCGTGAAATTCGGCACGCTAAAGCTGGTTCCGTCGGGCGCTTTGACATAGTTTGTGGCTTTGCCGATATTTACCAGGACCTCGTATGACTCTTGAAAAGGACCGACTTTCCTGAATCCCAAAATTAAATCGTTGTTGGTATAGGTAAAAGTCTGAGCGTTCGCCGAGGCCGCAAGTGCTCCGAAGCCAATCGCAATCAATCCAAAGCGGGTCATCAACTTCTCCTTCATGTTCATAGAGTCTTTTGTCTTAAATCAGGTTCGCTGCCGGTACATTCGTGAGCGGATGACTTTATGATTTTGCGCGCGTTCCTCCTATAGCGTGCAAGGACATCAACGACACATTTCGGACATGGTGCTTCGGAATCCCAACTTGCTCAATGAAAGCGACTTACAAAGACCACCCATATCCGGCCGCATCCGAAGGTGGCAAACGGGGACGGTTGTAACATTTTCACGTTTTCCGTAACCGTTTTGTCACGTAACGTTTCTTGCTCGGGAGGAACTCGGTTCTTATCACTGAACTGCTGGCGATGGGGCTGCGGCTTCGATTTGATAATTCTGAAAAGCTGTTACGCCAATCATTCCTCGCAAATCGTTGTCCAGCTCGGGTTGGCTTTTTTTCCATCGTTCCCGGTAGGCTGGGTTATTGGGATCTTGTTCCAAGCCACCGATCTCGTCCAGAAACCTTTGGCGCAGATCAACAATGGCCTGAAGCTGGTCGCGATTCAGATTTAACTGGTTCAGATTGACGTCCTGAAATACTAAAGGCATCGATACCGTTTGTTCCCGAGATCGATTGCGCTCAGAACGTGAAGGAATATCCAGGGCCGATGAAGCTTCCGTGCGCGCCGATGGTTCGCCCAGCAAGGCCGCAATTACCCAGGCTTCTTCGTCTCGTAAGGCCTGGCTCCTGTCTTGTAATGTTTGCGGGAGTGCTGCGCTCTTTTCCAGGTCCTTACGTCGCGATGCATACAGCTCCCCGACATCTGCCTTAATGATGTCTCGAATCGTCTGCTCTGGGCAGCTTATCCGCCGCAAATTCGCGATGTAGGCCCGATAATCCTGGGATTCCACTTCTCTCCAATTGAATGCATTACTTTTGCTGCTCAATGTTTCTGTCTCAACGAGCGCCTTCGCTGGCGGAACATCGGATGTCCGCGGCCCGACTTCCGAATTGCGACGTCCGAGCAACACGAAAAAACTAAGCGCCAATGCGAGATTTAACGAACCTGAAACAGAAAGCGCTTTCTTCATGACGTTGGCGCAGTTTCGCAGACTTCGGCGCACCATTGTTCAATCCTGGCTTTTATCGCGTCGCGAATTTCACGCCGCAAATTTGATTCAGAAAGGCCTCGGCCATCTGGCTTCGCGCGCTGTTGTGGACACAGACGAAGAGAGCTCGTTTTTTTAGTCGTGCGGTCTTTTTTTTCTTATGTCAGGCCGGCGAACATCATCCAAAGCCATGAGCCGACATGGAATACTCATCCACGCCGGCTCGCGCTAACAGACAATCGCAGAATCAATTATGCGTCGGATCGCTGGTCGGACCACTGCGAACGCAATGCATGTCGGTCAGCTTGATTGCCGTTGTGCCGTTGAGGTCGTTTGGAATACTGACAACCATTCTGCCGTAAGCGCTTTGCGCTTCACTCGAAGCGCCATTTTTTTGATAGATGTATTCGTTACCCCAGTAAGTGTAGGTGCCTTCTTTCACTGCGGCCGAGCTTTGCGCAACTCCATTCACCGTCAGCTCAACTGCTCCATTTGCAATGGCGGTGTTGGCGTCGCTGCGGCCGAGGAACGCGATGACCGAATAGCCGCTGCCACCGTTGAAGGGGTCGGGCTTGGCGGTCGTGTTCGCGCCGAGCGTGCCGGCAAGTGTGCCGCCGCTGGAGAAACCGAAGTCGCCCGCATACGTGCCATTCGGCGGGTCGAGGTCAAGCATGTTGCCAGACGAATCCATTTCGATTTGGTTTGGAAGGGTAAAGATTCCGAAACCACACTCGCCGAACTCGTTGACGCGCGTGCCCGACTGATTGTCGCGTCCCGAAACATAGACGTAATCGTTCACGTCGGCTGCGTTGCCCGAAAAAACTGCTCGCTTGCAAACACCTCCGAGCGCCTGCCGAATCATTGAATCGCTGAGATTATTGCCGGTCCAAAGACCTGGATTCCGTACCCAGGTGAACGTGATCACTGCAACAGCCTGACCCGTGGTCAAGGACGGGGTCTTATTTCGTGAAAACGCCTGAGAACTGTCCGCCATGGCCAGATCGACGTTGTGGCTGATGGTCGTACCCGGAGACGCAGTGTGATCCGCGCCATCCGCGATGCTATCATCTACGAACACCTCGGAAACACCCGTGACGACGTCCTTAATACCACCTTCAGAGCCGGACCAATGACACTTGATGACGGTTGTGCCCGAGCCACCCACAAGAGTGCCCGAGAAGACCATGTAATTGGCTCCGCTGGGACCGGCCGCGACGCTGTGTTCGTAGGTGGTTGTCGTCGGCACCCCGGTGAAGACCGAGCCCGCGGTTCTGAGCGTGGTGTAGATGGACCCACGCATCGCCGTCGAGCCGGTCAAATAAATGGTTCCTGCTTCGCACAAGCGCACTGCGCCAAGCAGAAGCGCGCTCGCCACAATGATTTCTTTCAGTTTCATATCGTCGATTTTTTTAGTTTGAGTCGTTTGGTTGATCTTTGATTTCGTTGGTTTGCTAAAATTGCCATCTTCCTTGTCAGGCCGTTTTCCTCGCTGAGCGCGTCCAAAACAAAAGTCCGAGCAGTCCCATTCCGGCCAGCACATACGTCGCAGGCTCTGGTACGGCGTTAAATGTTACCGCGCCGTTTGCGCTGAGCGAAAAATTGCCCAGCAGCGATGGGGCAGAGCCGTTTGCGACCATGCTGTAGAAGTTGTCTGAACCAATGCCAACAACATTAGGATCTCCGTAAACGTTGTGATACTGCGTCGTGAGGGAGCCGTTGATCGTTTGCTGGTTCCAGCTATTGTCGTCGCTGGCCGAGATGCTAAAACTGTCCCCGGCTCCGCCGACGGGGAAATTCTGATAAACAGATTTCGTGGCCGTATCGAGAGTGCCCCAGGCGGCAATGCTGGTCACAGGACCTGGAGTGAGGCCTCCCGTGGTCGTCCACGCGGTTCGCACGCCACCGCTGTTCTTATCCCCGATGATTCCCCAATGAACCGAGCTCAAATTGAATCCCGCCAGCCCGCTGCTGAGGTTGAATGTTTCACCCGAGGTCAGCGTGGAAGCCTGGCCCAGGTCATAAATAAAATCGTTGCCACTTTGAGAGGTAAACCCAATGAGCAAGTCACCCGAATAGGTGGCTCCCTGGGACGAGGCAGCCGTCACCACAGCCGCTACCAACAACACCGCGCGAACTTGTTTTTTCATACGTCAATTTGTTTCCGAATTACAACTTCACTTCTGAACTCTTGGTTCTCATGCGAACATCCAACCAAAACAGCTTGGTCAGGAGCAGAAAGCTTAGACTTAATCCCAACGTTGTGCTTCCGGCGGCGGACAAAGCGCGACTGTTTTGCGACTCGTGGCTTCATGTCGCAAGATGGTCGTAGTCAACGAGTTGTAACTGCGAGGCGGAATAATTTGGGAATTTATGTTGGTCGTTTCAAAAACGTAACGTTGAGAGGGGACTCGAATCGTTTAAGATTTGCGGATGGCAGCGAAATTTGAGTTCCGATGGAGACCGCGATGAAAAGGGCGGCCAGTTGCATCGGTATTATTCTTCTGCTCTCCCTTACGCGGTCCGACGCAGCCACCCGCGTTATCGCGTGGGGCGCGGGCACCAATGTTTCTCATCCGGCCGATTTAAACAATTACGGCCAATCTATCGTCCCCAACTCTCTTACCAACGCAACCTATGTCGCCGGTGGCTGGCGTCATAGTCTCGCAATCAAATCCGATGGCACTCTCCAGGAGTGGGGCGACGATGCCATTGGCCAAACCGATTTCTCGCAGAAACCAACCAACTGTATTTCGATTGCGTGCGGCCGATTGCACAGCCTGGCTCTTCAACAGAATGGCGTCGTGATTTCGGCAGGCGACGACACTTTCGGCCAAACCGAAGTTCCAGACAATCTCTCCAACATCGTCGCAGTCTCGGCTGGATTTTACCATAGCGTCGCGCTTCGCTCGGATGGTACCGTGGTTGCCTGGGGCGTCAATACCAACAGCCGGCCGGTCGGCACTGATCCGAACTATGGCCAAACCATCGTTCCGCCCGGCCTCTCGAATGTCGTCGCGATCGCTGCGGGCGGCTGGCATACGCTTGCGTTTCAATCCGACGGCACGTTGCGGGCCTGGGGCCGAAACGATTATGGGCAAGGATCGATTCCTTCTGCAGTTTCGAATGTCGTCGCCATTTCGTCTGGTGCTGCTCACAATTTGGTTCTCAAGTCCGACGGTTCGCTCTTTTCCTGGGGGCTGAACATTTATGGTGAGACGAATATCCCAGAAAATTTGACCAATGTGATCGCAATTGCGTGTGGTGGCTGGCACAATCTGGCCCTCAAAGGCGACGGAACCGTCGTCGCGTGGGGTGCGGGCAGCCCGGTCATCAACACAAATGTGGACTGCGGCCAAAATATTGTTCCGGCCGGTTTAAGCAACGTTATCCAAATCGCCGCCGGTACTGTCCACAGCCTGGCACTTGTTGGTTCCAATCCTCCGGTGACACGCGCCTTGCTTGAGGCCGGGTTCACGTCCAACTCTTTCAGTGCGGCTTTCCCTGCCCAAATTGGCCATGTCTATCGCCTGGAATATAAAGACAGTCTCAATGATACCAACTGGCCTGCATTACCCCTTTCCGCCGGGCAAAGCCCGAAACTGCATCTAACCGACTCCAATCCTTCTTCACCTCAGCGATTCTACCGCGTCCGTTCCTGGTGATTCCTGAGGCATTTCCAACTTGGAGTTCAGGCCGGAAAAAACTTTCACCGTGGATGGGTTAGGGATGGGCGCGGATGGGTGCGGATCGCCAATGATTACATGGGTTACATGGGTGTGATGCTTGACTGATGGTTGAAGCATAAAATGTTTGGTGAAGTCAGGTGTAGTTGGATGAACTTAGGTTAACTTTGGTTAAGTTGAGGTTATCTGGAACTTAAGCTAGGGCAGCGCTCAGGTTGCTGGTCTTGCAGGGAGAAGAATCTCATCAGCGGGGGACCAAAAATGTTTGTGTCTCTAATAACGGTAGGGGTGGCAAGTAGAAATACGACTTGACTTTCGAAGTGCTTGAGCCGCAGAGGTTTAATCTCGATTGGCCATGGCAAGTAGGGTGGCCAGTTGGCGGCCAGTTTTTAAGGTGAATGAATTGCTCTCGCCTGCCAAACGCTAGTCATATGGGTGACAGAAACCCGACCATCATCGAAAGCTGCCGCTAGCGTGAACTCGCTTACCTTCGCGATGTGCTCACTCTGCGATACCAGTCGCTTTTTTTGGCAAAAAACCGAGTGTGCACTTTGTCTGACACTCGGTGAGGTTGTTTCCGTCTCGTAAGCCATGCGATGCCGCCGAGAGCGAGAAGCGCTCCAAATGACGGCTCTGGAATTTGTTGAAAGCTCCACCATCCGTGTTCGGTAACAGTTGTTCCATCCGGGAAATATTCAGAAATGCTCCCCATGAGCGGGTTCGCCCCACTCGGGTCGGGTGTGCCCACGGCAACTGCTGAGAGCGAAATGGTATGCGAATCGTCGTGAGTGTTTATATACATCACGAACGGAGGGTCGGATTGTTGTGGGTCAAAATGACCTCCCACGTCAGACCAATTGGGGTCTTTGGCGTTAAAAGCAACTCCGTCGAGGCTACTGATTTCGACCGAATTCTTGAAAAGATCGCTGTTGAAAGTTGCACCCGGCTGCATTTCTGCGTCAGTGAGTTCAAAGCTGGCTTGATACCTCTGAAGCTGCGGGAAAATATAATGCCATGTAAATAAGTAGTCGGCATGGGCACTGAGTGTCGCAAATACTGCGACAACCGCCACGAGTACCGTGGGTCTCCTCATCGCTTTCGCTTGGCAATCCAAATAACTCCAGCGACAGCTAAAAGAGCCGACATTGAAGGCTCTGGAATCTGCTGATATGTCCACCAACCGTGCTCCGTAATGGTGGTGCCGCCCGCAAAGAATTCATAAAGGTCTCCCTCGAACGTTGGTCCGTTTGCAAACACGTCCAACGTGATGCTATGGGACGAATCGTGGAGAGTCATAAAAAGGTTTGGATTTGGCGCAAGTGAACCGTAGGCGTCGGACCAGTTAGGATCATCGCCCTTATATGGAATACCCTCTGGACTGGTAATGGAAATTGAATCCCGAAACAGGTCGCCGTTGAACGTTGCACCCGGCTGCATTTCCGCATCCGTGACCTCAAAGCTTCCTTGGAATTTCTGGAACTGAGGATAAACGTAGTGCCATGTAAACAGCCAGTTGGCCTGAGCATTCAGTGATCCGCCCAGGCTGAGAAACACCACCAAAAATCCCAAAAGCTTCATAATCCCAGAAATACTAATTCGCCCCGGCCCGAGCGCAAAGGCGAATCGGACCGAGGTTGTACGGTAGTAACCATCGGGTAAGACCCGGATCGGCTAGTTCGGCGAAAGATGCCAGCCAATGCTATAGAGATGATTGCTTGCCGTTGTGCTGCCGCTTGTTGGTCCAGGGCTTGCCGGGTAAAAGAAGTAGTTTTGGAGATTATCGCAATAGGCCGACGTCCCAGGCGCTAAACTTGTCGGCTGAGCATCCGCCAAATCCTTGAACCATTGGTCCTCCATCGCTGAAGTCGGGTTGCATCCGGCAAGTGCGATGTGAACGAGATTGCTGCACCCGGCTAAGCTAATGTCCGAAACACCGCATTGATAAAAGAATAGGTCTTGCAGATTCGGGTAGTTTGTGAGGCCGGAAACGCTGCTCAAGGTTGTACTACCAGAGCAAAGCCGTCCAAATAACGTCAGGGCGTTGGTCGGAACGACCGTAAGATAATTTGTGTAAGGGCCTGAAGTGCCGAAGGTGTGCGAACTGCTGCTGTTGGTCGTATTGTCACCCCAAACCCATGTAACCGTGGCGCTTTGGTTCAGTTCGATGTGCAAGTTGACGCTCGCTGACGTGGTCACAAAACGGATGGAGCCGGGCACGGAGGTTACAAATTGGTTATCACCGCTATAGCCGGTATAGGCACCGGATGTCGATGTAATGTAGAAATGATAAATCGTGTCGCTGATCAGCCCGGTCAAAATAACAGAATGGCTGGTGACGCCGGAACTTCCGGTACCAGTTGAGCCGTAGCTGGTTGTTGTGCCGTAATGGACGATAGAATCGGAAGCAATATCCGTAGTCCAAGTGATTGTCGCAGAGTTCGTTGTCGCATTGACGACGATGTTGGTGATGTATGGACTTTGTGGATTGACCTGGACGTTCCATGATTTGCTCCTCAGAGAGTCCACTGCTGTCAATCCGACATTTGATGGAGCCGAGTTGCCTGTTCCATCAAGCAACGCACTGCCACCGTGTGTACCCATTTGATCCAGTGCCACAAGAACTGAATCAATGGCATTTACTGATAGGGTATCGCCCTGGACATTGAGAACTAAGAGATTTGAACAGCCGGTTACAACTAGGTTCGTCATGGACGGCATACTATAAAGTAAAAGTTCCTGTAGGTTGGTTTGTCCGTCGAAATGGGCGCTTTGAAAGAAATTGGCGTACGCCTGAACGCTTTCCAGCTTAGGAGAGTTTGTGACGGTTAAGAAGATGTTGTCCACATACGAGTCGTCTCTGAACACCCAAAGCTGCCTGAGCGACGGCAGCGACTTGAATGGAATTCCTTGAATGATCGGAAATGCGCCGCGAGTGCTGCGAGCGTCGCGAGTACAGAAGTGCCAAATATTGGACCCGCCGTTCGGGCCGAAAATGATGTTGGTGATGTTATTATTCGCCGCTCTAAGGTCTGCGAGATTGGTGCACCCGGTGAAATTGAGGACGTCTTTAATGCCATTGGTTGTAGTGCCGTCCACATACTCGATGGATTCAAAGCAGACCCGATAAAGCTTCGGGCAGTTGGTGACGTTGGCTGAAACGAGATTGGTCGCATGCCACATTTCTAAATAGGTGAGATTGGGCCAGGAATGTGTATCAATCGTGCTCAGGGGATTAAACGCCAAAGCAAAATTGCTCATGCTGCGTGAGAAACCGAGCACGGCATGGAGATTTTGTTGGTCAAAAAACGAGAATAAATTCGTCGGTCCGAGGTCGTCGCCTGAGAATCCGAAATTCGCAGTCCAAACGGGTGGCTGAAGCACAACCCAATTAGAATAAATCGGAGTGATGGTATTGGTGATACCGTTAATGACACCGTGAATGGCGTTTGTGTCCTGACAAAGCAAATAGAGTTGTCCATTGGTAGCGACTCCATGAGAGAATGTGCCGTCCCAAACTTTGCCTCGAAAGCACAGTTCATTCGTTCGGTTCCAAACAGGCACGGGTGTGGCCGTATTCGTTCCAGCGGCAAGCCACAAGCCTTCGGAGACCCAGTTTATCATTGGAATGCTCGGGTCAACCGAACTGATGATTTCATACACGGTGCCTGCCGTCGTATTGTGCAGGAAAAGATTGGCAACCTGCTGAGTGCCCGCATCGCTTAATTGGTTCGTGAGGTTGACTATCTCTATCCAGAGATTAGTCCCATAATCAATCATGGGTTGCGGATCGCCGCCTGGGTCGCCCCCGGTTTCTTCACTGCTTTGGCGCATGGTTGTTGGCCAAGTGTGGTCCGGATTGCCGGTATCGTCATACGCGTAGTTCCCCGGTAAGCCCACGATCTCATAGACGGAACCTTCGGCGAACAGGAGCGGAACACACGGCAAAGGCGGATAGCTGGTGCCCAGGGCGAGTGACCAATATGTGCCCCCGATTCCTGGCGGTGTCACTGGCCCGTTTAATTGCCAGTCGGCCATCGCGCGAATGGCGGGAATTGCGGCAAGTAATACAACGAGGATGGTTCTAAGTGTTTTGATGATGGTGATGTGAGCAGGAGTTTTCATAGCGTTAGGTTCAACAGATTCGATTTGGTTCCTGTGTTGGCCCTCCACACTGCAAGGTCAGCACTCCGAGATTGATTTGACCACGTCGGCACAGAGTTACAAGGACTAGCACATGCACAGCCGCTAGTGTAGTGTATCACAAGTGACTAGACATATTTGATTCCTCGTGCAAAATTATGGCCGATGCCAAAAATTGCCCGTCCCGTGGTCTTGTCCGAGGCTGATCGAAACCGGTTGGAGCGTTGGGTC
>Ga0193709_1000055_pt1 | contig 49778 bp, 40 predicted proteins | sample H3c2metaG_FD_160571 | JGI IMG/M metagenome (GOLD analysis project Ga0193709, IMG submission 160571) | Soil microbial communities from a riparian zone of the East river system, Colorado, United States - H3c2 | ecosystem: Environmental > Terrestrial > Soil > Riparian zone | place: USA: East River...
CCGCAACCCCGAGCGGCTTCCTTCAAGTCGCTGTATCGAAAGCGCCCAACACCGTGCTCGTGCGCGCATCTTGCCTGCTCGCGCTTCCGATACAGCACTAACAGCTTGTTGAAAAATTCCTTTCAACGACGACTTTTTAGAATTGGAAAGAGTATTAGCACGTCTTAGGCGGTTCGGATGCGCGCCGAAAGGCCCAAAAATCCAGCATTTCCTCCTCGTGGTCGCGTACCGATAGGCAAGATTCTTCGATCATATACCCCTCGGGGAAGTCCGCGATTACCTCCGTCCCGACAAATTGGATACGCTCGATATCTTCCTTTGTAACGTCGCCGGATACGTATGCCCTGATCTTGATGTTCCGCTCGCTCAGACCACAGGTAATCGAAACGAGGCGGTCCGTAACTTCGGCGAGTAGCGCCTGTTGAATCGACAGCTTTAGCAATATCAAGTCATCGTTCGTCATGGATGTATAGGATAGATGTGAATGCCGTTCTTAGAGCAGCCTATCATTCCTTTGGTCTTTGGTGTACTAACGCCAACCTTTGGATCTGTGAATTTCCAGGTCGCTTTCCCGAACCGACGCGATCCTTGAGGCCAGGGTCTTGTCTCTAATAGCTTTTTTTTAACTCGCGTTCCGTTGCAACTTTAAATAAGGAGATCTCGTCTGAGTGAAGGAAGAAGAAGGAGACGAGTGAATGCGCGGCGACGATAACCAGCAAGAAGGAATATTCAGCTACATTTCCCCGGAGAAACGCGTACCAGCGGATCACCCCTTGCGGCCGATACGCAAGATGGTGGACGACATTCTGAAGGAAATGTCGCCGCAGTTCGCGAAGTTGTATTCCGATGTGGGGCGTCCGTCGATTGCACCGGAACGGCTGTTGCGGTCACTGCTGTTACAGATCTTCTATTCGGTGCGCAGTGAACGAATGCTGATCGAGCAACTGCAGTACAACCTGCTGTTCCGGTGGTTTGTGGGGATGGAGATGGACGAGGCGGTATGGAATCACGCGGTGTTCAGCAAGAATCGGGAGCGTTTGCTGAACGAGGAGATCGCGGAAGGGTTTTTCCGACGAGTGCTGGAACGTGCAAAGCCGCACATGTCGGATGAACATTTCACAGTGGACGGGACATTGATCGAGGCCTGGGCAAGTCAGAAGAGTTTCCGGCGGAAGGACGGCAAGGGAAAGCCACCGGGCGCGGGAGGAGAGGTAGATTTTCACGGAGAGAAGCGAAAGAACCAGACCCACGAATCCACGACGGATCCGGATGCCCGGCTGTTCAGGAAGTCCAAAGGTAGCGAGGCGAAGCTCGGCTATCTGGGACATGTATTGATGGAGAACCGCAACGGGCTTTTGCTGCAGACATTTCTGAGCGAGGCCAATGGCAGAGCGGAACGAGATGCTGCGATGCTGATGGCCGAGACAATTCCCGGTGGGAAGCGCGTGACTTTGGCTGGAGACAAGAACTACGACACGCAGGAATTGGTGCGAGAACTTCGTGGCATGAACATCACTCCGCATGTGGCGCAGAACGATACGAACCGCAGGAGCGCGGTAGATCAGCGGACTACGCGGCACGCTGGGTATGAGGTGAGTCAACGGAAGCGAAAACGAGTGGAGCAATCGTTCGGGTGGATGAAGATGGTCGGGATGCTAAAGAAAGTGAAGTTGCGAGGGATCGACAAGGTCGGGTGGTTGTTTACCTTCACCGGAGCCGCTTACAACCTCTGCCGATTGCGAAACCTGATGGCCAAAGCATGACACGGAGTGTGCATTCGGGCATGCCGCGCAATTAGAACGACGCAAAATCCTTTCTTCTCCTCGCGGTAAAAAACCAAATCTAGAGTTAAGGGATGCTCGAACGCGAATTCTTCAACAAGCTGCTAAGACTTATCATTACCTACGTGGCCCGACTCCTGTTGCCACGACTTCCGGGAATTGGCATTTATAGAACGGTCCCATCTTGGCAGAAATGGCGGTATTTTTGGCATGGCGAAAACAACCACTTACGGCAGCTCGGAGATTATTAAGGAACCTCAGATTTCGCACCCCTCTTGAACCTTCATTACTACGAGCGTCACGTCATCGCGCTGTGGCTCGCCATTTGCGAACTCGGACACTTCGGCCAAGATGCGCTCGACGATTTCATTTGGCGCCATCCGGCCGCAAGACCGCAGCAGTCGCTCCAGTCTTTCCAGCCCCCACAGTTCGCCAGAAGCATTTGCCGCCTCAGTGATCCCGTCTGTGTATGCCACTAGAATGTCGTCCTTTGCCAGTTGGAACTTTGTCGCCGCGAATTGAGTGTCCACAAACATGCCAATTGGCACGGCTTGAGCGCGTAGATAAAAGAGTTCGCAGGATTCCATTTGGGGCCTTACGATAATCGGTGGGTTATGGCCAGCATTCACGTATTGCAACATACGAGTAGCCGGCTTGTACTCCGCATAGAAGAGTGACGCAAAGAAAGCCGTTGGGGATGATTCGTAGACCAGACGGTTTACATCCCCAATCAGTGCCGTAAGATGCAAATGTGGGTGTAATGCTTGTGCCCTAAGGGAGGCTTGCAGGCTGGCCATGAGCAGAGCGGCTCCAATTCCTTTTCCGGACACGTCGCCGATTGCTATACCCCAACGCCCGCCAGACAGAGAGAGGAAGTCATAATAGTCACCTCCGATTCCGCGAGCTGGCTGATAAAAAGTCTCACAAGACAGACAGGGAATCGAAAAGCTTTGAGGTGGAAAAAAGGCTTGCTGAACGTCTTTCGCGCCCTCCATATCCTTCCGGAACGCTCTGTGAACCCCCGAGTCGGAATCTGATTTCTTGAAGTACTCGGCGAAAGTCTCCACGTGGTTGCGCAACAACAGGCTGGCTTCCCTTGCGCGACCGTTTCGGAGTGCATCGACGATTGGTTGATGCGACTCAACGACTTCAGGAAGGTCCTTGGACACTTTGCTGATTGAGATTCGAATTCGTACGTCGAACACGAGAGCATCCCAAACCCGCAACAAGTTTCCGTTCCCCGAAGATTGAAGAATGGCTTTGTGGAACTTAACATCATGTTCGGCACAACCGTCCAAGTCGCCGGTACTGAGTGCTACGCGCATCGCGTCCAATTCCTTTTGTAGCTCGGCAGTGTTTCCCTTTAGTGCCTCCGCCGCCGTTCTTCCTGCGATTTCTTCAATCCCGGCGCGTATCTCATATGCCTCGTGCATCTCTTTGGCGTTTGGGAGGTGAAGGACTGCTGCAAAATTGCCCGACAGCGTAATCAAGCCCAGCGATTGAACCTCTTTAAATAACTTCAGGACCGCATCGTTGTCCAGTCCGTATTTCGCAGCGATCTCCCTCAAGCGGACCCGCTGACCGGGGCGGTACCGTCCGCAGAATAATTCTCTAGTGAGTCGGACTCGTCCCAATTCATTTAAGTGTCCGTTCGCGCCAATCATCGAAATGGACTTGCGCGTTTCACGGTTCAACAAAATCATCGAATTCTCTCCTTGAAGTAGTCGGTCGAGTTCTGCACGGTCGCTCACTGGAAGAACGGTGAGATCATGGAAGAGAAACTCTTCTATGACTTGGTGGGGTTGCTAAAACAGATCGGCGTTATGTGAGCGTTTCTGTTCCGCTAGCCACTTCATTATTCGTGGCTGCTTGCTTTCAGTACCCTACCGTAAAGCGCTGCCGAACATGGGTCGGGCGTTCCAGTTCGTCGATCATCGCGACGGCGTAATCCTGAACTGAAATCTTGCTCTGGCCGGTAGCGTCTACCAAGAGCTGGTCGTTTTCGAGGCGGAACTTTCCCGTACGTTGTCCGGGCTTCAATTCTGCCGAAGGGCTCAGATAGGACCATTCAAGTTCAGGCTCTTTTCGCAGTTGGTCCAGAGCATTGATCGTCGCCAAAGAACCTGGCTTAATGAGCGGCGACTCATGACGGGCCGTGGAGATAAACGTCCGCTGCGGAGACGTTACTCATCTATGGGCGGCCCAACAATGCCTGATCCGAATGGTTCGACTACAGTAGATAGCTCTTCTAGCGACAAGCCGACAAGCTTGGGGTAAAGCTCTTCTACTCCACCTGGCGAAAAGAAGGTCAACATGCGGATCGGAGCGTCCGAACGATTCCTCCACGCGTGATGTGCGCCTGCTGGAATAACCACAATTGAGCCGACGGAGGCATTGAAAACGTCGCCGTCGATGCTGAAGGTCACAGTCGCTTCAAGGATGTGAAAAATTTCATCTTCCGCATGGAAGTGCATAGGTGTTGCTGTGCCTGGCGCCGCGATATTTTCCATAATTGCATAGCGGCCATTCACCTGTGTTCCGTGAACCCGAATACACAACTGTTCTCTGGGGATTGCCTCAAACCATTTGATGGTGTCATGGTGACTGACAATAGGTGCACTTTGTTCGAGTGCGTGATCAGATCCAAACTCCGTGCTGAACTTGTGGGGATCATTCATCAGAATTTCTCCTTTATGGAGTGAAAGTTTCTTTTTCTTACTTAGGATTGAAACACTTCAGCTAGCATCTTTGAGCACGATCTTTCCGATCTGCGAGCCTTCCGGCGACTGCAGATGAGTGCGTCGCGAATTGGTGGAGAGCCTTGGCCAGCTCGTTCGTCATCGACAGCTGGGGCGTGTGATCTGTTTCAAGCTCAATGACGTCGGCGCACGGGTTCTCGGCAACCATCCGCCGCTGCAATGGCGGCGGGATAGCCCGATCCCGCGTGCACAACACGTAATATCGGTTGATGCCGTTGAGGGCTCCGGGCGGGATGGATACTGCCACGGGCAACGGCGAGACTGGTTGCGGACACTGCCGTGCGATCGCCCACGCCGCAACGTCCTCCACGCAAGCCCCGTACAACACGTGACGCGAAGCCGCTGCCGGCATGACGGCGACCGCAGGCTCTCCTTCGACGACGACATTGCCTAGCACCTGCTCGCCGTCGCACTCCGGAAGCTTCGTCAAGTCGACAAGACTCTGACCATCCATCGGCAAGAAAGCCGCCACGTATACGAGCGCCGCGACACGTTCGGAACAGCGTGCCGCTGCTTGGGTTGCGACAATGCCGCCCATGCTGTGGCCGACCACGATGCTCGGTTCAGAACTCGCCGCCAGCACCTCACACACACGGGCTGCGTAGCTATCCAAGCTGACCTCGCTCGCAGACGTGTGGTCGTTGCCCATCCCCGGCAGGTCGAACGCCTCCACCACATGGCCATCCGCCTTTAGACGGTCCATCAGTGGCAACCAAATCCATGCGCCGGAGAATCCTCCATGCACCAATACAAATCTCGCCATTTCTTCTACCCCTCCAGTTGGTTGACTTCATTCCTGTTGTATATCGATCCACTACCAGCCCATGGTCGCTCAGCGCCCTTCCTGCTTGAGGTAATAGCTGATGGCCAGCCCCGCCTGGCCACCACCGACGATGATCGTTTGTGTAAATTCAGACACTTCGAAATCCTTTCTTTAAGACAAGTTCTCAACGGTCGCCTCCGTGCGTCAGAGTAAGCGGCTACTTCGCCACGGACGCGCCGTGACTCGCGACCTGCTTCCATTCGCCGTCCATCTTGACGAAAGTGTCCGTGGCGATGATGGTGTGCGAGCGATGTTCGCCCTTGAACTGAATGTCATATGTGTCCTTGTAGGTCGCCACCGCCGTATTGCCGTACACGCGCACCTTGAGTTCAGAAAGTTTCTCGCTGTTTGTCTTGAAGTCCTTTGCGTCGGCCATAAGTTTCATGACTTCGGCTTTGCTGTAAAAGGTTCCGTCGCTATCGCCCCTGGTCCAGTCCTCAGCCAGAGCTTTCTGGTAAAAGGCTGTGTCGCCGGCCAAATCGGCTTTGACGCCATCATTTTCCAAGTTTGTGATGGTCGCAACGACATCAGCCTTGGTACCAGTTTGCGCTCGGGTTATGCCCAGCCCTGCGAAGAGGGCGATAACAAAAAGTGAAATCCACAACACGGGGTTCTTTGCATTCATAGTGCCTCCTGTTTGTTTCCGATGAAGTAACTTCATGAGAGTCCTTTCATAACCAGTGCTCAATTAACTGTTCACTAGTCAACTAATGAGATGCACTTGGCCGGGTTTGGATACAAACTTTTTGGATTTATTGGGTAACTACGTCCTCGAAGGCTGTTCGCCTCGCGCGAGTTCCAACAAACGAATCAGTTCTTCGATCTCGGATTCATCCAGCCGATGCAACGCTTGCTTTACCTTGTTCCCAACGGGGGTGTCGAGTTCTTGCAAGAGATCGAGCCCAGGCTTGGTGATGTAACAAATAACCTGTCGGCGGTTATCGGAGGGGCGTTCCCGGCGCACGAGCTTCTTCCCTTCCAGGCGATCCAGCAAGCGGGTTATACCCGGTGCCTGTTCGATCATCCTCTCTGCGATGTCCAGTGTCGGAAGCCCCCCCAGGCCTGCGCCTCGCAGGATGCGCAGGACGTTGTATTGCTGCGAGGTGATGCCATGTTGATCGAACACCGGTGAACAAAAACGGCCAAAATAATCGGCGGTGCGCAGGATGCTTGCCACTGCGTCTTGCAGGCGCGAATGCACGAGGTGCTTCTGTTTTGCTTCGCCGTTCAATTTTGCTTTCACTTGAGTCATGGGGATAACTATGCACATCAATAGTTGTCCTGTCAAGTGTAGTCGAAACGTCGAGCATGCTCGCTGGGATTAGGATCGCGGCCAAAGCGGGCAAGAGCCGCCGTTCACTTCGAAATATGGCAGCATTTGCGTCAAGAGCGTACATAGCATCGGATTCCCGAACAGCTGCCGAACGACGGGCAAGTCGGAGACTATCGATTCGTCCATTGGATTAGTACCGAAAAACGCGCCAGGGTGTAGGAATGCTATCGGGGAGAATTCACTTGAGCGAGTTGCGGCATTTCCGACAAGCGACTCAGAAACCTGCTGCGGGCTTGCCAACCCAAGTTATGAATGGGAGAACGAGGGCGACCGCGAACAGCGCAACGCCATGGCGGCGCGCGGCTGCTGGCTGGCTTACCAGTCGGTGCAGAGCAGCGTGCGCCGGGTCGTCGAAGGCGCGAACGCCGGCGACGTCGCTGTCGCTGATCACCGGAACTGGTACCGCGAGCTGTTCGCGCCGAGCGTGACGGCCGGTATTCTCAAGCCGGGCGATCTCGCAGGCTATCGCAACGGCCCCGTCTACATCCGCAAATCCATGCACGTGCCGCTGAACCGCGAGGCCGTGCTGGACACGATGCTGGCATTGTTCGACTTGCTGCGCGCGGAGCCGGAACCGTCCGTCCGCGCCGTGCTTGGACATTTCATATTTGTCTACATCCATCCTTATATGGATGGCAACGGCCGCGTCGGCCGCTTCCTCATGAATGTCATGATGGCGTCCGGCGGCTATCCTTGGACAGTCATCTCCGTTGAAAACCGCACCGCCTACATGCACGCCCTCGAAAAGGCGAGCGTCGGCGAAGACATCGCGCCGTTCGCTGATTTCGTCGCCGAGCTGGTCGAGAGACGGCTGGCCGGCGAGCCGCTGCCGGCTGTTCCGAAAGGCTCCTTTAGCGGGTTTGTTTGATGGGCACGGGCGTTATGCGGCTCAGAGCGGCGTATTTGCTGGCCAATTCCTTGTTGCCGAGTCTTCCGTAAATTTGCTCCAGTAAGACGTAAGTCTGCAGATCAAGAATTACTCCTCCTGTGTCGCGCAGGGTCGCCGCTCTTTCGCCATCGGCTCTAGCATCCTCATATTTCTTCATGCTCAAATTCACTTTGGCGCGTTCGTACCAAACCGCCCGGACGTTGGGGGTCAGCTCCACGGCGCGATCCAGATGCTCTTTGGCTTCTTTGAGCTGGTTGCCTTTCAGCAGAAACCTCCCGTAGTTGTAATCCAGGAAGCCATCGAAGTGGGTCCTACGCCGATTGACGGCCTCCGCCTTTCGGTAGGCCTCGCCCGCACGATCCACATCTCCCACTATTTCCGTATTCAAAGCCAAATAATCCCAAGCACGTGGATCGCTTGGATCCATAGCTACAACTCTTTCGAAGTGTCTTACCGCGTCTGCGTGGCGATTTTCCTTGTCGTACAGAGTGCCTAATTGAAAATTCGCGTCGACGTTGTCGGGATCGATCTGGCAGGCGTGCTGAAGTAAGCTGGCGCCCTCTTCCACTTGCCCTTTCATGACCAGAATTTCGCCTCGCAGGGCCAGGGCGGCAGGTTCGTTGGGGTTCTTTTCCAGAGCGACGAGTGAGGCAGAGTCAGCGCGCGCGTACAACCTTTGCTCCAATAAGAAGCGACCAAAGTAGGCGTAGCCCCGGGATGCATCCGGCGCCAATACCTGGTAACGAACGAATGCGTCCTCGGCAGCCGTGGTGTTTCCTTTCACGGCCAAGAGTCGCGCGCGGTCGAGCAGAGTCTCGGAGCAGTTCGGATAGGATTGCTCCAGGGAATCAAGAATATGCTCGGCTTTGTCCAGCGTCTCACTGGCCAGCGCGCTGGAAACCGATTGAAGTAGATTTTCTGCACCCGTGCACTCTCCGGCAGAGGCCAAGCACGGGGCCCAAAGTGCTGCAACAAAAAGCAGAATCCCCTTCATTTCTCGCTCTCGGTGATCTTCAGTACCTGATCGGCCTTAACGTTTTGCAAAACCTGAATCCTTCCGCTCGGCCAGCGCAACTCAATTTCTTTGATTCGAGAATCGCGGCCCAATCCAAAATGGACTCGCTTATCCGAGGAACTAGCGAAACTCCCCGCAGTGGTTACATGGTTGTATTGCACCAAGCCGGATTCGCCTGTGATTTTGATGCGCGTGCCAATTCCGTCCCGGTTGCTTTTGACGCCGATCGTCTGAATAAGAATCCAGTGGTTGTTGTTCGTTGTGATGTTGTAGAGCAATTCGGCACGATCCCCAATGGCGGATACAACCACGTCAATCTTACCGTCGTTATTGAGGTCGCCGAACGCACAACCACGATGAGCGGCACGAACTTGCATATCCGGCCCGGCTTGGGTGCTTACATCACGGAATGTTCCATTCTGGACATTTTGGAACACGGCGTTTGCTTGCTTGTAATGTTGCTGAGGGTCGTCGTCGGCGTACTCATTAACGTGCGAATTGGCTGTGAATAGATCCTTAAAGCCATCGTTATCGAAGTCATAGATGCCATTGCCCCAACCGCTCATCTTGAGACTGGGAAATCCTATACCTGCCTTGTAGGTATCCACACTGAAAGATCCGGTGCCCTCATTACGGAAGAGCGGGAATGTTTCACGACCAAGGGCGGTGATAAACAGGCTGGGCTTGGCATCGTTATTCCAGTCGCGAAAATCGACGCCCATGCTTGAAACAGGGATCCCATCATCCGTGAAGGCCACGAAGGACTCCACTCCGACTTCGTCGAAGTTCTTACCTCTATGATTCTTGAATAGAAAATTTCTTTCCTTGTCGTTTGCGACGAAAATATCCATCCAACCATCGGCGTTGTAGTCGGCGATAGCCACACCCATGCCCTTGCCGATATGTTCGGCTATGCCTGTCGCAGCAGAAACATCCGTGAACGTGCCGTCGCCGTTATTGTGATACAGAAAATTCGGCTGTCCCTTATACAGGGTCGGCGAGCATGAGAGGCGCCGGTCGGGTGGACCGCAAACTTTGGAAGTTTCGAATGACCAGTCTAGATAATTAGTCACGAAAAGATCCAGGCGGCCGTCGTTGTCGTAATCGATCCATGCGGCTGATACAGACCAAAGTTTTTTGCCATTGCGGTCGATGCCTGCCACTCCTGCGCGCTCAGTGACATCGGCGAAAGTCCCATCGCCGTTGTTGTGATAGAGGGTATTGCGGTTGACTCCGGTGACGTAAATATCTGGAAGCCCGTCGTTGTCAAAATCAGCCACGGCGACGCCCACACTGTAGCCATAACCTTTAATGCCCGCACCGTCAGTTACGTCTGTAAAAGTGCCGTCGTGGTTATTGTGGTAGAGACGGTTCGAAAAGTTAGGACTGTCCTTTTCCAGGCCGGGGATGCGCGCACCGTTGGTAAAAAAAATATCGAGATACCCATCGTTATCGTAATCCAGGAGTGCTACACCCCCGAGCACCGAGTCAATAACGGGCTTGTCTGCGGTTGTGCTGTTGTTGAGAATGAAGTCGACGTGTGAGCGTTTCTGGTGGTTCTCAAATCGGATCTGCGAACGCTCCGCGGCCTGGGGCGGTAAAGCCAACCAGGCAACCGTAAACACGGAGGAAACCAGCCGCTTCATGACGTTTCTACGGAGATCGGATTCTATGTGACCGTACAAATTCATTTCGGCTTAGGCTCCAAAAATCTTCGCTTCTTGAACTACAATCGTAAGTGCCAATACAAAATAAAATGGAAAAATTCTTAACTACTCCAGCGCGGCCTTTTGGAAGGCCAACCTGACCGGCGAGTCGTCGGCATTTTTGAAATTGGACCGCTGGATCATCATGATTAGCGCGACGCCCCTCTTCATGTCGATCCAGAACTGGGTACCGTAGACTCCGCCGTGGCCGAAGGTTCCCGGCGATAGCATTTCAGTCACACCCTGAGGTTGGCGGACGATGCATACTCCCAACCCCCAGGCGTTACCGGGAGTAAAGCCGGTGACCAGATCAGCGGTCTGAATAGTTGACATCATGCGCACCGACTCGGCCGTGAGGTAACGCCGGCCATCGAGCACGCCGCCATTCAGTAGCATCTGGGCCAAGCGGGTGTAATCGGGGGCGGTCGAGAACAAGCCGCCGTTACTTGCCGGATAGTGACCACGCCAGGTGGGAGGATGCCTATACAAAAGCCCGATTTCCGCCGTCACCAGTTTTTCGCCTTCGCGCCGGGTGGGTATCACCCAGCGCGGCATCTGGGCTTCGCTGAGGTAGAAGGTTGTGTCCTTCATGTCCAGCGGGTCAAAGATACGCTTCCGCAGGAAAACGTCAAACGAGACACCGGAAACGATTTCCACGATCCGGCCAAGAGTGAGAATGCCGGACTGACAGTATTGCCATTTGCTCCCCGGCACAAACCCTAGCGGCTTTGAAGCAAAGGCCGGGATCAGGTCAGAGAGCGTGCGCGCGGCTTTCGCTTCTTCGTCGGTTGCTTCTCCCATTCCGGAGGTGTGAGTGAGTAAGTGCCGCAGCGTGATTCGCGGCGTCTTGCCATCAGGAGTTTTCAGTCCAGCAAGTTCTGGAACGTGTTTGGCGATGGGATCGTCGAGGGAGAGTTTGCCTTCCTCCATGAGCATCAGCACCGCTATAGCAGTTATCGGCTTTGACATGGATGCGATCCAGAAGATCGAATCCACGCGCATGAAAGCTTTGTGTTCTGGATCAGCCCAACCCTGAGCGTTCATCCGAAGCACAGAATCGCGGGTGGCGACTACCGTGACCGCGCCTGGAACTTCGTTTGAGACGATCAAGTCGTGCATGCGTGCAGGAATGGAATCGAGACTGGCAGCAGTCTGAGCCAGGGCGGAAGATGGCGGCAGAAAAATTACGGTCAAGAAAACGGCCAGACGAATTCGCATTTAGTCGGTCCCTATCGCGATCACGGTTTGAGCTTGATCATGATCGTAGATTCCTGCTGATAGCGGAGTATGGTGACGCTGGCGGCCTTCCCTGCAACATCTTGTTGGGTATCCTGCAAAAGATCCTTCAATTCTTTGATGGGCTTGCCATTGAATGCCAGCAGGACATCACCGGCAAAAAAGCCAGCTTTGGCTGCATCACTCGTGTCGGGAACTTCGAGCAGGATCACGCCAGTTTCACCGGGACTGCCCGCGGCTGAGACCTCACCGAGGCCAACAATGTTGCGCACCTGCGCGCCTGCCCAAACCGCAACCTCTCGACTTCGAGTTTCACTGAGAGTTGGCGTGATATCGCTTGACCTCCAGGGCATCACCGGTTGCCGGGCAATGGTTTTGAGCTTCGGGCTTTGCACGCCGAAATCGTCCATGTTGAAGTTGATGAATCCGAAAGACAAAGCGGGAGAATTCGATTTGACTCTGTAGTCACCGGTGGCCTCATCCACAAAGAGAGCGTCTCCTTGCAGGGAGTGGGCGTCCTGTGAGCTTAGTTTTTGCAGCGCGGTGGCGGGGCTGGTTTGTGACATCGCCGGCTGATGGAGCAGGTTGAAATCAATATCCTGCGTCCACTGCCTCATTTGAATCGGTTTGTACGGGGTAAAGACGATATTGCCGCGGAAAATATCATGGCTGTCGTTGAACCAGACATGCGGATGAAGTGAATTGTTTACCAGAACGTTGTTCTCGCAAGTACGGTAGAAGCCTTCGCGCAGCTTCAGCCCCCCATTGAGGCACAGATTATTGTAGATGTGATAGTTGGTGGAGCCGTCGTCCAGATCGATATCCCAGCCGTGATCGCAGCGCCAGCGCGAGTTCGACAGAATATTCGTATTGGCGGCATCGAGCAGGGGAAGTTTTGCATAAGGCCCTTTTAGCAGGGTGTCCGTGTCGAGATCCCTCACGCCCCACCAGCGATCGCGCCCCCAAGAATTGAAAGAGCCGTGGTCGCCGGTCTCTTTTACGGTGTCAAAGACATCGCAACGGTCGATATGATGTCCTCCCCAGCAGCCGTCCCCTATGTTGATTCCCGCGCGAGGCACGTCGTAAATGGAACAGTGCCGAACGGTAATGGCTCTTGCGATGTCGATCTCAATCGGAGCAGTCTGCTTTTCGACCTGACCCGTCTGGTAAATCAAGGTGTCTTCAACAAGGCACTCTGACGGGTAGTCCACCGTACACGGCCCGGGAGCAAGATCGAGATCCCCGATAGCCAGCCTGTCATCGTAGCTGTCCAGCGGATTTCGCACTGCCTTCCGCTCGCCTACAAAAGAGATTCCGTTGGCCCCGGCGCGAGCGATGTGGGTGCGAGAGATACGAATACGGCGGTTATATCCACTCACAAAAATGCAATTCCCTCCGAGCTGATCAAGAAAACAATCATCCACGCAGCAGTCTTCCGCGCCGGTGAAGAACAATGCGCCGCCACGATAGATCCTCCAGTCACTGCGGAGAAGCGGTTCGCGAGTTTCCATAAACGTTCGGGAAGCATGTTGAAACGTGAATCCACGCAGCTCGATCCACTTCACGGGAGAGCTCTGGCTTCCGCGAAACTCCACCAGATGCTTCAAGCGCACGACGTCGACAACTGCGTTTTCGAGATCCAGTCCTGTGGGAGGATAAAAATACAGCACCGAATTAGCTCGGTCCAAATACCATTCACCGGGAGCATCCAATTCCTCAAAAACATTTTCAACAAAACGATATTGAGCGTGCATCGGTTTCGGCCGGTTGTTTTGCCAACCACCTTCGTAGACCACATTGCCGTCTGCGCTCTTGCCGGTGATGACGTAATGCATGTCACCCCACAGGTATTGATGAATTGCGTGAATGTAAGCCCCTCGTGGATCAGCCCAACGCTTGGCACGCTCTTGGCTGATCGCGTCCGGCGCCCAGCCACCCAAATATTTGGCATTCGGGTCGTAGTTCGGGTAGCGGGCCAACATTTGTCGTTGACCGTTTACGAAGAGTTGGTCAGTCGAGGTGCCGGCTGGAACGGAGGTTTTCATGATTCCGTCTCGATAGGCTTTCCAACTTGAGGACAACCGCGCTCCGCCACTTAGCAGGACATGCTCACCTGGGTATGGCGCATAGATGATCGGTGCGCCGGCGTCCCCGGAATCCTCCGGTGTAAAGACGATTGTATTTGGTAAGTAGTAGGTGCCGGCCCGGAAGCAAACAAATATGGTTCCGGGATTGTGCTTCCTGAGCTCGCGAACGGCGCTTTGAGCAGCCGCAAAAGTTCTTAGCGGACTAGATATCGTCCCGGGATTCTGATCATCTCCGACGGTACTTACAAAAATGCTCTGGGTTGAATCGCCCGGCGATCGAGCGTCAAGTGGTCCGCACACAAATGACGCCGCGATCTTGCCCGGCGTCGTTAATCCCACGGTCGCGCCAGTCGCTTCCCACAGAAACTCTCTTCTATCCAAGTTAGATCCTTGTATTGCTCAATCCTGACATGAGTAGAAGCCGGGTTCTTAAATCAGATCTTAAGAACAACAGGAGTTGCATCGGTACGGGTTGGGTGCGCACACATGATGAAACTCACCTGTCCTTCCAAACCGGACCATCGGGGTAAGTGTAGGTTGACAACGTTTCGCCGCGTATTTCCGTGCTGTATCCCGGTTTTTCAGGAAGAAGGTAGTGCCCTTTGGCCACTCGGACCGGGTCAACGAAGTGTTCGTGCAGGTGATCTACAAATTCCGTTACCCGATTCTCCAACGTCGTGGATACGCGAAGGTAATCAAAGGCCGCCAGGTGCTGTACGCATTCGCATAGACCGACACCCCCGGCATGAGCGCAGACTGGAACATTAAATTTTGCCGCCAGGAGAAGTACGGCAAGATTCTCGTTGACGCCCGCCAGCCGGCAACTGTCGATCTGGACAACGTCGATGGCCCCGGCCTGCAGGAACTGCTTGAACATGACCCGGTTATGGCAATGCTCTCCCGTAGCTATCCGGATCGGGGCAACTTCCTTGCGGATGCGCGCGTGTCCGAGAATGTCGTCCGGGCTGGTCGGCTCTTCCATCCACCAGGGGTCCAGTTCGGCCAGTTCTTTCGTGCGTCGGATTGCTTCGACGACGTCCCACTTCTGATTGGCATCCATCATCAATTTGTTGCTGGGGCCAATTTCTGCCCGGACCAAACGAGCCCGGCGGAGGTCGTCGGCCGGGTCGCCACCGACTTTCAACTTGAAGTGGGTCCAGCCTTGGGCCAGAGCCTCACGGCATAGGCGCCGAATCTTGTCATCGCTAAAGCCGATCCAACCCACCGAGGTGATATAGGCGGGGTAGCCATTATGTTGCATGTGTTGCAGGCGGGTATCCTTGCAAGGAGCCCGTTCTTTCAGCAGATTGAGGGCTTCGTCTCTAGTGATCGCATCCGTGATGTAGGTGAAGTCGATGGCGCGGACAATCTGCTCCGGCTCCATATCCGCGAGCAGTTTCCAGAGCGGCTTACCTTCGACGCGTGCATATAAGTCCCAGACCGCGTTTATGAGTGCGGCAGCAGCAAGATGAATGACGCCTTTTTCGGGCCCAAGCCAACGGAATTGACTATCACCGGTGAGTTGCCTTGAGAAGGCCGCGAAGTCAGCCGTCAGTGAAGACAGGTTGCGACCCTGAACGAATCGGGACAAATACTTGAGGGCAGAGACGCACAGCTCATTTCCACGGCCGAGGGTGAACGTTAGCCCGTGCCCCTCCACAGCGGCGTCCGTCTCAAGGATGCAGTACGCCGCCGAATAGTCCGGATCTCGATTCACGGCGTCCGACCCGATCTGCTGGCTGGATGTGGGGAAGCGGAGGTCAATCACGCGAACACTAGTAATTTTTGGGTCTCGCAAACTGGATCAACTTTCCTCAAATTAGAGAACTTACGGCCGCGAGGGTATGGCAGCCGTCCGCATACCCAGCAGGCATTTCTATTCCTGAAATAGTGAGTTTGTCAATAAAAATCAGTTCAGGCTATCAAAAATTGCTGAATTGAAGGTGTTTTGGAAAGGAATTCGGAGGATTTCTCGACGCCGGGCGAACGCGGCCTAGTCGCTCGTCAGAGCTTTGGCCACTCCGCCGATTGCTTCCGAAAGCAGAAAAGCGGCCTGTTTCAAAACTTTTCTGGCGGTCGCCGGAGTCGTCTGGTCGCCAATTCTTTGAATGAATGGAACGGTCATAGCGGCGATGGCGTTTCCGCGATCATCGAATACTGGGCAGGTGACGTTGACGATGCCATTGACCTGGTAGCTTTCTCTTTCCTCATATCCCTGGCGCTTGATCTTGGTCAAATGTGCGGCCAGGTCTCGAGGGACCTGCGCGTTGTTTTGCCGGCACCAAATTTGAATCGCCCTGGAAGTCACTTCCGGAGTTTGATGCGCAAGAATTACGTGCCCCGTAGCGGCATGCATCAAATCAACGATCGCGCCAGCCTTAACATAAAAACCGGGACTGATGGGAGAATCAACCTGCGCAATAATCACGATGTGGCCGCCATCGAGTACCCCAAGGTGGCAAGACTGATTCAGTTCATGCGTGACTTGCTGCATGATCGGGAGGGCTTCGGTAATCATTCGTTTGGTCGGCGGATATTCGTGCGCCATTTTAAACAGCTGCAACGTCAAACAGAAGCGTTCCCCATCCCTCGATTGGGAGATGTAACCGCGCTCTTCGAGGCACAACAGCATCCGAAAGATTTCGGATACAGTACGATGCAGGCTACGAGCGACCTCGCTTTTCGTGAGGCCCGTGGGGTGGTTGGCGAGGAGTTCCAGGATGTCCAAGCCCTTTTCCAAGGCAGGAGTTGGATAACGAAGCGCAATTTTAGGCGGCTTCGGGGGCACTAGCTGGGCACGCGAGAGATTCGTCTTGGTCAAAGCAATACGCTCCAGTTCTCCCGCCAGTGGCGGTAAATCTTACAGGAAATGGCTTACAACGCAAGAGTTCGACTCGCTCTTGCCATACCCAGGCAGCCTGCCGTACGACCCACGACGTAGCGAACCGTAGGAAGTCCAACAGCACCAAACAGACTACCTCGATTGACAGCCTACGGCATTTCTAGGACAACTCTGTCGTTCCGGCACCCAAATTCTGAAAAACAACTTTCATCTACAAACAAAGTGCTTGACAAGCTTCGTAAAAACTGGCTATAAGAGCACATTTGATGAATGAAATATTCATTTTACATATGAAAACGTTTGATAGCAAATCAGTGTGCCGTCCCTTGGCAGATTGGGCTTCGTCGGTAACAAACCAATTTGCTGTCGAGGGGGACGACAGGCAGGTGCCGGTGCAAAGCAGTTCCGAGTAGATGCTGGGTGGTTCACAAATTGAGCCGGTGGAGAAGCTTATGACCGAAGCGATGGGAAGAATCGATTCGTTCTCATGGGGCGCCTTGCGTAACAACATCGCCTCACTGCTTGTCATGCTCGCCTTGGTACTGTCGATTCCCCAGCGCGCCAGCGCGCAGGGGTCGGCGTCGGCCAACTTAAGCGGAACGGTTCACGATTCCACTGGCGCAATTGTGCCGGATGCGGACGTAACACTTCGCGATACGCAAAGGGGCACGGAAAGAAAATCCTCAACCAATGAAGTGGGGCTTTACGTGTTCACCAGCATCCCGCCGGGAGTCTACAGCTTGTCCGTGGATAAGACTGGATTTGCAGCGGCGACTCAGCAAAACTTGACTTTGCTTGTCAATCAGGACATCACTCAGGATTTCATATTGACCGTTGGATCTAACGCGCAATCCGTGACGGTCGAGGCCTCCGCCGTGAACCTCGAGACCGGAAACGCGACTTTGGGCAGCGTCATCGAGAGGATGCAGGTCACTGCCCTTCCGCTGAATGGGCGAAACTTTACTCAGCTTCTCAGCCTCACGCCTGGCGTCTCGCCTATCAGTACCGCGCAAAACGTCGGTGGTGCTCAGACCCACCCCATCGGTAACTTCACGTTTCCTGCCGTAAATGGTCAAACCAACCGCAGCAACTATTTCATGTTGGACGGCATTGACGACACTGAAATGACCTTCTCGACCTACGCGATTGCTCCTGTCATCGACGAAATTCAAGAATTCAAGGTTCAATCTCACAACGACGAAGTGCAGTTCGGTGGAGTCACCGGCGGCATCATTAACGTGGTTACCAAGTCCGGCACGAACGAGTACCACGCCGCCGCTTGGGAATATCTCCGCAACACCGTTTTGGACGCCAAAAACCCGTTCAGCGGTTTACAAAAATTAATCCAGAACCAGTTTGGCGCCAGTGGCGGCGGTCCGGTGCGTTTGCCCCATATCTACGATGGCCGCAACAAAACGTTCTTTTACGGAACCTACGAGGGCTTTCGCCGCGTTCAGCCGCTTCCCGGTGGGAATTTTTATCGAGTGCCTACGGACGCTCAGTTGGCCGGAGATTTTTCTGCGCTCTGCCAGCTCGGCTTCGATGCTGCCGGCATCTGTCTCGACAGAAGCGGAGCGCGGATAGTACACCAATTGTACAATCCCTTTACAACTACCGCCTCGGGTAGCGGGTTTGTGCGCAGCCCTTTCAAGAACAACATCATTCCGACGGGTTTGATCGATGCCAATGCTGTCAACTTCGCGAGGGACGTATTCCCGGCACCCCTGCCTGATAGAACCATTAGTGGCGTGACGTATAACGGTTACGATTTCCGCGGACAGCGCACTAGCGTTCAACAGTACAGTTGGCGGATTGATGAAAACTTTAACCCGTCTAACTCAGTATTCTTCCGCTACTCCTCGGCTGAACAAACGCAAGTCGGTCCCGCTGGCAACGCTAACTTCGACAACATCGCGAACGTTCCTGCCAAACAGTATGTCGCCAGTTACTACCATACCTTTAGCCCCACAACCATGTTTGACTTCCAGTTTGGGCATGTGGAGCTGACCAACAGGCCCCCGACGACCTTCAACGGCGACAGAGCCAAGGCTCTTTCGGACGGCGGTTTCTCGCCGGACTTTGTTTGTGGATTCAGCGGCGGCGTCTGCCTCGTTCCGAATCCGGGCGTGGACCAATTCGCTCCTGGAGGAGAAGGCGCGGGCTTCACCACCCTGACGGACATTTACGAATGGCGGGGAAATTTCACGAAAATTATCAGGAACCATACGCTTACCGCCGGTTTGAGCTATGAGACGGACAAACTGACGGAAGATTCCAACAGTGATGCTCTCACTTTTTCCTCTGACCAAACATCCGATCCGCAAAACGGCGGAGGAAACACAGGTTATGGCTTGGCGTCATATCTGCTCGGTACCGCTGCCGTCGGGTCAAAACGCGACACGGCTGGCTCAACCACCGGTCAGAACGGAATTGGCGGATATTTTATGGACAAGTGGAAGGCCACCAGCCGCCTGACGCTGAACATTGGCTTGCGTTACGATTTTCAAACTTACCCTCTGTGGGGCAATCTTAAGGATCCCGAAAGCGCCGTTGGCGAAATTGACTTCAATAACGGAACCTATATCCTCCAGCGGCCGGTTGCCAGCTGCGCGAATACCGGCGATATCGCCCCATGCATTCCCGGAACCAGCCTCCCAGCCAACGTGGTTATTTCTCCCAATTCGCGGCTCTGGAAAAACACTAAGACCAATTTCCAACCGCGCCTTGGCTTGGCCTATCGTTTAACGGACAAGATGGTGGTGCGCGCTTCCTTCGGAATCACCGATGACTTGTGGGCCGGTATTACCCAGTCGGGTCAGAACGCCAGCGGGTCTTGGCCTTCCAACTCACAACCGCTCGTCAGTTCGAACGCCATAGGGGCACCCGTATCGGTAAATTTCCAAAATCCGCTTGTAGTCACCGGCGCTCCTCTGACGAATGCTCCGCCACCCACTCCATTCCACCAGCTTTCCTTTTTCAGGGATCCGCTTGAAAAGAATCCTTATTCGGAGCAGTGGAATTTCGGATTGGAACGTCAGTTCGACGCGAATACCGTTGTGACTGCCAACTACGTTGGCTCCCAGACTCACCGTCTTAATGTGGGCGGGCTCTACAATACGGCGTTGACTCCTGGACCCAACCTGAATCCTGACGGAACGCTGGCCACCACACCTGACGAGATTGCCGCTGCCTTTGCGGCCAGACAGCTGTGGCCGGGTATTGACCCCACTTTTTACGATCGCGGCGTTGGAAACAGTTCCTACAATGCGTTGCAAATTGCAGCCCGCCATCAAGGATCGCGCCTATCCTACCTGGTGTCTTACACCTATTCGAAAACCATTGACGTTGGAAGTGATGGCTTCTTCGGTGTCGAAGGCACGTCGGTCCAGGACCCCTATCACCTGGAGCGGGACCGCAGCGTGGCAGGATTCGATCTGACTCATGTTCTTTCAGCCAGCTTCACAGCTGAATCCCCGTTTGGAAAAGGCAAACGCTTCTCCAGCAATAATGCTGTCGTCGATTACGTGGTGGGCAACTGGCAGCTCAACGGCATCTACACCATTACTTCGGGCCAACCCTTCACATTGTTTGTTCCCGGAGATGGTCCCAACACTCGTCAAAACAGCCCATCGTGGGATGCCGTGAACCGTCCGAACCTCGTGGGTGATCCTAATGCCGGCACGTGCCCAGGTGGCGCCGCTGTAGGTACCGCGAACTGCTGGTTCAACACCAGCGCTTTTGAAACGCCGGAGATCTATACCTTCGGCAACGCTGGCCGGAACACCCTCCGTGGAGCTAGGTTCCAGAACGTCGACATGTCCCTGTTCCGTTCGTTCCCCTTCGCCGAAAAGCACAGGCTTGAATTCCGCGCGGAGGCTTTCAACATGCTAAACCACGTGAACCTTGGCCAGCCCGATGCAACCTTGGGCGATGCCGGCTTCGGAACAGTCAGGACGACTCGTGGCACTGAGCGTCAACTGCAGTTGGCGTTGAAGCTTTTCTTTTGAGTCGACGCTAGTCCTTACTTGTAGCGAACCAAAATCCAGCTGGCCATCATTGACCAGCCAGTCGATTTGGTCATCACGCCGCGTGCGGTGGAATTAATGATGCCTCTGGTGTACCTGCCTCGGTTATGTAAACGTGGAACGGGATTTTGCTAATGGCCAGGATGAAGATGCGCCGGCTGCAGCGACAGCTCAGCTGCAAAGCTCATGTAACTTCTAAATCGCCGCGGCTTGGCACTCAACAGGAAGAGAACCATACGAAAACATTCGTTCAATCCGAGGCTCTGAGCAGAGGAAGCTTTCTTAAGGTCATGCTGACCGGAGCGGCCGGCGCGCTTTCCGCCGGTGCTGGTTTTGCGCGATCGCTTCGTTCACCAGTTTCCCGCCAGTCCCAACCCCTTGTCCGTGCACTTACACAGGATACCCGTCTCTACGGCTCAACTGCGGTGGAGATTGGCGGCAAGGCAAAATTAGATGACCTGAGGATCTCCGTAGACTGTAGCCACTCAGGCAGCATGACGTGGAATGTTACGGTCCCGGAGGAAGGTGAATTCGATCTGTTCCTCTCCTGCGCAGTCTCTGTCTCGGGCTTCAAACTGGAGATTCGCTCCGGGTCCAGTTCCGTTAAAGCTGAGCTGAAAGTCACAGAAGGCGTGTATCAGCAAACGGAGGGCGGCTGGTATTTTAATTTTGAAAGGATCATGCTGGACGGCAAATTACACCTGACCCGGGGAGTAAACCCAGTGACCCTCCAGGTATCCGGACCAGAATTGAGTGGATCAGTTCGCTTCCGATGCCTGGAGATTCTTCCCGTCGCTGGCAGTGCCGCAATCGTTCCTTTGGAAGAAAGTGCCCGCGCCCATCGAGCGAATACCGATTGGTTTGTAAAAGCCGGTTACGGAGTGATGTTTCATTGGACGGACTTCACCCAACCCAGACAGGGCGAGAAGAAGCCTTATAAAGATGCGGTCGATGCTTTCGACGTCCACGCCTTTGCGAGCATGATCGAGGAGATGGGAGCAGGTTACGTGGTTCTCACCTTGAACCATGCGCATCCGCACTGCGCCGCCCCCATCCAATCCTGGGAAGCGATTCATCAGGGTTGGACAACGCGGCGCGACTTACTCGGTGAGCTCGCCGATGCTTTGGAGGCGCGTAATATCAGATTTCTGCTTTACATCAACTCTCCGACATTGACGAAGCTTGGCAACATCGGGCCAACGGGGCTCCACCAGTTGACTTTCAGTGAAGAGCAATTTGCGGAAATTCACAGGGCTGTTTTGAGTGAAATCGGCGCCCGCTACGGGCAAAGACTCGCTGGGTACTGGGTCGATTCGTGGTATCAATCGCTGGCTGCCTATCCGGATGTTCCGATTGATGCCGTTTACCGCGCTTGCAAAGTAGGAAATCCCGAACGGATCACCTGTTTTAACTTCTGGATCTTTCCGGTTCTAACGCCGTACCAGGATTATTGGGCAGGCGAACTCAACAGTCTGCATAATCCGTTCGCTTCTCGTTACATCCAACGTGGCGCCGGCAAGGGATTTCAAGCGCATGCCCTGTTATCCACGCTGGAGTCGTGGGTCCACGGCAAACCAGGGCCGATTCCCGCGCCTCAATTTAGCGCGGAGGACCTGAACGCCTATGTCAGAGCCAACATCGAGCATCAGGCGGTCACCACGATCAATATCGGAATATATCAGGATGGCACGGTTGAACAGAGCTCCATGGACATGATGCGCCAGTTGCGGCGGGCAATCAGAGGTAAGTGACCGGCGCAAGCGGTCTCTATATATTTAACCACTTGCTGTCAGTTTGTTGGGGGAACCATCGCCCTAAGTTCTCAGGTAGTGAATTTGTCGAGTGAGGAGATACAGAATGTTTTTCTTTCGGTTTTGTAGATCGAGCGGGACGGCGATCATTCTGCTGTCGTGTTTTCTCGTTTCCCCCTGCCTACTGGCGCAGTCCGCTTCGCACTTCGAAGCAACTCTCGAATCGCTCAACAAGCATTCGCTTCCTCAATGGTATGCCGATGCAAAACTCGGGATATTCATTCACTGGGGCCTTTATTCCGTACCTGGCTGGGCCCCGCTTGTTCACCCGGAGCACGACTTCACGTCGCAGGACTACATCACTCACAACCCCTATGCGGAGTGGTACCTGAACAGCATGCGACTCGACGGATCGCCGACCCAGGCTTACCATCGCGAGCATTATGGCGCTGACTACGATTACTACAACTTTGCTCCGGTTTTCGACCAGGAGATTCAAAAGTGGAATCCCGATACCTGGGCCAAAATATTCCATGACGCCGGCGCGAAATATGTGGTGCTCACCACCAAACATCATGATGGATTTACGCTGTGGCCCAGTTCGACGCCGAACCCTAAACTGCCAGCCGAACGGCAGCATGCTACGCGCGACCTCGTCGGTGAGTTGACTTCTGCCGTCAGCAAACAGGGGTTGCGCATGGGTCTCTACTACTCCGGCGGCTACGACTGGACGTTTGTCCCTGGTCCTATCCGTGGTCCCGCTGACTATGAAACGGTGAAGCCGCAAAGCGAGGCTTATGGCAGATACGTTGACGCACACATGCGGGAGCTCATCGAGCGCTACCATCCAGCCTTGCTTTGGAACGACATCGACTATCCTAAGTCCGGGCATCCTCTACAGATTATGGCGGAGTATTACAACACGGTCCCGGACGGCGTCATCGACGATCGCTTCGGCGTCAAACATTCAGATTTTACGTCTCCGGAATACGTGACCCTGGACAAGATCAGTCCCACGAAATGGGAGGAGTGCCGTGGCCTCGGGCGCTCTTTCGGCTATAACCGCGCCGAAGGTGAAGCCGAGACCATAACTCCAGCCGAACTAATCTATCTATTGGTGGACATTGTGAGCAAGAATGGGAACCTGCTGCTCGATGTAGGCCCGGAAGCCGATGGCACCATTCCCCCGGTGCAAATGAATCGTTTGCTTGCGCTCGGAGCGTGGCTTCAGACGAATGGCGACGCGATCTATGGGACACATCCGTGGAAACGAGCTATTGGCGAGACCGCTGAAGACATTCCCGTCCGTTTCACCGAGAAAAATTCTGCAGTTTATGCGACCCTCCTCGGACAGCCAAAGACCACCGGCATCACGCTCAAGTCTTTCTCCCTGGAGGCCGGCTCGCAGATTTACCTGCTCGGCCAGGCAACTCCACTTGTTTGGTCTCAACAGGGCGACGCCATTAAAGTCAGTTTGCCCGCTACTCTTCCAGGACGCTACGCGAACGTGCTGAAAGTTATGGGACCTTTGCCCTGAGCCATACAGAGGATTGTGAAGTGTCATCTAACTGATAGCTGGGCGGGGCGTGCGCTGCAACAGCTATAGGATAGGCGATGAATGATACGCATTGATGCTCATCAGCATTTCTGGGTTTATAACCAACGCGAGTACGCTTGGATTGATGATTCGATGGCATCGCTGCGTCGTGATTTCCTTCCGAATGATCTAAAGCCCGAACTGGAGAGGAACGGATTTCAGGGATCCGTTGTAGTTCAGGCGCGGCAGACGCTGGAAGAGACTCGATGGCTTCTCGAACTGGCCACAGACGCTTTGTTCATTCTCGGTGTGGTCGGATGGGTTGATCTGCGGTCCCCCGAAGCCCGTTCGCAATTGGAAGGTTTTGCGGGAAACCGCAAGCTGGTTGGGATTCGTCACATCGCGCAGAGCGAACCCGACGATCAATTCCTGCTGCAACCGGAATTCCTCCGGGGCATTTCCTTACTTGAAGAGTTTGATCTCGCCTACGACATACTCATCTATCCCAAACATCTTCCAGTGGCGGCGGAGTTTGTGAGACGCTTCCCTCGCCAACGCTTCGTTTTGGACCATCTTGCCAAACCGCCGATTAAGAGAGGAAACCTCCGCCCCTGGGAACGCGGAATGCGGGAACTGGCGACATTTCCGAACGTCTTCTGCAAATTATCCGGATTAGTGACGGAAGACGACTGGCAGAACTGGAAGCCCGAGCACATCGCTCCATATATAGATGTTGCGTTGGAATCCTTCGGGCCCGGCCGGCTGATGATCGGTTCCGATTGGCCCGTGTGCACGTTAGCCGCCTCATATACGCGCACGATCAATCTGGCGGAGAGTTACCTCAGCCAGCACCCAACCGAGGTGCAAGCGGCTATATTGGGTGGAAACGCGCAGCAGTTTTGGAAGTTAGGGATGCGGCAAAAGCAACTGAGCTCGGAATTGTTGAACACATTTGGAAATGACTGAAACAAACGCAACGGTGATGCCGATGCTTCGCAATGAGGTGGCAAGAAGACTTCACCCTTGGAAAAGAGGCGACTCCCTCTGACAAGTCAACACACCCATACGAAGAGTTTCCGACTGGACGGGAAAGTCGCCGTGGTAACCGGTGGCGGCAGTGGCATTGGCCGCGCCATCGCCCTGAGATTCGCGGCGAATGGTGCCACCGTTCGCATTCTGGACGTTAATGAAGACGAGGCGAGAGCAGTTTGCCAAGAAATTACTGCCGAGGGCGGAAATGCGTCAGCGCTTCCATGCGATGTAGCGAACCAGAAAGAAGTGACTACCCGGTTCGATGAACTCTGCGCCTCACGGACCGTTCACATTCTTGTCAACAACGCAGGCGTCTCGCACATCGGATCGCTGGAAAATACGACGGAAGCGGACTTCGAGCGCATTTTCCGGGTGAATGTGAAGGGGTTTTATAATTGCATGTTCGCTTCCATCGGGCACATGAAAGCCAGCGGCGGCGGCGTGATCCTGAATATGGCGTCCATTGCGGGATCCTCCGGTCTTGCCGACCGGTTTGCTTATTCGATGAGCAAAGGCGCCGTGATCGCTATGACGTACTCCGTGGCAAAAGACTATCTGAGTTACAACATCCGCTGCAATTGCATCTCGCCGGCCAGGGTCCACACGCCATTTGTGGATGGCTATCTGCGAAACGCTTATCCCGGACGGGAAAAGGAAATGTTCGAGAAACTGTCTAAAGCGCAACCCATAGGGAGAATGGCCGAACCGGATGAAGTGGCCTCGCTTGCCCTCTTCTTATGTTCGGATGAAGCATCCTTCATCACCGGGGCGGATTATCCCCTGGATGGCGGTTTTTTTAATCTACGAGGCTAACGCAGCGGTTGCAAAGTGCGTGTTGTGGAAACGAATAGAAAGCAAGTCGCGAAAATAGGAGCAAGTAAAACCAAATGAATCGGCGCTTCTGTTTGACACTGGACCTAAAGGACGATCCGAAACTGATCGCGGAATACCGGCGATATCATGAAAAAATCTGGCCTGAAATCACGCGAAGCATCAGGGACGCTGGCATTGAAGCCTTGGAAATTTATCTGTTCGGCGCGCGCATGTTCATGGTGATGGAAGTGAATGAACATTTTTCTTTCGAAGCCAAGCATAGGGCCGATCAGTCCAACCAGAAAGTGCAGGAATGGGAAAATCTGATGTGGAAGTTTCAGCAATCATTGCCCCAGGCAAAGCCCGGGGAGAAATGGCTGCTGATGGAAAAGATTTTCGAGTTGGAGAACTGACCCTCTTTTGTTATGAGGCGATTCAGGTGCCTGGGAGTCTGTCGGAGATGAGGATCGGTTCGAACTCACCGAGGAAAGATATTGATATCACCGATGACTGAGGTGGCCCACTTCGTCTGTTGGGGTGCGCTTCGATTGCGGCGTTGGATCGTTCGTACGCGAGCGTCCCTGCAAACTGGTGAGCCGCCTGAATGCAGGAAGGAAAACACACTTGCTGCAGCAAATGGCGTCCGCGACACCTGAGAATCATTGCACTCGAGGACGCCGGCCGTTCGAACTGCTTTCAGACGATTCGAGGATGCTGCACCAGATAGGCAGTTTGATCGAAATGAAGACTGGGAGGACTGCGACGTGCTGCAATAAACACACGCTCACAAAATGAAACTCATTCGATTTGGCGAACCAGGAGCGGAGAAGCCGGGCGTGTTGCTGGACGATCAGACGCGGCTTGATGTCTCCAGTTTTGTTTCCGACTATGACGAGGAGTTTTTTGGAAGCGGCGGTCTGGCACGGTTGCGACAGTGGCTTATGAATGGCCCCGTCTCCCCGCAAAAACGCGTAAGCCCACAGGAGCGCCTGGGACCGCCCATCCGCCGTCCTAGCAAGATCGTCTGTGTTGGACTGAATTACCGCGATCACGCCGCCGAAAGTGGCATGCAGCTTCCTCCCGAGCCAGTGCTGTTTTTCAAGGCCGCATCGTCGCTGGTGGGGCCTAATGATGCACTCGTGATTCCCAGGGGCGCGGAGAAAGTCGACTGGGAGGTGGAACTGGCTGTGATTATTGAAAAAGAGGCCAGCTATGTGCCGAAAGAACAAGCCAACGAATTCATCGCGGGTTATGCGCTGCATAACGATTATTCCGAGCGGAGCTTCCAGTTGGAGAGAGGCGGTCAGTGGATGAAGGGAAAGAGCGCGGACACGTTCGCTCCGCTCGGGCCGTTTTTGGCAACCAAAGATGAAGTCCCGAAACCCGATCAGCTGGAAATGTGGTTGACCGTGAATGGCGAATTCAGGCAAAGAAGCAACACGGCCGAAATGGTTTTTGACGTACCTACGCTGGTCAGCTATATAAGCGAGTTCATGACGCTTTTGCCGGGTGACATCATCAGTACGGGCACTCCCGCCGGGGTCGGCTTGGGAATGCGCCCGCCTACCTTCTTGCGGCCGGGAGATGTAGTGGCACTGGGAATCGATGGCCTGGGAACATCGCAGCAGAAAGTCACTGCCTGGAAACCCCGCAACTAGAAAGATCTAAGTCCACAACGAGACAACAAATCGCAGACCGGCTAAGACCAGAAAGTCATGGCATTGAGCGAAATTTACGATTGAAACTATCATTTTATATGCGAAAATACCCGCGCGAAGAAGCTGGCACGGGATCGGGATTCTCATTACCTGTCGCGAGCAATGCGCCGCAAGAGCATCCATGAATCGACGGACAAGCAGGACAAGTGTGTGGTCCCAATTCCGAGCTCGGGCGGAGGGATGTGCGAAGGGCTTAGGGCTTTTTCTTCCTGGTATTTTGGTGGCGACAGCGTTTGCTTTCGCGCAGGCGACGAGTGCATCGAAAAACAACCAGGCCATCGTCAAGCCAAACACAGTCCATTTCGAGAATATCGCACGTCAAGCTGGCCTGACGGCTCTGAACGTGAACGGGAGCGACCAGCATAACGTGTTCCTGATCGAAGGCACTGGCGTTGGCGCGGTAATCTTCGACTACGATAACGACGGATGGCCCGACATTTTTTTGCCGAACGGCACTCGAGTGGAAGGATTCTCCAAAGGCCAGGAACCGACCGGGCACCTTTATCACAACAATCAAGATGGCACCTTTACAGATGTCACAGAAAAAGCTGGACTCGCGCATCCGGGTTGGGGCCAGGGCGGCTGCGTCGGCGACTACGATAACGATGGTTATTTGGATTTATTTGTTACCTATTGGGGCCAGAACATCCTGTATCACAACAACGGTTATGGGACTTTCACTGAAGTGAGCGAAACGGCCGGGTTGAAAACCGGCAAAAGCGAATGGAGCACGGGCTGCAGTTTTTTGGACTACGACCGCGATGGGAGAGTCGACCTCTTCGTAACGCGCTACGTGGATTTCAGTTATGACACGGTGCCCAGACCTGGCGAGGGCGAATGGTGCAGATGGAAGGGGATATACGTGATGTGTGGACCGCGCGGCCTCAAAATGAGCGTCAACGCGCTTTACCACAATAACGGCGACGGCACATTCACGGATGTATCGCAAGCCTCTGGAATCACGAATGCCTCCGGCTGCTATGGGTTTACTGCGCTGCCTGCCGATTTCGACAACGATGGATGGCCCGACGTGTACGTTGCTTGTGATACGACGCCAAATCTTCTCTACCACAACAATCAGAACGGTACCTTTACCGAAATCGGCAAAACGGCCGGTGTGGCGTACGGCGAAGACGGCTCCATGCAGGCGGGTATGGGCGTCTCCGCAGCCGACTACATGCACGATGGCTATCAGGATATTGTGAAGACCAACTTTAGTGACGACACGCCAACTGTCTTCCTCAACCGCGGCAACGATGCATTTGACGATGTAACACGTACAGCCGGCCTGGGCAGGATTACGAGTTGGCTGGGATGGGGAGTACAGTTCTACGATTTCGATAACAGCGGGTGGCCCGGTGTTTTGATATGCAACGGCCATATCTACCCGGAGGTGGACGGCAAGAATCTGGGAACGAGCTATCGCCAGCCGAAAGTGCTGTACTCCAATTTGCACGACGGAAAGTTTGCCAACATTACCGCGCACTCCGGAGACACGCTCAATGAGATGCACTCCGCTCGCGGCTTGGCACTCGGCGACTTATTTAACAACGGCCGCGAAGAGGCGCTGGTCAATAACATGAACGAAACTCCTTCGCTTTATTACAACACTGCGGCGGTGGGCAACTTCATCAGCATTCAACTGGTTGGCGTGAAGTCAAACCGCGCCGCTTTGGGAGCGCAGGTAACCCTGAAACAAAATGGCGGCACATACCAGAAAGAGATCCGGAGCGGCGACAGTTTTATTTCGCAAAGCGACTTGCGAGTTCACTTCGGTCTTGGCAAAGCCGAAAAGGTAGAAAAGGTTGTGATCCGTTGGCCTAACGGGCTGGTTGAAACGCTGAAGGGTCTGGAGGCAAATCGATATTACGTGGTACGCGAAGGCAGTGGGGTGGATTCAAAACAGACCCGCAACGTCAATAAGATGCAAATCAAAACCCCTGGACGGTGATTCCACGGAGGACGGGAGTGAAACTGTGCGTTTCGTTGGGCTGAGCACGTTAATAATTCTCGCGGGTGCAATCCCGGCTGTCGCTCAGAATCACGCGACTATCGGCCGCCGCGCGGACCCCTCACAGGGTAAGAGTGCGGAAGCTGAAGCGCTTCTTCGGCGGGCGATCCAGAACGATCCAAATAATGCACAAGCTCATAAAAATTTGGGCCTGGCAATGATGAAGCGGGGTGAATTTACGGCAGCGGAACAAGAATTCCAGTCGGCAATACGAATCGACCCTCAAATGGTGGAGGCCTACACGTCGCTTGGCATGGTTGAAACCAAGTTGGGCAGGGGAAAAGAGGCGATCGAAAACTTTCGAAAAGTGGTAGCGCTGAAGCCGGATTCCTCCGACGCACACCTGAACCTGGGTATTGCGCTCGTGGACCAATTCGATCGGAAAGCCGGATTTGACGAGTTCACCAAAGCCGCCCAGCTAAATCCTAGTTATAGCCGACCTCACTACAACCTCGGCCGATTCTATTTCGAGACCGGCAAATACGATGAAGCACGCAAGGAACTGGGAAAGGCCACGCGTCTGGAACCGAAATTCACGAGCGCTTTCTATTTTCTAGCTCTTACGGAAAGGCAAGATAATAACTTCGAGCGGGCAACGGAGTTATTGCGGAAAGTTGTTGCGCTCCATCCTGACAATACGGACGCACAATTCCTCCTGGGGCAAAGCCTTGAGCACCTGGGAAAAACACACGAGGCCATCGAACACTGGAAAATGGCTGTCAAGGCCAATCCCAATCACTCCGAAGCTCTCTATAGCCTGGCAAGAATCTTGAATAAGTTGCACGACCCCGAGGCGCAGCAATTTCAGGACCGGTACAACAAACTGCAAAGAAACGAGCAGACAACTGACCGGGTGGCCAACTTGGGAAATTCTGCGATTCAATCCGCCAACGCCCAGGATTGGCCGCGAGCTTTGGCACAAATGAAAGAGGCCATTGCTGTTTGTGGGGACTGCGGTGAGGCCGCTCACCTTCGCAGGAACTTAGGATTGATGTACTGCCGCACCGGGAATCTCGAAGATGGAGAAAAGGAACTTCGGGCAGCGCTGGAAATAGATCCGAGTGATGTTGATGCGAAGAAGGCGATGGATGCGCTTGAGAATCTGCGCGGTGCGAGTGACATAAAAACGGGAGTGAACAAAAACTGACTCATTCGGAATTTCGGTATGCATAAAAAAGGATGAGCCTCTGGAGGCGTTCGATGAAAGATACTCACGTTCAAGAAAAGCCAAATCCGGAGTCGGCGCCTGCTTCCCGGGGGCGGCGTCTCTTCATTGGCGGCATGGCGACCGTGGGAGCAGGCTTAGCCAGTTCGGTCATCTCGCCGACGCCGACAACCGCGATGGCGCATCCCCGACTGGAAGTCCCCCCGAAAACAAAATCCACAGCGAGTGGTTGCGGAGGCAGCTCGGTCAATGCCTCCGACGCGGCAACCGTCGCAGAAACAAGCTCCGGGAAGATCCGCGGCTTCAAGCGGAACGGTGTGTACATTTTCAAAGGTGTGCCCTATGGCGCCTCAACGGCTGGCGCGAAGCGCTTCATGCCGCCAGTCAAGCCCGAACCCTGGAAAGGAATCCGGAACGCGCTGCAATATGGACGTGTGTGCCCGTACCAAGATTCGGCTCACTCCAATACTGACGGGAAAAACCTGGCGAACTCCGACGAAGATGCGTTCGTGCTGCATCGTGGCGCGGCCGGGACCGTTCCAGGTGAGGACTGCCTGCGCCTCAATCTTTGGACACCGGAGATCAATGCCTCTCGTAAGCGCCCGGTCATGATCTACATGCACGGCGGAGGATTTTCCGCCGGCAGCGGGCATGATCTTCTTTCCTATGACGGCGAGAGTCTCGCCCGCAATCACGATGTAGTGGTGTTGACACACAATCATCGGCTGAACGTGTATGGCTATCTGAACCTTGGAGCCTTGGGAGGAGAAGAATATGCCAGCGCCGCCAATGTTGGCATGCTTGACCTCGTAGCGGTCCTGGCGTGGGTTCGCGACAACATCGCGACGTTTGGGGGAGACCCGGGTAGCGTAACCATTTTTGGCCAGTCGGGCGGAGGTGGAAAGGTCCTCGCTCTAATGGCGATGCCAGTGGCAAAGGGCTTGTTTCACCGTGCGATTGTGCAGAGCGGACCCTTCCTTAAATCGCTCTCTACTGATTACTCGGGACGACTGGCTGAGCTGGTGGTCGCAGAATTGGGTTTATCCAAATCGCAGTTGAGCGAACTGCAGTCAATCCCCGTTGACCGCCTTTCGGGCGCTGCCGCGGAAGCCATGAAGAAGATGCCACGGCCCAAATCTTCGATTCGCACTCCTTACGGCGAATACGATTGGGGGCCGACAGTAGATGGCCGCATACTGCATCGTCATCCGTTCGATCCAGGAGCTCCGCAAATCTCTGCGGACGTTCCATTGTTAACCGGCACAGATCTTCACGAGGCCGTAAGTGGGCTCGATCGTCCCAATGCCAATGCGATGGGAGCGGAAGAACTGGACCGATTGGTTAAGGAAGAATTTAACGGCAGCAGCCAGACGATCATCGACGCGTACCGGCGCGATTACCCTAAAGCGACTCCCTTTGGCCTGTATGCCATTATTGCCGCCGCTTCCTTTCGCCGCCCTGCGTTCGAACAGGCCATCAGAAAGGCTGCTTTAGGTGCCGCGCCGGCATACTCGTATATCTACTCTTGGCGGACTCCGGTATTAGACGGCCGTCCCGGCTCTTTCCACGCATGTGAAATCGCGTTCACGTTCGACAACGCAGAGATTTGCGACCATTACAGCGGAGGCACGCCCGAAGCATTCGTTCTGTCGAAGCAGATCAGTACCGCCTGGGTGAATTTTGCCCGAACCGGTAATCCCAATCACGACGGCCTGCCGCATTGGCCCACGTACACGGCTGAAAATCGGGCAACCATGTATTTCGACTCGCCCTGCGAAGTGCGCAACAATCCCGAACGAGAGGGATTGCGGCTGATGGAACAGTCCTGAGCTATGCGGTGCGCAACGCGCGCGCAAGTGCGGAAGCGCACTAACTAAAGCTCTGGACAAGGACAAGAACATGCACGAGATGCACCGAAAAGAAGGGCTACCTTGTCTGGAGTCGCTGTCGCGACGATCACTGATAAAAGGGATGGCAGGTCTTAGCGCGACGCTTGCCGCCTCCTCGCTCTCTCCTGCTATCGCTGCTCAGACTCAGGATCATCACCCGGCGACTCCTGGCCCGCAGGTTTCCACAGTCCAGGGTGGGTGGGGACCTTTTACTCCATCGAACAGCGCAGGTCGATATCTTCAACTCTGTTACCCGCCGTCCACGAACAAAGGGGAGCTGCAACTTGGTGGCATATTCACTTTGTGGCTCCCTGACAATGTGAAGACGGTAAGGGCGGTTATCGTTCATCAGCACGGGGCCAGCATTCCAGCCGCTCAGGCCGGCGCGACCTCTGCTTACGATTTGCACTGGCAAGCTCTTGCAAAAAAATGGAACTGCGCTCTTCTTGGACCTGCTTACCAGGTTCTAAACGATGCGATTGACTTAACTCCAGGCGGCGCAGAGTTGTGGTTCGACCCGAGACAAGGTTCTGACCGTGTTTTCCTTCGAGTCCTGGAAGAATTTGCGACAAAGTCGGGCCATGCGGAAATCGCCACGGCCCCGTGGTGCCTCTGGGGACATTCTGGTGGCGGGATATGGGCCAATGTAATGAGCATCCTCCACCCCGACCGAGTGCTCGCTGCTTTTCTCCGTTCGGGTACTGCCGCGATGTTCCGTTCGAGGCACGAATTCGCTCAGCCTGAAGTTCCGCCCGCAGTCTACGAAATTCCCACGATCGTTAACTTCGGCATAGGAGAGAGAGGAACCCATCCCTGGGATGGCTCCATTGCAACTTTTCAGGAGTACCGAGCCCAGGGGGCCCCCATCGGCTTCGCTCCCGATCCGCGTACGGGACACTTCTGTGGGGATTCCAGGTATCTAGCGATCCCATTCTTCGACGCTTGCCTTCAGATGCGCTTAACGGAATGGAACAAGATCTTAAGGCCGGCTGACATGAGCTGCGCATGGCTGGCAACTCCGTTCGGGGATACCGCCATGCCGGCAGCGGAATTCAAGGGAGATACCAACAAGGCCATTTGGTTACCCAATGAGGCCCTGGCGAAAATCTGGATGGAGTACGTTAGAACCGGAACCGTCACCGACTCGCGTGCACCCAGCGCCCCCTTCAATGTGCGAGCGAAAGCTGATGCAGATCATGGCAACGAGATCATATGGGAAGCCGAAGCGGATATCGTCGGTGGACTCGGTGGCTTCGTGGGATAGCGAAGCTTCCAACGCAACCTCCAGAATCGGTGTATGGACGGCCACTGTTCCAGGGGCTCTCATACCACGACACGCCAATCGCACCGCTCCCTCGGATGAGCCACGTTGATACATCTGCGCAAAGTGGCGCTAAGCATGTCTACGCAGTGGTCGCTTTGAGCAGTGCGGGCGTGCCTTCGATGCCCTCCTTGCCGGCAGCCGTCGAATGAACGAATCAGCAGAGCCCTCCGATCGAAAGAGATCGAGTTTTAGTCTCCCGTCTTGCGCATCGTCCGGGTTGCCTTCGGGGGCGTACCTGATGCAACGGGCGAAGTTAGCTGCGGCCCCCACGAACTTTTTGAAATGCAATAAAACTCTTGACAAGCAGAGACTTGGAGAAATATATAACTTGAGTGTTTTTATTACCGAATAGGTATTTTTATACACTAAAGACGCAGCCGATCGGCAGATACGGCGACTGAACAGTAGCCTTGCTTGCCCTCGCCATGTGTTTTTACCAGTAGTGGATTGCCCTCTGGATGGCGGTTTCCTGAATTTGCATGTCTGATTGCGAGAGCAGAGTGGACCTGCAACTTGAAAATAAGGTCGTGCTCGTCACCGGCGGAGCCAAAGGCATCGGCGCCGCGATCGTGCGAGCCTCCGCTGCGGAGGCAGCGATCCCTGTCATTGTGGACCGTGACGCCCAGGCCAGCAAAAAGCTCCATGCCGAGGTGCGCACCACCCACGTGATCATCGCGGATCTGTCGTCGCCCGCGGAATGTCAAAAGGCAGTCGATTCCACTGTCGAGAAGTTTGGCCGCCTTGATGCTCTCGTGAACAACGCCGGGATAAACGACAAAATCGGCCTGGAACATGGGACCCCGGAGCAGTACGTAGAATCGCTTGGCCGCAATCTGCTGCACTATTTCAACATGGCGCATTTCGCGCTTCCTCATCTGAAGAAAACGGGCGGCTGCATTGTGAACATCAGCTCAAAAACTGCTATCACTGGCCAAGGCGGCACGTCGGGATACGCGTCGTCGAAGGGAGCGATATTGGCTCTGACACGCGAATGGGCCGCGGAGCTGCTAAGTTACGGCATCCGCGTGAACGCGGTTATTCCTGCAGAGGTCATGACTCCGCTTTACCAGCAGTGGCTCGACACCTTCCCTGATCCCGAACAAAAGCGTCAGTCTGTTCTGTCCAAGATCCCCTTGGAGAAGAGAATGACTTCTCCCAACGAGATCGCGGCAATGGTGGTATTCCTGCTCTCTGCCCGCGCCTCGCACATAACCGGCCAGCATGTGTTCGTGGATGGCGGCTACGTGCACCTTGATCGAGCGCTGACTTAAAAGATGACTACCTCAGCACCCATCTCCGAGCGGCGGTTTGTCACCCCTCTGATTCTCGTCACCATCTTATTTTTTCTCTGGGCACTGGCGGTCAATCTCAATGATGTTCTCATCCCGCATCTGAAGAAGGTCTTCGATCTGAACGACTTTCAATCGGCACTCATCCAGGTGGCATTCTTCGGCGGTTATTGCCTTTCCGCGTTGCCTGCAGGACGGCTGCTGGAAAAGATCGGCTACAAGAATGGAATAGTCGTCGGTTTGGTTACATGCGCGGTGGGCGCCTTACTGTTCATTCCCGCGGCTTCAATTCAGGTGTATGGATTATTTCTCTTCGCTTTATTTGTTATGGCGTGTGGCCAAGGAGTCCTCGAGGTGGCTGCTAACCCCTACGTGACACTGCTGGGGCCAGCGGATAGCTCAGAGCGGCGATTAAACCTGGCACAGTCGTTCAATGCTGTGGGTGCGGTGGTGACGCCGTTCATTGGCTCAGCTTTTATCCTGTCGGTTCTCGAGTATTCGCGTGAACAGTTGACAACCATGACGCCCGCAGAGATCGCTGCGTATCGCACGGCGGTGGTCAGCACCGTCAGGATGCCTTACGTCGTTATAGCAGGAATTTTCTTTGCCTATGCTGTTGTGATTTTTCTTTCCAAATTGCCAGAGGTCGGCGCAAGTGACGGAGCCGTAAAGCAGGAATCCACCAGGGAAGAGCTGCGCGATATCCTGCGTTATAGTCAGCTGGTAAAAGGAGTTATCGCACAATTCTTCTATGTGGGCGCTCAAATCGGCGTAGCAAGTTTCGTCATTCGCCTGGCGCAGCACAGTATTCCGGGAATGCTGCAAAAGGATGCTTCTTACTATTTGAAGTTACACTTGATTGGATTCATGCTCGGAAGGTTTTCCGGTTCCTACATCATGAAGCGGGTACCTGCTGCCAGGTTGCTTTCCTTGTTTGCTTTCTCAACTCTGATTTGTCTCCTCGTGGTTCTTCTCGGCTCCGGCGTGGCATCCCTCTGGGCGGTCGTTGTGATTGGTTTTTTTCACTCGATCATGTTCCCAACTATCTTTGCCCTGAGCATCAAGCATCTTGGGAGATACACAAAACTGGGATCATCCTTGCTGGTGGCTTCGATCCTCGGCGGAGCCGTCTGCCCCGCCATCATGGGATTTATTTCCGATCACAGCAGCATTCGCGTGGCCTTTATAGTGCCCCTGATCTGCCAAGCCTATGTGCTCTACTTCGCAGTGCGCGGCTATCGGCCTGTTCCGGTTGAAGGAACCCCAGGTGCAGAATTGAGTACCGTGAAATGAGCCGCTGATTCGTAAAATGACGCGATTTTCCGCCTGCAATCGGCAAATGTATGGAAACGCGTAACGGGTTTATCGAAAGTCATTTGAGACTTGAGTGATGACCGTCAAACCGGCAGTGGACGAGATCCGGCTCTCGCGCGTGTTGCTCCTGCTCGCGGTTTCCGTTTTCATTAATTACCTGGACCGCGGCAATCTCTCGATTGCGGCGCCGCTGCTCAAGAATGAGTTCCAACTTTCGGCGACGCAGCTCGGAATTCTGCTGTCGTCCTTCTTTTGGACCTACTCATTCTTTCTGCTGGTTTCCGGCTGGCTGGTCGATCGACTTGATGTGAAATGCGTGATCGCCGGCGGTTTTTTCCTGTGGTCCGCAGCAACCGCCGCTACCGGCTTGGCGCATGCATTCGGCACATTAGTCCTCGCACGATTGGCGCTGGGTGCAGGAGAATCGGTTTCTTATCCGGCATGTTCGACCATTTTGTCCGGGTATTTCCCGGAGCACAAACGTGGCTTCGCCAATGCGACCATAATTGCCGGTATGGCCCTGGGGCCAGCGTTCGGTACCCTCGTTGGCGGAATTCTGATGAGCCGATTTGGGTGGCGCCCAGTTTTTCTCGTGGCTGGCCTGGCTGGCTTGTTATGGTTGCTCCCATGGTTTCGCTGGATGCCAAGAGGTCATAAGGTTTCCCCCTCGCAATCGGGACTCGTCGCGCCGGGCATATTGCAGATTTTGGCACAGCGGTCAGTATGGGGAACGTGTGTAGGTCTCTTCTGTATGAACTATGTGCTGTACTTTCTCTTGACCTGGCTGCCGTTCTACCTCACGCACGAACGTCATTTTCCATTGGCGGCGATGGCGAAAATCGCTGGGTTCGCTTATTTCCTGATGGCTGCCGCAGCCACGTCAGCAGGATGGACGTCCGATCACTACATTGCCGCAGGAAAAACGCCAACGCTGGTTCGCAAGACGTTTATGGTCGGGGGCCAGGTGGGGGCTGGGATCTTGCTTGTTGCCTGCGTCGTCAGCGGGCCAGTGGTCTCGCTAGTATGTCTGCTGTTGTCGGCGGCGTTCTGGGGAACTAGCGCTTCCAATACTTGGGCAATTACTCAAACGCTTGCAGGGCCGCAGGCAGCTGGCAAGTGGACCGGGCTGCAAAACTTCTTGGGCAATCTGGCTGGGTGGATCGCGCCTGTGGTCACGGGTTTGATTGTGGACAAGACGGGACGGTTCTTTTGGGCTTTCATCATCGCTGCAGTCACGGCCTTGCTGGGCTCGCTGTCCTGGATATTTATTGTCGGCGCTATTCGGCAGGTGGATTGGTCAACTCGCCCGGCTTATGCAGATTCGCGCTGATCTCCAGGCGCGCTGCAAGTCGGATCGGACCAGGCCTTCTGTGCAATGGTGAAAAAAGTGGCGTTCATCGGCAGGCCCTGAATATCAGCAGGTCGATTGCTTGAATGCGGCAGCGAAGTCTCGAAGAGGAAACATGAACACATTTCCAGTACGCTGTGGTTTTCGCCACTCAATGTCCTCGATCACGATTCGAGAGCTCTTTCTCTTGATCGTGAGTGCGGCTGTTTTCAGTGTGTCCGCATTTGCGCAGGACATTCAGAAGATTGACCCCGCTCTCGAGCAGTTGGTGGGTCCTGATTCCAAGCTGGAGCGCATAGCCACGGGCTTCAACAAGTGGACTGAAGGCCCAGTTTGGACGCGCCAAGGAACTCTTCTGTTTGCGGAGATCCCAGCAAACAACATCGACATTTGGATTCCGGGGAAGGGCGCGAGCGTTTTCATGCACCCTAGCGGATATACAGGTGCAGAGCCATTCAAAGGGACAGAGCCAGGCTCAAATGGAATGATCCTGGATCCTGATGGTCGAGTAAGTGTGGCGGGACACGCCAGACGCAACGTATGGCGCCTGGAGTCCCTCGACCCGAAAGCACAAATTACAATTCTGGCCGATTCCTATCAAGGAAAGAAGTTCAATAGCCCCAATGATCTGGTGTACAAATCCGATGGCTCGCTGTACTTCACTGATCCTCCTTACGGTCTGCCCACGCAGGAAGACAACGATCCGCAAAAGGAGTTGCAGGTCAACGGTGTCTATCGCATTCCCGGGGCACGGCATCAGAAGCCGGGGACAGAACCGGCCCGTGACAAAGTCCAGCTTGTAATTAAGGACCTTCCGCGGCCGAACGGAATTTGTTTTTCGCCGGACGAGGAGTATTTGTACATCGCCGATTCCGGCAAGAAGGTCTGGATGCGCTATCGAGTGCAGCCTGACGGATCAGTTACGGACGGCGTATTGTTCCTCGATGCTTCCCACGATAGTGCGGCTGGGGTGCCAGACGGCATCCGTGTGGACAAAAAAGGAAACCTCTACGGCTCCGGTCCAGGCGGCGTGTGGATTATTTCTCCCGACGGGAAACACCTCGGGACAATTAAGGTTCCTGAGGCCGTGAGCAATGTGGCCTGGGGCGACAAAGATTTCAAGACCCTCTACATTACGGCAAGCACCAGTGTGTACCGCATCAAGTTGAAAGTTCCGGGAGCAAAAATCTGAGTCGTTGTTCTCATTCAGCTCCATAGTGCTCTCTCTGCAGCCTTGCGCCGGCAGCGTCTACAGCAACAATTGCCAATGCATGTCAACGCAAAGTAGAAATCCGGTTTTCTGTCATATAGAAATGTCCGCCAGGCATGGTTCGGAGGAACACTTTTATAAACTCTTGAAGGTGGATGGGCGTTGGGCCTCAAGCCGCTTTATGCGCATTCGCGCCACAGGGGGATCCGTGAAAGTAGCAGCTACGCAGAGTCAAAACCCCGGAGCACTTTGCGGGCGAGAGTACGGAGACCCGCGCAACGGCAAATCCAATTTATGCGCATTTGAGCACAGGAAAGTGGGATCCGAGGATTGGCGAAGCGGGAGGCCCAGGAGTTGCGGCGGGAAGTCGAGCGGCGGTTTGTTCGCAGCGGGGAGCTAGAACTTCCTTCGGCCTTCACGCGGGCGGTTGGCAGTTCCTGATTGCAAGAGAATGTGCGGCAGGGGCTCCCACCACGAACCAAGGCAACGTTACCGAGGCCAGGAGTCGCAGCGGATGCCGGTCCGGCTGAGCCGGAGAAGGGGGCATTCCGGATCGATCTTGCTTCCCGGTCGTGCGCTTCTTTGTGGCCGGGTCACAGATAATTTACGAGAGCAGTCGACACTTTGAACGGAAGAGTACGGGACTTGTCGAAGAACCCCGGAGAGTGATCGCTTTCGATCTTGGAAGCGGCCGAGATGTCTGGAGCGTGAATCTGCGGAACAGAGAATATGTCGGCCCCTACCCGCCCTGAGATCAAGTTCACCATTATGCCAGAGGGCACATCGGTCCGCCCTGCCGTGCACTTCATCGCATAGTAGGCGTCGGACCTACGACTGATTCATTCCATCGAGAATCTAAGTAGGACCAGGGAGGCATATGATCAAGGGATTCAGAATGGATTTTGCTGTCGAAATGAATTTCGGTTCCGCTCCCGAATGTAATGATAAACACCACTAAAGCTTCTGGCGCTTGAAGCTGTGCTGTTTCCATTTGGACGAAGTAGGAAAAATGGGGCGTCGGCTTGCCATCCGCGCCGCAAAATTTGGGCCCGAAACCGACGCTGCCTTAGAGGCGCGAGGAAAGAATTCCATGGGACTGAAGAACGCGAGGGAGCTTTGAGGGAGCAATAAGGGTTTCTTTGCGTGCCCTCCTCTTCCTTTTCAATAGCTTGGCGTTCCTTTGCATTCCTCGTAAGTCCGTGAAATTCCTCACGTCGTTGTTTTCGATCCCCACCGCCCCTACCAACATCTCCTTGTTTTACTGTGAGTTGCAGATTTGCGAGGGAGCTTAAGGGAGCATTAAGCTCACGCTACCTGCGCTGGCAGCACCAAACGAACAACTTTGCTGTTTGCTTTTCTCAAAGCCGCCGGAACGGCGCGCGTGTAGATATTCATGGTTGTACGAATATCTGCATACCGCAAGAGCTCCTGCTGGACCTTGAGATCCACGCCCAACGTATGTAGCAGAGAAGAATGACTGTGCCGAAATGTATGCCAGCCGATTCAGCCCAACCCCACCTTTTTCGCGGCAGGAACGAGCCAATTCTCCTGGATCTTATTCGGCCAGAACGGCTTCCCCGTGTTGGGATTTGCAGATACCCAGCCTTCCCCATTCAGCGGCGAAAGATACTTCAATTGGTGTTGACGTAGGATTTCCGCCAGGGACGCGTGAAGCGGCATCGATTTCTGGGAAGCCAGCGTTTTTACGTCGCCGGGTTTTCCGTACACGTACGACTGACGTATTTCCAATTGCGTACGGTGCCAATCGACAGCACGCCACTTCAGGCCGAGTATCTCGCTAATCCGTAGTCCCATGCACATTGCAATGACGCACATTGTTCGGAACGGTTCCGGGATGTGTTCCAATATTTTCTGAAACTCATCCACCGAAAGAATAGTTGGTTCACGTTTCCGCTTCGAACCGCCTCTCAGTGTGCGAAACGACCGGCGAATGCGAAGGGATATGTGGCCGTATCTGTGGATGTCGTTTGCGTCGATGATCGTCCTTGCGGCGGCTCTGGCCATCCTTGTCTTTCGGATGGGAGTGCAGAGGAGTCACTAGAGTTGGATAGACACCATGCAGTCAAAGTTTCGGATGAGCATTCACATCGCCGATTAGCTTCTCTGCCTTTTCGTAGACGCCAATCAATTCCTCACTCGTGAAGTCCGGCTCCTGCTCATACCGCATGATTCCGGCGTGAAGCATGCGCCATCCATTTCTCACGTTGTTGGCCTTGTTACCCAGCTCGAATGCAGAGGTCAGTGAGATGGAGATGGCCGCGACCACGGATAACGGGTTCACATCAGGATAGCCACGACTCTTGAGAAGGTTCTTGCCCAGTCCCGCGGCTGCGCAGACTGAGGAGACTGTGGCTGCGATTACAAGAGTCACATGAAACAGCCGAAGGCAGCCTGCCTGCCAAGTCCAGACGTTGTATATGTCCCGGATCCTTTTCGGAATTTGCCGTGCGTCGTCACCTTATTCTCGATCCGTCATATAGCCTCCTAAAGGCTCGCCGTTCCGGAATCCCCAGGCGGTAAAGATTTCTTGGGAGGCTGTGTAATCATGCGGTAGAGAGCATCCCCCAACAGCGGATTTGTCCAATACGCGGTATGGGCGACTATGGGAACCCAAGCTTGCCAATCGATCGTATTCTCCACTCGCCTTTTATCGCCATTCGTCGGATTGTTAGGGTCGTCGTAGAAGTGCAAGGGAGCGCTGAAGAGGTCCATCCAGGAATAAATGTTCAACCAGCGGCCGGGGCGGAAGGCATAGTCTCTGATCATCGGCTGCCACGCGGAAATTGCCGCATCCCTGAGCTCGTCGGTGCTCTTTTTGATCCGAAACAAATAGGCAATCTTGTCTAGTGGGGAGCCGAAGGTGAGCAGTAGCTTGGTCCGATTGCGAATATCGAGAGGGCCGGCGCTCGTCGCACCTGGCTCGGTCTCATTCAGCTCATCTTCGAGAAGAAGCTGATTCAGCAGGTCATAGGAGATCACCGATCCCAAGGAATGGCCCACGACAATGATTTTCTTGTAGCGGAATTTCCAGCCGTTTTTCTCCGGGGATTTTGCGGAGTAGACTGTGCCCATGACGTTTAGAACCGTCTGCTTAATCGCATCTCGCAATTGGTCAAACTTGCTGAGCTTGTGCGCGCTGACGTAGACCGCAACATCCCCGATAAATTGGATGAGGAACCAACGAGAAACAAAGGCCGCTGCGATTGCGGTGGCCCAGATCGCCAGCAAGCCCCAAGGTCTATTGATTGGCAAGAATTGCAAAGGTTCGGAGTCCCCTTTCAAAAGGAGAACCTCGACTACAACCACACCGGCCAAAGCTCCGAACGAAAGGACAAGGGCGATCAAGTGGACGACGAAGCGGATGCCAACGAGAAACGGGTTCTCCGCGGACAGTAACTTGCTGCGGTAAAGCTTGGGTAAGACGATGACGGCGAGGGCGAAGACAACGAGACACGCTTCGAAGCACGCCACGTAGGGAGTGAGAAAGTCCATAAGTTGGCGCGCTGCTTTGGCGGTGTTAGAGTCCGTAGCGGTGCCGAGGATGATCGAAAAAAGCACATGAATCGACTGCGTGGCCGCCAAAAAATTGGCCAGCACGACCGGTGCGAATAGCAGGAAGAGCGCAAAGACGAGTTTCAGTGTCGTAAGCCAGCCTCGGATAGGGAAGTGGCGCAATCTTCCGAATGCCCAGCGGTCGAACCGGCCAAAATGACGAAGCAGGTAGGCGAAGCCATTGAACGTGCCTTCTCCGAGGAATTGCAGCACGTCACGTAAGGTGACTCGGCCTTCGGTCAATGGCGCCCAATAAGATTCATAGACATGCACGCTTTGCGCGGCGAGCTTTGGATCCTCGCTTTTGAACTTCACCTTCATTTCCGCGCGAACCAATTCGAGGGGCCGCCCATCCAGAGTTTCGAGCTTGACGACACGCGTGACGATGGGCTCGGCCGCTTTGCGTTCGCGAAGCTCTGCATTTCGAAGCGCCAACGCGATTGATTCCAAAGTCTCAAAGTGTACTTGCTGGCCCATGCCGTGATTCACGATGATCGCCCAGTCGCCGCCGGCTTCTTTTGTATCCTCGTCAGCTTCGGTCGGCAGTTTGCCCTGCCGAGGAGCGACATTCGCGTAGTCATTTCGAAAATTTGTTGGCTCTTGAGTCTTGCGGTTGTCAGATCCAGGCTCGGAATTGTGTGGTACGGGTGGCATCGGAGCGCTCCTCAGGAGGGAATTGCGCGAGAGGGTATCACAAATCGATTTATTTAGCAGTTACGAAACGAGAACATACAGAGGCCACAGGATGACAGGCGAGAGGCATTGACTGGGATCGCAGCGTCGTTCAGACGCGCACAATTTCGACGCCCCCCACTTTCGATGCAGGTACTCTGCGACAAGGCGCCGGTGGCAATACTCAGGCATATCGTTTAGGCCGCCCTGCTTCACGTCCCTGGGCCAAACAAAAAGAGCGTTCGCGCTACTCGCCATCGACGACGTATGGCGAGGTCGGAGCTCACGAGTCTCCACCATGCTTGCCGCAATGTGTCCGTGGTTGTCCACTTCAGCCTAAGCACGGTCTTATCGCCGTCGTAACACAAGATCAGAAAGATGCCCAAACTCGCGGCCGGCGGCAGCCAGAAACGCCAACTCGCTGCGGAAGATATTTCAAGCGATCTCGGCCACGTGCGAAGGACTATGGAAACAAAGCTAGACCTGCCCGCAAAATCCCATATGCCCCACCAAGCCGCCACTGTAACGGCGAGAATAAAACGTCCGAAGCTGCGATAACCAGCCCACACAAGCTTCTGTTTTGCTTCGTCGGCGCGAAGGGCAACCCAGCGAAACCAAAGAGTCACAGCGATGGGCAAGAACAGCACAGCACCCGGGACAATCGACAGATTCGCCAAGGTCAGCAATGTGGGCATTTCTTATAGATTGAGATACTCGGCTAAGTGTACTCGAACGGCGAGACACATTTCGCGTCTCGACGTTGGGTTGGAGCCCGCAAGAGTCCGTTAATCCGATCAGGAATTGACCTCGACTCCGGCACTTCAAACGGACTCTTCAGTGGCAGTCAGAGTAGCCACCCAGTTGCCCACAGTGGCGGCACCGGAAGAGATAGGCCGTGGCTGTGTATTTGCGGTCCAGCCTTGAAAAATAGTATTCCCAGTCGGCGCCTTGCTGCCCGGATTCCTCTCGAACTACCTCAATTGCTTCTGGCCCCATTTGTTCTAATTCTTCCTTGCCCATCGCGCCGAGAAATTCAGCAGCGTCACCACAGTGGGTGTACCAGCGTTCCTGCTGCCAACTTGCAAAGCCGGGGGGCCGAAAAGCAACCTCCTCTACGACTTCCTTGGGAACTTTTTCCCACTGGCCGTACCCGCCGCTCCCTCCGCGTCGGTGAACTCGACCCCAAATTTCGTGTGCGCTGAGCCATCTGCAATGCAGGTGACTCCGCGACTATGAGCGACATTCAAATGCTCGAAAAAGAGATTCTGGAAGCTCGCTTCGCAACGGAACTCGGCGCCTAGTTTCAGTCAACTCTGATAAACCCTAGCATTCTATCGGAAGTGGTCCGGGAGTTGAGGTTGGATCGGGGCAACGGATTTAATTCCGGTGTGTTGGGAACTACTTATGCGTTTTCAATGGTGTTTCTTGGCTGGAGAAAGAGCTGGGAAGCATCTTCCGCAGAGAAATGAACCTCCGGAAATTCTGGTGTAGAGCTGCGGCAGATTGTTGAGAGCAAGTGATAGGTGTGCAAAGCCGTCACTTTCCCGGGTGTACGGGCACACCTCCAGCAACTGAGTTGGAAAGCACACGGTCAGAGTGAAGCCGAGTTGATGGCTAGGAAGTATCAATGGCGCATTTCTGTCTCCCTTCGGTTTCGAGGAGCTGCGCGGCGGTCAGGCGTTTCTGCACAGACATCGGTCGACGACAGCGAGGGCAGCGCCAGACGGCAGTTTGACGGACCACAGTTGCGGGCGTTTGTTCTGGCAAGTTGGGGAGAAGACTGCGACAGCGTGGAAGCAGTTTGCTGCGTCTGCGATTGGCGAACCAGCCGAAATAACGAATGCGCGGGAATCCCTTGGGCAGGAGGTGCTGTAGAAAGCGGCGCAGAAATTCTTCGCAAGTCAGGGTCATGGTGCATTGTTTGGTGTGATGGGCGTAGTCCTTCCATCAGAAGGTAACTTGGGAATCGCTGACGGCGACGATCCTGTGGTTGGAGATGGCCACGCGATGCGTATAGCGGGCCAGATAGTGCAAGACGTGTTCTGGACCGCCAAACGGTGGCTTGGCAGATCCTATGGCTTTCGTACCTTTCGTATCCTGGAACTCGCGCTCTATCACTCACTTTAAGGGGGGCGCTTTTGGCTCTCGTAAGTCGTGTAGTTAAGTTCGATTTTAAAGCATTGCTTTCTTTTGATAAGTTACAGGAGAGAATCACTTCAACGAAAAGCCGACGATTCATCCAGGTGGCAGCGAACGATAGCTTCTGGAGAGTCGCCGACTACCCACCCGGGACCCAGTCTAACGTGCTTCTCCCCAAAATGGGTTATGGCACGCCGCCTCAGGAGCGGCCGTCGTAACCTAGAGATTCTGTCCGTATCCCAAAGGCGATTCGCTGCGTAGATATAGTTATGGATCATTCACACGATATGGAAACCCATGGTCCCTTCGATGCACGCTATCTGGCGTTTCTTGAAACTATCACGCAACTCCGGCCGCGCCTGCACCGGTACTGCTCGCGCATGACCGGATCGGTGATGGACGGCGAAGATGTCGTTCAAGATGCCTTATTCGAGGCTTATCGGAAGCTGGACCAGTACGACGACAGCCGTCCTCTTGCCCCGTGGCTGTTCCGGATTGCGCACAATCGATGCATCGACTTCCTGCGGAGGCGTGGTGTCCGCGTTGAGGCCGAAACGACTGCTATGGGTCCAGATTCCATTATGCCGGCCATTCCTTCAGTCCTCGGTGTCGGTCGAGCAGTGGAACAACTAGTGATGAGTCTACCTCCCAAGGAACGCGCATGCATTCTGCTCAAGGATGTTTTTGATTACGCTCTCGAAGAAATCGCGGAACTTGTCGGCTCCACGGTGGGCGGCGTCAAGGCTGCGCTCAACCGGGGCCGATCGAAATTGGCTGCCTCGCCTGAGCCGGTCAAGTCACACCGCGAAGTAAACGCAGAGTTATCGCGGCTTTTGCATCTCTACGTCGATCGATTTAATAAACGTGATTGGGACGGACTCCGCGAACTAATTAGCGCGGACGCTCAACTGCGCGTCCTAGATCGCTTTGCCGGGCCTTTCGACGAATCGCCATACTTCGGAAATTATGATCGGCAGAGAGTGCCGTGGCGACTCACAGTTGCAGAAGTGGACGGCGAGTTGGCAGTCGTCGTGATGCGGCAACACAGGGACGAGTGGAGGCCTGATTCTGTGGCCCGACTCGAAGTGATCGATCAGCACATCACGCTTATCGTGGACTACGCGCATTGTCCGTGGGTTCTCCCCTCAGCGAACTCTATGGTCGTGGCCGACTGCCTGTAAGGAATGCCGCACGACGCGTATCCTGAATCGTCCTGGAATCGTAATAGAGAGTAGAAGGCAATTCCAGGAGGAAAGAAAATGCAGACAAAAGAGGCTATTAAGTTCGCGCTGACTGTTTCGGATCGGGCAGTCCTGAGCGTAATCGACGAGATGAGCGGCGCCGCAACCACGTTTCCGACGCCGAATGGCGGGTGCCACCCGCTCTGGGTGCTGGGTCATCTCACGCTGGTTGAAGGCATGATCCCGACCGTACTTTTCGGAGACAAGAATCCCGCGGCAGAGTGGCAACAATACTTTGGCGAGGACTCTAAAGCCGTCGCCGATGCCGGCGCGTATCCACCCTTCGCCGAGGTTCGGAAGAAGTATCTTCAATTGCGCGAACAGAACCTGAAGCTTCTCGAGTCGCTGAGCGAGGCCGATCTCGACCAGCCGACCAAGGCGCCGCCCAAAGGACGGGAGCGCGAGTTCGCCACGTACGGACAGAGCTTCCTCGTGCTGGCCCCGCACCAGACGATGCATCGCGGCAACGTCACCGACGCGCGACGCGCGGCTGGGCATGCGACGGCGACACGCGCCGCCAACTGAAACTCTGCTAACTAGGGGCCTCGGACAAGCTTAGGCACAATCTAAGCTTGTCCCCTGAAAATCCCCTGTGTGCCAATCCTGAAATGCGTATCTTGCGGCCGTCGATAGTCACAATTGCGGATGTGAAAGCAATTTGTTTTTTGATAGGGAGATTCTGAAAATGAAAAAGTTTCCAGTGGTCCTGATTGTTTTACTTGGAACTCTGGATGTTGCTCCCCTGTTAGCGCAAAGTCACAAGTACCCTCCGCTCAACGAGTATCTGATGGCGCGAGACGCTGAAATTGCGTTGGCCAAGAGCGCGGCTCCGGATTACATTTCCGGCCACGCAACGATAAAGGTATTCACAGCGTCCGGATTTCAAACCGTGCACGAGGGGGACAACGGCTTTGTGTGCGTGGTCATGCGCGGGTTTACCGGAGCTCCGACGTTCACTCCGGTCCAAGTCCGGGATTACATCAATTACGACGCGAAAACCCGAGCTCCCATTTGTCTCGACCCACAGGCCGCGCGAACTGTACTGTCTTATTACGAACTTCGGACAAGATTGGGGTTGGAAGGCAAGACAGCCGAGCAAATTGCCGAGGGGGTACAAGCCGCTTACGTCAAAGGCGAGATCCCCAAACGCCCCGAAGTGTGTTTTGCCTACATGTGGTCGGCGGACCAAGTGCTTGGGCCGACGGGCCATTGGCATCCACATATCATGGGTTACCTTCCCTACTACGAGACCCTGCTCGGCACCAAACACCCCCAAAGCCCTCTTCCATCCATCGGGGACGATGAGGGGACAGCGTTTGCGGTCGGGGTTATCCCCGTCGACGATAAACTGGCCATAAAGGCGCGGCCATAACCGTGGAGACGACGCGCGGCTTGCGGAACATGGATTCTCAGTTGTCGGATGACGGGCAAACCCACCGTAATCCGATACATGAAGGTTTGGCGACAAGCCTGGCCCTAGCGACGACCCTTCGATGATTCGCCTCCTATTGACACTCTATATGTGAATCTGTATTATTCCTGCAGAATGTCGATAGGAGATGAATCTTGCATTCCGAACCGACTACCCTTCTCCAAGGGACTCTGGGCCTGCTGATCTTGAAATCGCTTGTCGCCGGCGAGGTGCACGGATTGGGGGTCTCGCGCAGAATCCAGCAGATCACGGGCGGCACTTTTGATGTTAAACCGGGCTCACTCTTTCCCGCTCTGCACCGGATGGAGGAAGAGGGTTAGATTTCCTCCCTTTGGGGTGACTCCGAAAACAACCGCCGCGCGAAATACTACCGCTTGACTAAGCCTAGACAGAAGCAACTCGAAGTCGAAACCAAGCGCTGGGGTCGCATCTCGTGGGCCATCGCTCAGGCCTTAGAAACGATGTAGCAGATATTGGATATGCCACTCTTTGTCAAAGTTCGAAGTTTTCTGCGAAATGTATTCCTATCTCGTCGTGTGGATTCGGACTTCGACCACGAAGTTCGCTCCCACCTGGCAATGTTGACCGACGAAAACCTTCGCGCAGGCATGTCACCGCAAGAAGCGCACCGTGCCGCGCGAATCGAACTCGGCGGTATCGAACAAGTAAAAGAACAGGTTCGTGAAGCACGGATTGGCAATTGGCTCTATTCCGTGGTCTCTGATTGCCGCTACGCTGTCCGACAACTCCACAAGAACCCCGGCTTCACCGCCGTCGCCATCCTTACACTCGCCCTCGGCATCGGCGCGAATGCGTCCATATTCACTCTAATTAATGGTCTACTACTCCGCCCGTTGCCCTATCCCCAGTCGGGACGCTTGGTTCAGGTCGACCGCCAATTTAAGGACGGTCCCTATTATGGAATGAGCCTGATCCAATTCCGCACCTATCAACGAGAAAATCGGACGTTCGAGTATCTTGCCGCGTACGACATGCTCGGTTCAGGTCTGAATTTCGAAACTGCCAATGAACCTGAGCTGATTCAGAGTCGTCGCGTCAGCTCCGATTTCTTTCGCACGATTGGCGTTCCCCCGGCCGTGGGCCGCAATTTCAGCGCAGAAGACGACCGTCCAGGTGCTCCCCCGGTGATCATTCTGAGCTATAGGGTCTGGAATGACCTTCTTCGTGGTGATCCAACGGCTATCGGACGTTCCGTCCGCATGGGTGGAGAGAATTACACGGTCATCGGCATCACGCCACCGAAGTTCGACTTTTCTCGTGAAACCGAGGCTTGGGTTCCGTTTCGTACTGCGGAGGATCCCAGCGACCATTCGAGCGCGTTCAATGTAATTGGGCGTTTGCGACCTGACGTCACCCTCGAGTTTGCAAAAGGGGACTTAAACGGGCTGAATCCACGCATTCGCCATGACTATCCCAGCGTGATTGAGTCCAACGAACTCGGCACGCTCGTGACGTCCTATCAAGAGCGCGTGGTAGGCGATGTGCGCCCCGTCCTGCTTCTTCTCGCCGCCGCGGTTGCCTGCGTCTTGCTCATAGCGTGTTCCAACATCGCTAGCTTGCTTCTCGCTCGTAACGTCAATCGCCGCAAGGAGATTGCCATTCGTTCCGCTCTCGGCGTTACCCGCTCTCGCTTATTTCGACAGTTGCTTACGGAAAGTACGCTGCTTTCCGTTGCTGGCGGTGCCGCCGGTTTACTTCTCTCGCATTGGGGCATCCGCCTATTTCTAACTCTTTCTTCAACTGGCATTCCAGGCGTGCCCGGAGTCTCAATCGATCTCCGCGTTCTTTTGTTTACGCTTTCAA
>Ga0193709_1000056_pt1 | contig 49726 bp, 33 predicted proteins | sample H3c2metaG_FD_160571 | JGI IMG/M metagenome (GOLD analysis project Ga0193709, IMG submission 160571) | Soil microbial communities from a riparian zone of the East river system, Colorado, United States - H3c2 | ecosystem: Environmental > Terrestrial > Soil > Riparian zone | place: USA: East River...
TTCTGGACTACCGAAGGCGACGAGGCCTTGATGTGTCTGGAAACCTTCTGGCGCAATGGGCGTTGGTCACTCTTATTCCCTCATGTGCCTCCCAATTTCGACCCTTCCAAAAATTGAGATGCTCCCTTGGGATTTCTTTGGAGCTTTCGCTCCTCGACACCTGCCCTCGGATACTGTTAATTCCTCCGGCTTTTTATGCCGAAGCGCTCTGACATTCATTCTGTCCTCATCATCGGCGCCGGTCCGATCATTATCGGGCAGGCCTGCGAGTTTGATTACTCGGGCACGCAGGCCTGCAAAGCGCTGAAGGAAGAAGGCTACCGAGTCATCCTGGTGAATTCCAATCCAGCCACCATCATGACCGATCCGGAATTCGCTGATCGGACTTATATCGAACCCATCACACCGGAGTGCGTCGAAAAAATCATCGCTCGCGAAATCGACGAAATGAAGCGCATCGGCGCGAAAGGCAAACTCGTTCTCCTGCCGACGCTCGGCGGCCAGACTGCTCTCAACACGGCCATGGCTCTTTTTCGCCGCGGCTCTCTGGAAAAATTCGGCATTGAAATGATTGGCGCCAATGCCAAAGCGATCGAACGCGGCGAGGATCGGCAGGTCTTCAAGGATTTGATGATCTCCATAGGCCTGGATGTTCCAATAAGCGGCACTGCCCACACACTCGACGAAGCGCGAGCGACAGCCGAGCGAATCGGGCGCTTTCCTCTCATTATTCGACCCGGATTCACTTTGGGCGGGACCGGAGGCGGCATCGCATACAATCGCGAAGAATTCGATGAAATCGCCAAACGCGGCCTCGAACTTTCGCCGGTGTCAGAAATCCTCATCGAAGAATCACTTCTCGGCTGGAAGGAATATGAGATGGAAGTGATGCGCGACCGCAATGACAATTGCGTCATCATCTGCTCCATCGAAAACTTTGATCCCATGGGCGTGCATACCGGCGATTCCATAACCGTCGCGCCAATCCAGACGCTTACCGACAAGGAATTCCAAATCATGAGAGATGCCTCGTTCGCAGTGATTCGCGCGGTCGGTGTTGAAACCGGAGGTTCAAATATCCAGTTCGCGGTCAATCCGGACAATGGTCGGATGGTCATTATCGAGATGAATCCGCGGGTTTCCCGCTCTTCGGCGCTCGCTTCAAAAGCTACGGGATTTCCCATTGCTAAAATCGCGGCAAAGCTCGCCATTGGCTATCTGCTCGACGAAATCAAAAATGACATCACTCGGGAGACCCCCGCCAGTTTCGAACCGACGATCGATTACGTCGTTACCAAAATTCCCCGGTTTGCTTTCGAAAAATTTCCGAATGCCGATCCGACACTCAATACACAGATGAAAAGCGTCGGCGAAGCCATGGCCATCGGCCGAACGTTTAAAGAATCTCTCCAAAAAGCTCTGCGCTCGCTTGAAATCGGGCGATACGGTCTTGGTGGGGATGGCAAGCCGTGGCGATTCGGTGAACGGGTTTATGGCGATCGAGACATTCTGCCGCGAGACTTAATCGCTCAAAATCTGAGCGTTCCGAATGCCGAGCGCATCTTTTTCATCCGCCATGCCTTCCGCGCCGGCTTCACGATTGAAGACATCTTTCAACTCTCCAAAATTGACCGCTGGTTTCTGGCCCAAATCAAAGAGATCGTCGATTTCGAAGAACTACTCGCAGCCGACGGGCGCTGAATGAAGACCACAGTTCATATTATAGTTGTGATATGCTCGTAACGTGGAACTGCAAGCATTTAGCAAACGCCAACAAGGTTGGACACATTCGACGCGTCAATGCTTTGCTGGGTTTGCGCACACCCCTGCTTGTAACGCCGTTGGAGCTTCTGGAAAAGAATGATGAAAACGAAACGTGATGAAACTCTTGAAGAGATTTGGGCTATTCGGCGACAGATCGCCAGGCAGTTTTTGCACGATCCTAAAAAACAAGTTACCCACTATCAGCGAAAGCAAAAGGCCCTCAAGGTGAAACTGTACCGCCGCGAACGCGATCTAACAGCCACGCAATAGGGCTCTTCGCCCTCGTTAAAGGGCACTCAGTGCGCCGCGCCCGCTTCCTTGGTCTCCTTCAATTTCTTCTCAAACTTCTCGACTTTCGGACGGATAACTGCGCGGCAGTATCCCTGATTCGGGTGCGTCCGATAATAATTCTGATGATCCAGCTTGGCTGGATAAAATTTCTTCAGCGGCACGATTTCAGTGACGATTCTTTGCTTGAAATGCTTTTGGGTTTCGGCCTTCGATTTTTCCGCGGCGGCTTTTTGCGCGTCGTCATTGTAAAGAATGATCGAGCGATATTGCGTTCCCACATCCGCTCCTTGCCGATCCAAGGTTGTCGGGTCATGCGCCTCCCAAAACGTTTCCAGCAGCTTTTCGTAGGTGATTACAGCGGGATCATATTCGATGTGAATGACTTCTGCATGGCCAGTGGTACCTGCGCAAACTTCCTCATAGCTCGGATTTACGGCTGTCCCACCGGCAAAACCACTCGTGACCGACTTGACCCCGGGCATCATTTGAAAAATCGCCTCCGTGCACCAGTAACATCCGCCGCCGAACGTGGCCGTTTCCGTTTTGTTGGTTGAATTCATATTCTGGGTTTGCGCCATTGCCGTGTTCAACGTCGCGATGACGACACTGAGCGCGACTAATTGACAAATCTTCCTGTTCATTGGTGAAAAAGAGTTTCGCACATATGTTGGTGGTCAGCCAGCCATAAACCTTACTCCTTTTCTTCGGGCTTATCCAAGTCTTCACCGGGCGGCAACTCCGCGAACTCCCCCAAATGTTCAGGGCGCAGCGGCTCAGAAATCGCGTTCTCCTCTTCAAACCATTTTCCGAGGTCAATCATTTTGCAACGTTTCGAGCAGAATGGGCCATACGGTCCATCAAACCAATCCCCTTCCCTTTTGCACGTCGGACATTTGATTCGCTTCAGCTTTCTCATTTGCCAAACTCACCGCAGCTGGGACCAGGTATTTTAAGAACGCCTTCCATGCAGCGGCGTACCTCTTTGGCATCTAATTCAAGGCCGTCCACTCGCCTAACGCAGACCCTTTACATCATCTGAAATCGCGACCGCTTGCTTTCGCTCGGAACCGTTAGTTTGGAAGGTTGCCTGGATGTCAGAAAAAATGCCCGATGGATTCGACTTCGGGTATTTGGCGGGATTCAAAATTGCGTCCAATTCCAACGCGAGCCGGGAACGATATTTGGGGTCAAGCGGTTTTGCGGACGCGGCGGTAGCAAGATCTTCGGCCAGTTTCGCGGCGGCTGTCGCGGCTGGCTTCGTTCCTTCGGCAATCGCCAACACGTCGGCCGCCAATTTCTGCTTGATGGCGGGAGTTATGGCGTCGTTGGCTTTGATGCTTCCCAAATCCGCCTCGAACTGAGTAACCGCTTGTGATCTGGGTGGCGCTGGGGCAGCGGCGGTTCCTGGCGTTGTTGCTGGTGTGGATTGTGGCGTCTGGGTTGGAGGCGCGACTCCCTGGCGGACATTATTTTGGTTGCTAAGTTCCTTGGCTCGCTCGCGAACGATGGTTTCCGGCCCGGCCATGACGCTCCCGATAACAAGAACGTTCGCCGCAGCCATTACCAGCGCCCTCTTCATTCGACCGGTTTACGTTGATGATCGGCGGTCAGCACGCCTTGCTTCAGAGCCGACAGATAATCCACCAAAATACGCTCCGCCTCCACAAGCGAAACATCCGGAGGTGGGACTTTGTCTATATCTTCCACCGAATCGCTGTCTCGGTCTTCCTCTACGCCGGCCGCAGCCGCGACCGCGGCTGCGTTGGTGGGCACGGAAGGCGAGTTAATATCCAGGCCCGACACGGAGTTTGTTTTCTGGGTTGGCGGCGGCAAACCGGGCAAATCCACTTGCTTGAGCGCCAATTCATGGACGACTTCCTGCGATGGCTTGCGTTCCCGGCGTTCTTGTTCACGAGCTTTTTCGCGTGCTTCGGCTTCTTCTTTCTCCTGAAGCCTTTTCTTTTCGTTCAACGAAATGGTCTTGTCGTTTTGCTGTTTCTTGAACAGCTCGATGTCCTCGTGCAAATAGGCGAAATCTTTATCAATACCAATCCGCTGGGCCGATTGTTTGCGCAATTCCGGCAAGTAAGGTTCGACCATATTCACCTTGTCGAATTTCGCGCTGGGGATGGTGTCCCACGGCATAGGATTCTCGAGCGCCGCTTCGCCAATATCCTTGGACTCACTGGCGACAGAGGGCAGGATGATATCGGGCACAACACCTTTTAATTGTGTCGAAGCACCGCTTGCACGATAGAATTTCTTAATCGTGAGTTTCACTGCGCCGTAGTCGTTGGTTGGCGGCGCGCCGGGAGGAGTCAGGAAATTCCGCAATTCGTTGACGCTTTGAACGGTTCCTTTGCCATGAGTCGAGGAATCGCCCACAATCAGTGCGCGGCCATAATCCTGCAAGGCACCCGCAAGAATCTCGGATGCCGACGCGCTGAACCGGCTGGTCAGAATGATCAACGGCCCGTCATAAAGCACCGACGGATCGTGATCGTCTTCTTCCTGCAAATCACCTTTCCAATCTCGCACTTGCACCACCGGACCGTCCTTGATGAAGAGGCCGGTCAGATTGACGGCTTCTTCCAAAAAGCCTCCGCCATTGGCCCGCAAATCCAAAATGACACCATTGACATGTTCAGACTTCAGCTTCTTGAGCAAACGGGCGACATCGGCCGTCGTGCTCCTGCCTCCATGCGTGCCTTCAGACGCGAATTCCATGTGCCGAGCCCCTCCGAGGTCCACCGAACCGTAGAACGAAGGCAGATTGATAACGCCGAGTCGATTCGTTTGGCCATTGGCGGTGGGCAAATCGATTACTTTGGCCTTGGCAGCCTGATCTTCCAACTTAATCTCGTCGCGAACGAGGCTGATGGTGTTGGTCGCTGAATTGGGCTCACCCGCCGGGATGATTGTCAACCGCACTTCTGTGCCTTTGGGCCCGCGAATCATCTGAACCACCTTATTGAGGTTCATGTCCACGACATCTACCGGCGGTTTGTCACCCTGGGCCACGGCGACAATCCGGTCCTTTTCTTTGATTTTCTTGCTTCGAGCAGCCGGGCCACCCTCCAAAATCCTGTTAATGGTGCAATAGCCATCCGGCGAAATGAGTTCGGCGCCAATGCCGGTCAGTGACAAATTCATGCTGATGCTAAAGCTGTCGAGATGTGAGGGGCCCATGTAATCGGAATGCGGATCGTAAACGTGGGCGAGCGTGTCGAGATAAACCTGCAGAACATCCTCGTTATTCCAGTTCGTGAAGCTGCGCAGGCTGCGATGATAGGTGTGAGTGAGCGAATCGACAATCTCTTCAGCCTCGGTCTTGGGTTTGGCTTCGGGTTTTTTCTTTGCATCTTTTGCCGGGGCTTTCGCGGCCCTCTTTTTAGCCTCGTTCTTGCCTAATTTTTCCTGCAAATATTCAAAACGAAGCCGTTGCTTCCAGAGCTGTTTGGCTTCATTGATATCCTTGGGATAAGGCTGGTCATGGCGGTTAATGGTGATCTTCTCGTCATCATCGAACACGAACTTCTCGTTTTTAAGCAGCTCGTCCACATAGGCCACTCGCTCCTGAAATCGCTGAATGAAACGGTCGAATATCTCGCAAGCAGGCCGGGTATCCGCTGCGCGGCGTTGATTGAGGGTTAATTCCCCTAATTTCGTTCGATAACGCTCGAATTCAGCCAGGTCGGATTGAACGAAATGAAGGTGCTGAGGATCGAGCGCTTCGAGATAGTGGTCGAGGAACTTGCTGGACACTCCAGCATCGAACGCCTGCTTCGAGAAATGCGTCTGTTGGAGTAATGTCGCGGTGACAAAGGCTATTTTTCCGTCGGCCGGTCCCGGCGCGACGTGAAACGTAGCCGCCGACTTGTCCGAATTTGTCGTCGCTGTGACGTTATCAGCGGGTGCGGGACTACTCGTCCTGACGTCGGCGAAAACTGGGAAGACCAGCGAGCAACCCAATACGAGAAGCAGGCTCCTTGGAACAAAACGCTCAATCATGATTTAAAATTTTACTGAAATTAACATAGCTTTCGACGGTTTGCACCCCCTAATGTTCATTCCCAGGACGTTTTTTTAAGGAGGTCTTTTCCGTAGTATAGCTGATTTTGTCAGTGGGGATTCCATGTACTACTTTCTGGCCTGAGTCGTTGCTCCCCGAACGTGCAAAAGTACCGGCAACGACGTCTGATTTTCTGCCTGGGCAGCCTTGGCAAAACAAAAACGGTCCGTATCAGATACCCATTTTGCGGTGGTAAGGAATATCTGACGCGCATCCTCTCCTTTCGGAATCAGGACGCCATTCAGGCCAATATTGTCCACAATGACCCCGTGTGGGAGATTTTCGACGGTAAATGTGACCAGATCATCATGGCCGTTTCGCTTCACTTTTAGCCATGCTGGAATGCTTTGACCTGGAATTACTGTGATCTCCAACGGCGCGTCGGATATCGAGCGCTGGACAAAATTCGTCGCTTTTTCGTCGTATGGCTCCAAAGCGACGAACAGCTTCGGCTTGTCCCCCAATTGGATTTTGCCCAAATTATTCACCTCCTTGACGACTTCTTGCCCATTTACAATAGCCGAAGCTGTGACTTTGGTCATCGCCGCATTCGTTTCGGTTGGTTTAGGAGCATCAATGTCCGCGTTAATCGTTCCGTTGGCCTCCAAATGACCTGCCTGGATTGTGATTGGCGTAGAGATGCTGAAGCTCGGGGGCAGGCCAGTGATGTCCACCTTGATGTCGTCCTCGAATCCGTCTATGCGATCGACTTTAACAGAAAACTCCTGACCGCTACCCGCATTAACCAAGTTGGTCCCATTGAGTGTCACTTTAAAATCCGGCTTCGCCTCTCGAACGATCAACCGATAGCTAAAGCGCTCGCCGCTGTGTCCGCGCGTATCCGTCACGCGAACCAGGTATTTTCCATCCGCGGGGGGCGTGAACAGCAATCGGGAATCGGTTCCGAGTTTTCGGTCGCTGTCATCGTCGTTGGCGTAATAAAGTGTGAAAACAGGCAATCCATTTTGTTCAAGGTTCGTGGAGTTGAGTCGCGGCTGAACGATGTAGGCCGGCTCGTCCAGGGCATGCGCGATGCCGCTCGTGCCAAAATAGTCCCGGCGCTGGCCTCCACTGTTGTAGAATTGGAACCCTGAATCCGGCCCTTGGGGCATGCGAAAGATTTTGCAGACCTCGCCTTGCAGATACATAAACTGGTTCAATTCCATCTCCTGCCAGTTTTCGACGCGTAAATCGTCGGTGACGGAATCAATCGCTCGAAAAGTGACGTGCGAATCGCGGACAGCTTGAAGGAGCATCTGTTCGACCGGTTTGCCATCAGGATGAAGGATTTCGATTTTCGTATCTATCGGTGAACGGTGGCGCGCGGCATCGGTCTCGACGACGAGTGTTTTGCCAGAGCTTGCTTCGAATTGATACAAGTCCACATCGGCAGACCGCGATTGGGTTGCCCAGATTCGCCCATCGACAACGCCAGGTACAGGAATTGTCATCGCCTGGGCGGGCGAGTCGTTTGGTTCGACTTCAACCAATTCTGGCATGCTATTTACGATGACTTTTAATTCGCGGCGGCTCCGAAATTTTTCCGGATCGAGCGGCACATCCATTTCTGCTATCGCCCCGGCTTTGACGTGGACTGAAGTGCCGGGTTGAAGGTTGAATCCAAGGAGTGCGATGTCGCTCTCGCTGTTGGTTGAAATTCCCAGCGGAAAACAGCCGAAAACAACGGGAAACGAGCCGATGGAGAGGCGATAGAAATGGTCGCTGGAGCCGGCATCGGTTCGTTCGGCAATTCGCACACGGTATCGACCCGTGACAGGTACACGGAAATTCAGCAAAGGATCGCCTCCATCGAAGCCATTATTTGAAGCCAGCAACGCCCCATTCTCGTCGAACACTGTAAGCATCGCATTGGCCTTGGAGCCGATGCTCGTGGCAGCGAGATCGAACACGAGCGATTCACCCTCACTGGCTTCGAAGAGAACATCATCGGCATCGCCAGCCGGGTCGAGGACACCCCAAAAACTGACGGGCAACTTGAACGGGAGCTGTACTTTTGTGCCCTTGGAATCACTTTCGAAAGCCTGCGGCAAATCGTCCACGTGCAATTTCAATTTACTGCTCTCGCTATTGGTGTTTTTGACCGAGATTTCATAAGGACCGCGAGCGAGATTGGTTGTGGCAATGATCGTGATCCAAACCTCATTCGTAGTCGGCTCCGGTTCGCTGAGAAGTTCTCCTTTGAGTTGGGGATTGTGAAGTTTCAGTTCGGTCAGACCGATTAGATTTGTGCCGATGAGTTTAATTTTTGCGGCGACTCCGCGCTGGATGCCGCGAGGTTCTAATCTGAAAATCTCGGGTTGGCCGGGAGGGACCTTCGGCGGACGCGCCATTTTGGCGGGCTTTTTGGTTGCGGCAAAGAGATAGGGTGAGAAGAGGAAAGCTGAAGCCATCAGCAGCCCGAGAAACGGCCGAGCGAATCTGGAAGAATGGGAATGACGGGACATATGGGACTTATTTCGACCGTTGAAGGCTAAGGTCATCCAGCTTCGATTTCGCAGCGCGCGGCTGAGCGGCAGAATTACCGGCGGCGAGATCATAAAGCTTCAGCGTTCCATCGAGGCGACCGACAGCAATGGTTGAGTCTCGCACAAATGCCAGCGCAGTGGGCCAGTCGGGTTGTGCTTCCAATGCGCGGCGCGGACGCATTTCCTGAGCATCCCAAAGTTTTAGTGTTCTATCGTCCGCGGAGGAGGCGAGTGTCTCGCCATCTGGCGAAAATGCGAGTTTTAGGATAGTGCCCTCGTGGGCGAATTTTGAATAGAGCATGGGATTAGTCGTTTCAGCGGCGGAGTCGCTGACTTCCCAAACGCGGATGCGATTATCGGCGCCGCCGGCTGCGAGACGTTTTCCATCGGGAGTGAAAGCAACAGTGTAAACTTCCTTAAGTGGCTGGGAGAGAGTATCGCGCCGTTCGCCGGAGGCCACATCCCAAAGCTTGACTGTGCGGTCGGCGCTGGCGCTGGCGAGGATTTTGCCGTCCGGCCGAAAGGCGAGACCGAAGATACAGCCGTTGTGGCCGGAAAGTGTTTTTAATTCTTTGCCGGTCTCAACATCCCAGAGTTTAATTTTTTGATCGTAGCTGCCGGTGGCCAGAATTTTGTCGTCGGGCGAAAGAGCCATGGAGTAAATGGCGTCTTTATGGGCCGCGAAAGAGCGGATCAGGGAATGAGTCAGATTCGTTTCCCAAACGTCCCATTCGCAAACTTCGCCGGATAAACCAGATTGGCCGCCGGCAGCAAAAAGGCAAGTGCTATCTTGTGTGAACACGACTGCGTTTACGTTGCCGCGGATGCCTTCAAGGGTGCGAAATTTCATCAGAGCCGGAGTGCAACGCAGTTCAACTGCCCCATAGCGCGCGACGGCAATAACGGCCCCGTTTTTCATAAAGGCGAGCGCGTTGATTGGATCGCGCGGAGCACCTTTAGGCAGAACTTTCGGAACAGCAAGTTCCCTGGCAACGAGAGGGGCGGAAGGGGGCGAAGCGCCGGCATCAATCCAGGATTTGATCGTGCCGATTTCGGTCGAAGTTAGTTTCGCGCGTTTGCCTGGCGGCATAATCTTTTTCTTACCGTCCTTTTCGAAACGGCCTTCGATCATTTTGACAAGCAGGCTATCAGAGCTCTTGCCGGGAAGAATGGCGGGTCCGATTTCGCCACCTTTCATTAATGTCTCGAAGCTTTCGAGGACAAGCTCGCCTTCGGGATCTTTGGAGGCGTGACAGTCAAGGCAATGCTTTGTGAAGATGGCATCTGCGGAGGCGTAATCGGTGGCCTGTGCTGGTTCGGCAGCCTTGGAAACTCCAATCAAATTTAGAAGAAGGAGAATCAGGAGGTGCTCAAAAATAGCCAAAAAGTTGACCGTTTCTTTACCGCGATTGGCGGACGACCGGGGGTTACGGGTTGGATTTGGTTGGATCAGGTTGGACTGGCTTGGACTCGCCGCTCCGAAGCTACCGCACGGCGAGCAGGCTTGCAACGCGAGAGCTTTTCTCGTCATTGCGAAAAAAAGCGGCGAGTTTGACATGAGATCAGCGGTTGAAAAGGAATTCGCGGCTGCTGAGGACGGCCCAGTAAACGTCCTCAATAATAGCGCGGCGGTCAGAATCGGGGGCTCCCTTGAGGGTTTTCAGCATGTTTTTCTTTTCCCTGGCGGTGGGATAACGCGACAGAGCGCCGAGATAAAGTTCCTCGATGATTTTGTCGTTAGATGTTTTGTTTTCGAGGAGTTTGGTGATTCGGCAGCTTTTAGATTCGAGTTTTTTGTTGATGGTGTCGCCGTTGGCGATGTGGAGGACCTGGGTGATGCTCGGTTCCACGGTGCGCTCGCATTCGCAGGTTTTTTCCCGCTCGGGACGGCCAAAGGCTTTCAGGAAATAAGAATCGGTTTGGGTGTCAGGCAACTGAATGGCGCGGAAACCAAGCGGGTATTTTTCACCGATGCCACCTTTCGCGTTGCGGCGATCGACGCTGAATTGGGTCGGAACAGCAGTGATTTGCGCGACGGCATCGTGCATGACCTCGGCCATGAGACGGCGTGGATAATGATGGGAGTAGAAGCGGGTGTCGGCGGAATTTTGCGGCAAAGGTTTGCTGGCCCGTTGGAACGTTTCGGACTGCATAATGAGGCGCATGAGCGCCTTGAGATCAAATTTTTGATCGGCAAGGTAAGCGGCGAGCGCGGAAAGAAGTTTTTCGTCGCTGGCGGGATTGGTCACGCGCATGTCATCGATGGCTTCGACCAGGCCGACGGTCATGAAATTGGCCCAGATACGATTGACGATGGCGCGTGAGAAGTAAGGATTGTCGCGGGAAACAAGCCAGTTTGCGAGTGCGATGCGGCGATCTTCCGGAGAGTCAATCGACAATGGTTTGCCGTCGAGCGGAGCTGGCGTCTGTGGTTTGCCGGTGAGAGGTTGGATGAGGTCGCCAGAGTTAGCGACGAAGATGACATTGTCGCCTTCACCTGAACCGGTCTTGGTTCGGACGCGGGCGAAAAGATTTGCCATCTGGTAATATTGGGTGTTGGTCCACTTTTCCATCGGATGGTTGTGGCACTTGGCGCAATTGACGGACATGCCGAGGAAGGCCTGTGAAGTCGTTTCCGACATGGCGCGCGGGTCATCGTGGAGGACGTAAAAGTTGGCTGCGCCGTTTTCAAGTGTACTGCCCTGAGCGGTGATGATCTCGCGCGCAAAAACGTCCCAGGGCGTGTTGGCGGCGACATTGTTGCGAATCCAGTTGTAATAGGACCACACAGCGGGCGGCTTAAGTTGTTTGGTGCTGACGAGGAGGAGGTCGGACCATTTGTAGCTCCAGTAGTCAACGAATTCAGGACGGCGCAAGAGGGAATCGATGAGCTTATCGTGCTTGGAGGAGGATTTGTCGGTGAGGAAATCGCGAGTTTCCCTGGCGGTGGGAAGGATGCCGGTGGCACAAATATATGCGCGACGAATGAACTCGGAATCGCTGCAGCGCGGCGAAGGAGGCAGGTTGAGGCTTTGCAATTTTTCGAAGACGAGATCATCAATGAAATTGCGGCGCCTGGCGCGAGTGAACGTAGATTTTGCGAGTTGGTTGGTGTATGGGACGGTGATAGTGGCGATGTCAATGCGGCTCAGATACCACGCAGTAATCGCGCCTTCGCCAAAGCCTACCACCTTTGCCTGGCCATTGTCCGCGACCTGGGAAACGGTTTCGTTGGCGGAAGTGTATTTGGCCCAACGGGTGACATCTTCGGTATGGCCATCGGTGAAGTGGGCGATGACGCTCAATTGTTGAACGGAGTTCGGATCGAGAATGACGCGGGAAGGAAGCAGTTCGATGCGGGCAATTCGTGGATCATCAGATTTGGGGCCCGGAGTGCCGGAGGCTATCCAGCCCGAAAGGACGCGGTAATCCATTGAATCCACGTCGAAGCGTTTGCCGCCTTTGTGCGGAACAGCGCCGGTCGGCTTGAGCAACATCAAGCTGCGAGCAGGATCGCTTGGGACGACGCGGCGGCCGAATGCGCTGCGAGTCAGTGTCAGGAAATCGCCTTCGTCATCGTAACCGCGCAAAGAGAGTTTGAAACCGTTCTGACCGGCGGCTGCGCCGTGACAAGCGCCGGCACTGCAACCGTTTTTGGCGAGGACGGGCTGGACATGATTGCGAAAACTCCAGTCGAATGGTTTGTCCATGGCTTCGACGGTGATTTGGGCGGAGGCGGATTCTTTGCCTGATTTTGCGGTGATGGTTGCGGCGCCGTTTTTGACAGGGATGGCGTCGCCCTTTTCAATGCGAACGATGTTGGTGTCGCTGGAACTGAATTGGACGTCGTTTGTGATTTGGCCGATGAATTGGTTGTTGAGAGTTTTTTCAAGGATGAGCTGCTGGCGAGCTTCGGGACCGTGGAGAATAATTGTCTGTGGAACGATGGCGAGGCGGTCTATGGCACCCGCTAAACAGGGCGCCAGCAAAAGGAGGCTGGACAGAAATCGTTTCACTAAAACAACTCCCGAATGGGTTGCGTCCCGTAGTCCACCAGTGAAAACGGCCGGGATTGCGGGCCGGGCAGATGAGTTTCGAGGTCCACGCCAAGGCTATGGAAAATGGTCGCGACGATTTCAGCGGGTTTGACGGGCCGTTCGACGGGGTAAGCGCCGATTTCATCGCTCTTACCGATTATGCGTCCGCCTTTGACACCGCCACCAGCGAAAGAAACGGTCCAGCATTGGGGCCAATGATCGCGTCCGCCGGCCGGGTTGATTTTCGGAGTGCGGCCAAATTCGGAGAGACCGGCGACGAGTGTGTTGTCGAGCATGCCGCGCTGGAACAAATCTTCGAGAAGCGCGCTGTAGCCTTGATCGTACATCGGGGCGACGATGTCCTTCATTCCCTCGATTGAAGTGAAGGGCTTGGAGCCGTGAATGTCCCAGGTGATTTCGTCAAAGACGGTGATAAAGGTATTGATGGTGACGAAGCGGACGCCTGCTTCGACGAGCCGGCGCGCGAGGAGGCAGCTTTGGCCGAAGCGGGTCATGCCGTAACGCTCACGGACTTTTTGCGGTTCTTTGGAGAGATCGAAAGCTTCGCGAGCTTTTTCGCTGGTCATCAGGCGATAGGCCGAAGCGAAATTGGCATCCATGAGTTGAGCGCTGGGACTCGCTTCGAAATCTTTGACGACGCTATCCACGACATCGCGAAGTTCGCGGCGGCGTTGAAGGCGGGCTTCGCCGATTTCCGAAGGCGGGAGGAGGTCGGGGACTTTGAAATCTTTTTGGGATGGATCCGCATTCAACACGAACGGGTCATAAGCTTTCCCCAGAAAACCGGCGTCCTGGCCATGGGGCATGTTGCCGCCAGTCGGCCCCATGAGTTCGGGGAGAATGATGTTTGCAGGAAGTTCGTTGCGACGGCCTTTGAGGAATTCCAAGGCGCAGCCAGCGTGCGGCGTGTTGATGCCGCCAGTAAAGAGGCGGCCAGTTTGCATCATTTGATGGCCGGTATCGTGAACTCCGGCGGCGGTGTGGTAACAGGTTCGGACAAGAGAAAATTTGTCAGCCAGCCTCGCGTGCAGCGGGAAAATTTCGGAAATTTGGATGTCGGGATTGTTCGTCTTAATCGGCTTGAATGGCCCGCGGATTTCGGAGGGCGCATTCGGCTTCATGTCGAAAGTGTCCACCTGACTGGGCGCGCCGAGGTTGAAGATCATGATGCAGGATTTGTCATCCTTGCCTGAAGCGGTGGCGCCGAGGGATTGAAGGGTGGCGAACTTTGAGAGACTCAGACCGAGGACACCGAGAGTGCCGACCTGGAGGAAGTCTCGGCGGGTGATGCCGTCGCAGGTGGTGACTGAGCCTCTTCCGGTAACTTTAAGCATGGCTTGACGTGTTCAAGAACTCGCGACGGCGAATTCTTTCGAAACAAAAATATAGCTGCTTGCAACGTTTGTGTAAATGACAGTTCGTAGGACGCTGAAAGAGAGGTTGCAATTCAATAACGCGCCAACCGTAATCGCGGGACTCGCTCGAACGCCTTGTCCCGAGTCACCAATCTCTGTCCCCACGCCCTGGCTGTTGCAGCAATCCAGCTATCGTTTTCACCAAGCCGCCCTCCGCCCTCAGTCAACTCCCGCTGGATGCGACTGGCTTCCCAGGCGATTTGTTGTGGCAACATCAATACGCGAATGCCCCGCAGCAGCATTTCCAAGCCTCTGTAATCTTCGAACCCTTCGGCAAGTTCGCCCCAGGTGATGACCGAAACGTAGAGTTCGTGTGTGCGGTGTCGTGCAATAAAAGCGCTCGCGCCGCCACGCCGATTTTCGCGGCGTTCCTCGAGTAAATCGATCCAGAATGTCGTGTCAGTCAGCACGTTCTTTCTTTCGCTTTCGCTCACGAACACGATCGAGAGCTTTGTAATCGACAATGATTGGCCCACCCAGATTTTCCAAGTGCTTTTCCAAGTCTCCAAACGTGCGAATGGGACGGGGTACGAAGCGAAGAATGACGTCGCTCAGACTTTCTTTGTTGCGCTGTTTTTGAGCGACTAGCGCCTGATAAGCTTCGTCACTGAGAGAGGCTGGTTTACTCATATATATTCAATATATACATACCAGCCCGGCTTTCAATTGAATTATGGGAGTTCCGATCAAAATGACAGATCAAAACGCTCTCCGGGCCTTAAGACCACGTGATGCTGCCCCAAGCGTTTGCATTCTGCAATGAATTCATCTGGCGACGCCGTATTGAATTCGAACATATCGTAATGGCAGGGAATAACGCAGCGGGCACTGATGAGGTGGGCAAGTTTTGCGGCTTGAGGGCCATCCAGATTGCCGGCAACACGGCGTTCGGGCTTGTCGCCATTGATGGGCAGCAAAGCGAGATCGATTTCGAAACGGCGGAGTGAAGGAACGAGTTGGTCGTGTAACAGTGTATCGCCACTGTGGTAGAGTGTGAGCGAGCCCCAGCGGATGACGTAGCCAAGAAAGCGGCAACGGCCGTTTTGGTCGCGTTCGACTGTATTGTGAGCAGCGGCAACGCCATGAATTTCAATGTCGCCGTGTACGACTGAAGCACCGTCATCGAGGCAGAGCAACCGGGATGAGAATTTGGCCCCCAAACGTTCGAGCGAGGCGTCAAGGTTGGCGGCTGGAATGACCAAAGAAGTGCCAGGATAAATTGTCAGGAGTGGAAGCAAGGTGTCCGGATCGAAATGGTCGGTATGGTTATGGCTGCTCGTGATGAGGTCAATGATCCCGAAGCTGCCCAAGACCCCCGCATCGATGACGCGTTCGGTTGTACGAATGTGAGGTTTATCAGTCTTTTCGTATTTCTGCGTGAGCGAATCTGAAAGGTACGGATCCAGCAAGATAGCGCGACGGTTTTGGACGATTAAAAAGCCGCTCTGGCCAAGCCACCACAGGCTGCGGCCACCGGAGTTGAGAACGCGGAAAAGATCGTCGAGAAATGCCTGGTCTTTTTGGAAAGTGGGTTTCACTTTTCAGCCGACGCCAAGCTCGCGACGAACAATCCGGACACCTTCGACCATGTTTTTGAGTTTTTGTTTGGCGGCCCAGCGGGCGGTTTGGCTCAAGCCGCAGTCGGGCGCAAAGGCGAGCTTTTCGGGAGGCGCAAACTTGAGGCAGCGGCGAACGCGTTCGGCCACGTCTTCGGGTGTCTCAATATAGTAGCTCTTAACGTCGATGATGCCGACGGCAACGTCGTGGCGCTTGGCGATTTCGCCGATGATTTCGAGCTCGGCGAATTCGCGGCTGGCCATTTCGACATGGATTTCGTCGAGGGTGAAATCGAGAAAGGCCGGAAGCATGGGACGATAATGACGCAGGCCGACGGCCCGGGCTTTGTAGTTGCCAAAACAGAGATGGGTCGAGAGGCGACATTTGCCGACAACCGGAGCGACGGTGCGGTTGAAGATTTCGACGAAGCGCTTTGGATTTTCGCGATGAGCATAACAGCTCATGGAAGGTTCATCGACGGTGATTTCGCGGCAACCGGCGGCGACGAGGTCGGTCAATTCCTTAGTAACGATGGGGACTAAAGCTTCCGCGAGGGCGTAGCGGTCCGGGTAAAGGTCGGTCGTAAGTAATCGCCCACTGAGCGTGTAGGGACCGGGAACGCTGGCCTTGAGAGTGGGACCTTTGGGAGCAAGCTGCCGGAGGCGCTTGAATTCGTCGATGACGCCGAGGCCGCGGGGTGCGGTGAGCGCGCCAATAACTTTGTGTTTACCCCGTTGATCATGAGCAGGCGGTCCGAATCGGCGCGGGGAAGCGCTTTCGAGTTCGATGCCCTCGAGATAGCCGTAAAAGGAAAGATTGAAATCGAGGCGAGTCTGTTCGCCGTCGGTGATGACATCGAGGCCAGCCGCCAATTGGTCGTGAATGGCCGCGATGACGGCGTCTTCCTGAAGTTCAGCACGGTCCGCAGTTCCGAATTGATCGAGGTGAGCGCATACAAATTCGAGCCAGCCGGGGAATGGGTAGCTGCCGATGATCGTGTTACGGAGGGGGTGGGAGTTCATGGGTTGAGACGTAAAAGAGTCGAAACGCAACACAAGTTCAGGAGGCGTGAGGAGGCAGGGTGCATGACGAAATTCTTCTGCACGATGGTTTGTGTCTCATTAACACCCCGCTTCAGCGGCGTGGGTGCATGCCACGACCGGCCCTCCAACCGTTTCGACGGTTTTTCGGGCTTGCCTTCTTGTGGAGCGGTAGGGGCTGAAGTGGCGCGCGGAAAAGACCATTGAAATGGTTCCTCCCGTTTCAGTGCCGTCCCCACACCCCGCTGAAGCGGGGTGTTAATGAAACTGCTCACCTCAAGTATATAGGTTCGCATACATTCCTGATCAGAAATCAGCCAGAAAGGTAATGACAGATGAATCATAGCGTGGGGCCGAGAAGTGATTGGAAGTTTCCAAAATAGACGATGCTATGGATTGAATGAATGATATTCGCCGCCGGAAACGTCAATCAATATCACCGCCGCGTTTTGCGAAGCAGTTCATCTCCGGAGCAATAACCATCCCAACGACCAGCATGGGAGACGATATGTTCCTGCAGCGGATTGAGGGTCGTCTGCTTTTTTGAGCGGACATATTCAGTTGCCATGCGGCGGAGAATAGCACTCGGCGTTGTCTTGGACGAACGTGCTTTGGCCTTTAACTCCTGCGCCAATCGTCGAGGCAGGCGAATCGTAACCGTTTGTGTCATATAGGGGTCATGTAACACAGCAAATGGGGGCCTTCGAGGAAAAAACCTTGCATCTCGAGTTTCGGATCGGCACAGGCCGCTGATCCGTCAAAATGTTCAACGTAAACCTAACCTCACGCAAAGCAGACGGCATTTCACCTTTTGTCGGGCCCGACATTCGCATAAAGTTTGGCGAGCCGGTGGGCGTGTTCGTCATAGGCGGATTCAAAGAGCTCGGTGGCGCGTTTTTTGCCGACGATGGCTGAGCCGGTAAGGACTTTTGGCGGGTGGCCGGCGGCGGTGAGGCGCGCGGCAACTTCGGCTTTGATGCAATTAATCAGCATGCAACCACCGACGGTCGAGCCCGGAGAAACTGGAGTGTCGAGGCCCGGGACGCGGACCATGGCGTCGCCGACGGGAGCGCCGGTGTCGAGAACGAGATCGGCGAAGTCGTGAAGTTTTTTTCCGCCGGCTCGTCTGCTGGTGGTCGCTTCGGCGTGAGCTTTGCTGATGATGGCGACGACGCGGATTTTGCGTCTTTGAAATTGTTCAGCCATTTCGATCGGCACGATATTGCAGCCGCTGGAGGAAATAACGAGTGCGGAATCCTTTTTCGTCAGCGCAAAGTTTCTAAGAATACGCTCGGCGAGGCCGCTGACGTTTTCAAGGTACATGGCCTGGCGCTGCCCGTTGGCGCCAACGACAAGGTTGTGGAACGTGAGGGAGAGTTCGACGATCGGGTTGAAGCCGGGGAATGAACCGTAGCGCGGCCACATTTCTTCAACCATGATGCGGGAATGGCCCGAGCCAAAGACGTGAACCATCCGGCCGGCGAGAATAGTTTTGGCAAACCAGTCGGCGGCTTTGCGAATGCCGGATTGTTGGGCGGCGACGGCGTCGATAAGGCGCGAGCACTCAGCGAGATAATTAGAGGTTAGTGTGTTCATCGGAGAAAGCGCTAAAGAAAAAGCGGCATAGGGCTGCCGCTTTTGATCCAGCGAGTAATTGAACTTTGGTGCTCAATAATCATCGAGTTTGGAGAAGTGTCGCACCGGGCACTGTCTTTTGCTCCTGCAACAGAGCGCCGTAAGCCGCGCCAGCAGCGCCGGCGATGTGACCCAGAGACGCTTTGACGAGTTTGGCGGCGTGACCGCGGGGACGCCATTCGAATTTGTCGAGGGCCGTGCGAAGGGGGACGAAAAGCGAATCGTTTGCGTCAGCAATGCCGCCGCCGATGACGACTGTTTCCGGATCAAAGAGATTGATTAAGCTGGCGAGCGCCGCGCCGAGCGCCTTGACCGAACGAAGCCAGATATCCGCGGCTTCGGCGGAGCCTGATTCGTATGCGGTGACCAGCTCGCGCGTTGATTTGAAGCGTCCGTTCGTTCGGGTGGGGATGGTATGTTCACCGATGGCATCTTCTAGACTGCCAGGGGTATTAACAATGTCCAGCGGGCCGTCGGGGTTCAGGCAGAAATGCCCGACATGACCGGCGCGTCCAATGTGACCGCGCAGCAGGCGTCCGTCCACGATCGCCGCGCCACCGACACCGGTGCCCAGAGTGAGTAATAAAACATTCGTTGAACCTTTGGCGCCGCCGAGCCAGGTTTCGGCAAGAAGAGCGGCCTGGCCGTCGTTGAAAACGGGAACGGGTTGCGCGAGACCGAGCCATTTTTGCCAATTAAGGTCCTCCAGACCGTGTAGGCGAGCGGGCATGGTAGCAATGGAATAGCCGTCGCGAGCGGGCAAGCCGGGAGCGGCTACACCTACGCGGGTATCGGCCGGAAATTGATCGAGAACTTTGCGGGCAACATCTCGCGCGTGATTGCGCCACGATTTTGTGCCGTCGTCGGAGGTCGGTCGAGTTTCCTCAGCGAGAGTTTTGCCTTCTGAATTGAAGGCGACGCACTTGATGTTGGTGCCGCCGACGTCGAGGCCGATGAAGGTGGTGTGCGTGCGCATCGGAAATTAACGCAAAGGCGCGAAGGGGCTAAGATGCAAGGGATTCCTGAACTTGAACAAGAAGAAATAGAGAAAACGGACAGGGCTCATTCAGGATTTTCGCGTTTTCAATTTTGTGCGCGGCAATTGGCCTTCGCTGAGGCACCAACCCCCATCGACAGCGAGGACCTGGCCGCTGGTGAAGTTCGAGGCGTCGCTCATAAAATAAACTGCGGCGGCATCAAGATCGGCTGGTTGGCCGATGCGTCCGCCATCAAGAGGTTGCTTGGTCTTCACATACGAAAGAATTTCCCGATCGCCAGCGGCACGGCGGGCCATCGGAGTTTCAACCAGCGCGGGCGCGATGACATTGCAGCGAATATTTTGCGGCGCGTAATAAGCAGCGATGGACTTTGTGAAACCGATGACGGCGGCCTTCGCAGCAGCGTAGGCGTGAGTGGCGAAATATTTTGGCGACGGAGACCAACCGAGCACGCTGCTCATGTTGAGGATTGTGCCACCACTGGGTTGAGACAAAAATTGGCGCACGGCCGCGCGGTTGGAATAAATGAGCGAGGTGAGGTTAAGATCGACGGTCGCTCGCCAGCCTTCGTCGGTCAGTTCATGCAAAGGACCGTCGCCCATCGAGCGACCGCTGCCGCCGGCAACATGATAAAGGCCGTGGAATGCGCGGAACCTTGTCAGGGCAGATTGTATCGCTCGAATTGAAGTGCCTGGATCAGTAGCGTCACCGGCCAGAGCAACGCAGGATTTGCCGAGCGTCTCTTTAGCTGCTTGGGCGCTTTCGGGATTGCGGCCAACAATAACGACACGAGCGCCTTGTTCTACAAAAGCGCGCGCAGCAGAAAGTCCGAGGCCGGTCGTCCCGCCAATGACGACAAGCGATTTTCCATTGAGAGCACCACGGTCCATTTTGTTCGGAAAACCGTGTTATGAAGACCTCAAAACGTAAAGCGTAAAACGTGCGGGGTGATGCGTGAAACTGATTCGTAGCCGCCGACGTGAGGAGGCGGAGCTCCGTTGGCAGGACAATTCCGCCTCCTCACGTCGGCGGCTACGCGCATTTTCGAATTTTGAAACGCTAGTCCTTTTTCTTGTTGAACAGGTCGCCGATACCTTTGGCCGCTTTTTGGAGTGAGTTCGTTTCGCTGATAATTGCGCTCGGTTCTTTGCCGAAGAATTTCCCACCCTTGGACATATCGGCGATGACTTTCGTCGCTTCATCTTTCGCTTTGACAACAATGGCCTTGAGGACTTCTTTCGAAAACTCAGCGGCGGTAATGCCCTCGGCATTCGTACCCATATTGGTAAGATGGATTTCAGGGATATTCACGTTTGCAGATTGCTGGCCAATCACGGGCGCATTGACGCTCACGTGAACTTTGGCGTTTTTGATCAGAAAATCGTCCACCTGAAGTCTTTTGCCGGCGTTGGCTTCAGATTGTTTCGGAGGAGCGGGTTGATTGGTATCGGTGGCCGGCTTTTCGCCGCCAGTCGTCTCTTCGAGGTTGGAAAGAAGTTTTTCGAGATTTACGGTGGTGAGATCAGTTTCGAAGGTAATCTCCGGACCTTCAACGTTGAAAGTGTGAATGATGACTTTATCACCGAAAATGGATTTCGGATCGACCGTTAGCGTCGCGGTGCCAACGCTAATGGCCGAAGCTGTTTTGAAACCCTGCGGATTGCCAACGACGAAGCCCTTGATTTTGCCGGAGCCAGAAAGCAACGACAGGCTGACGGAATTCAATTTAATATCGGTTTTGGTGAGTTTGGGACCGACAGTTTCGATGCCGCTCTTGATGGCGGTGTCCAGAAAAAGATGTGTTGCCAGGACCGCCAGCAGAACGAGCACAATAAGAACAATGAGTGATCGGACCAGGAATTTTTTCATAGGCTATTTCTAATTTAGACCGTTTGCACTGTGATGACAACTAATGGAATCAACATTCACCAAAACTGCGGCGTGAGCCGTGGAAATGTCTCATTAACAGCCAAAAACATCGTCAATATGAGACGGGCATATTGTTACGGCCACCCGAAAATCCGGCGCGGTGGGACAGTGCGCCGCGCTCGACGGCGTTATCGAAACGCGCCATTCTGAAATTATTTGCCCAAAAGTAACTCGACCGCATCCACGAGCTGCTTCGAGTGGTACGGTTTAGCAACGAACTGATCGGGTTTTTCGGGAGAGTCGCGGAAAATATCTTCGCCTACCGTGCCGCTGATCAAGAGAATTTTTTGGCGGGGCTGAAGCTGGCGGCAGGCTTTGATGAGTTCCATGCCATTCATCGCGTGCATGGAATAATCGGTGATGACGAGGGCGGGAAAAGGTCTGGCAGCGGTATAGGCTTCAAGGGCGGAAGTTCCATCCCGAAAAGTTTTAACGCTGTAGCCGAGCGGTTGGAGAATGACAGAGGCGAGCTCGAGCAACATCGGTTCGTCATCGACGACGTATATAAGTTTGGCGTCGGTCTCCGGCTTCGAATTGGCGCTGGGTTTCCGCTCGTTCATGTCCGTGAAGGTGGCCGGAGTAAACACGCTCGGAACAAAAGTGGCAAGCGCGCAAAAAAACAAAGCGGAGGGTGGACATTCGAAAACCTCACGGGCGGAGCAGCACACTTGTGGTTACGCTTGTCTCACAACAAAGTAAGGCTGTGGATTGATACTCGCGCCCAGGTCTATGCCGGGATAGAGAAAGAAAGCGCCGGAGTGCGGGCGCAGTTCGAAATAATATTGAATGGGAAAAGCGGAATTCGTGTATGGGCCGGAAATTTCGGCGCGATAGGTTTCTTGGTGGAGGTCCATAGGTTTTGATTGCCACACGTCGGCCTGGTTGACACGCCTGAAATGCAGGTGCATGGAATCCAGGTTCGCATTGCCGCGGCGTTCGAACTTGATGAAGAGAGGTTGGCCGCGTTGGAATGTGGCAGTTGGAATGTGGGAATCGGCAGGAACCTTCGGGGATGGCTCGAATTGTTCCGGCATTACGGCGTTGATCGCGCTGGCAACAGTCTTTTTGTCCTTCGCGTTAAGAGGATAACTGGCGGGATTATAATTCTTGAGAAGCGTTTTCATATCGGCCAGATCGGCGTCAATCGCGGGAAGCCGGTCGAGCCAATGACCGCGTTGGAAATATTCGGGGCCGAAAGTGACGTCGCTGCGGTATATGGTTTTTGCGCCTTCGGCAAATGTGGCCCAGGCAGCGCGAGCTTTCTCGTATGCCTCGACGGCGCGTTCAAGCGCGGGGGTATTTTTCGAAATGTCAAAGAGTGCAAAATAAGTCGCGGCGCGGAATTTCCAGGCGAAGAAATTGCCCAGGCCAGCCTGAATGGAGACATCCGCAGCGGCACGACGGAATTCAGGGCTGTCGGCCTTGCGGGTTTTTGATCTTGCGCTTGTCAGCGCGGAAACGGCATCCGTTGCCAGAGACTCGAGTTCATGCGCAACCCAGATCGGCGAGTATCTGGCGTTGGTGTGGTTCTGAAGCAACATACCGGCAAAATCGTCAATGCGAAGAAAAAATTCCGGATCGAGCGGACTGACTGTGCCGAAACGTTTCGGGCTCAGAGTGTCGCCGTAGGGATGACGCCGTTTGGGATCGACTATCGGCATATTGTAATACATCTCCGGCCAGTAGTTGTTATTGGCGGCGGACGGACAGTGAGCCGTCGTGATGAGCGGAAGAATTTTGCTGGCGGAACCGATGGCCTTTTCCATGTGCGCGGCAGCGGAGCCGAATTGGCTCCGAAGCAGGCGCTGATATTCATCCGGCTCGCAATTTGGATCGTAAATATGGCGGCCCCAAACGCGGTAACTGTAGAGGAATTTCTCGAAATCGTACTTGGGTTGAAGAGATTGATCCGCGTAAGCCGTGCGACCGCCGGCAAGGCCTGACCCTTTGCGGCCTTTGAATGAGAGCGGCTCGAACCATTCCACGCCAAAACTGCCGCAGAAACTCGAAGCACGTCCGTATTGCGACGCCAGCTCCGGATCGGCCCAGAGGAGGACCCGTTCCGTCCCGGGCCAGATGCGATGCAGTATGCCGTAGGGCCGCTTCTCATCGAGCAAATCCCCATACCCGTACCGCAGAAATCGGCGAGAACCGTTGCTCTTGCCGAAGAAGCCTTTGTCCTGCTCTTCCCGGGGCGGCATTTCGAGCGGGCGAATTGCGCCCTGCATGTAGCCGAGACCCATGTGTTCGGCCCAGAATTTTGGCGCGACCGTCACCGGCATTTTGGTGGCAAGAGCATTTTCGATCATCTGCCGGTCGATGCCTTTGGCGTGGAGATCGATTTCGACACGGCGGCCACACCGCGCGACGCCATCGAAAAGAGTCTTCCAAAAATCGTAACTGCCTTCGGCGATGCCGCTTTCGCCATGAACGCGGAGGGTGATGCCATTGATGGCGGGACAGGCCTTGAGCAAGGCCGTGAGAGCGTCGCGGCAGTAAGGTGCGTGATTGTCGGAGTTTAGCCCCTCGATGACATAGTTGGCGTGGGGACTGTTGGTCCACTTATAGGCGTGAGTCCAAAGGCCGAGGTGAAATTGGAGACCGCGCTTGACGGTTTCGTTGCCGATGAATTGGAGCATCTCCAGATTTTGATCACGCTCGGAATCAGGAAGCGGGAGGGCGCGAACATCGTAACCGGGCACGGAAAGGAGGAATGGATAAGCGAAGTGGAAATAGGCGTCCGTGATGTCGGTCGTGAAATCGTAGCCGATCCCGAACGTCAGGCTGAAACGATTGAAACGTTGAGTGGCAAGTTCGGTGAGATAACGATGCCAGAAGGAGCGGTCGTAGAACCAAGGCTTATCTTCGACGTCGCTGTTGAACGGCCGAGCGATGCTGCGAATTTTGTTGGCGGGCTTCTGAGTGATGCTTTTGATGTTTCGCAATTCCGCGAGTGGCTTTGGGGCAAAGCGAACACGATCGGCGAGTTCGAGCACGGCGTAAACGAGGCCGCGAATATCGGAGCCGGAGGCGAGTATATCGGAAATGCCATGTGATTTGGTGCGCACGAGGGAGAGAGCTTCAGGAACATCGGGGAGGGAGATCTTTTCGCGAGCAAATCGCTCTCGGGCGAGAGGCGAAGATTGGGAGCCTATGACAATTCGTTCGGTGGCAGTTGTGGATTGGGTTGAGTTCGAAAGAATTTGGGAGGCAATTCCTCGCGAATCCAAGGCTTCACGAAGTTGCTCAATAGCCCATTGAACGGGCGCCTCCTTGACGAGTTTATCATCCGGCTGGAAAAAAATTGCAACCGAAGCTTTTGATTCCGCGTAGCCGACACTCGGCAACGCAATCGCCGAAGCTGCGGCGGCCGCTGCCGCTGTCGTTTTGAGAAAATCGCGGCGGGATTGCCTGCGGTTATCGAAAGGAGATTTGCGAGACATAAATTTCAGTTAGGAAATGACAGCGACATCATGGTCGAGGACGGATTTTATTTCAAAATTGGCCCAACCGTCTTTTACGCGCAGCCGGTGTTTATCGCCAGAGACCAGGAGGCGGAGACTTTGGGGCCGGATGTCTTTCGGAATGGCGACGCGGATTTTTAGCGGGCCGATGGGAATGAGTTCATCCACCGGCGCGCGCCAGGTGCCGGTGTTCGTGAGATTTACGACATGGAGGATGAGGTGATCCGCCTGGCGATAGAGATGGCAATCAATTAGACCCGGCCCTTCAACTTGGAGCGGAATATTGTCGCGTGCGATCCAACGAATGAGATTGCGCAGAAGATCGCCGTAATCGGGAAGATTGTCACGGGCGAAACGGCGGTCGAGATCGGCGGGAAGGAAGGCGACGCGGCCACCAGAGTTTAGTTCGCGAAGGATTAGACCGGGAGTATTGCTTTGCGGTTCGCGCATCCAAACCGATTCGGGCGGATAGACCGGGAACGGCGGAACCAGGGTCAGCGGGACCTCAGTATTTGGATCGAGCCGTAGCGGACGCAAAGTGCCGCCAAAAGGCAGGAGATCGGTATCTTCGAAGCCGCGAAGTATGGGATGACGCGCGGGCACGATTCTCCCGCGTGCAATGCCGTTCGCGTCGCGGACAGTTTCTTCTTTTCCCTTTGAAGAGAGCATCACGCGCAAATAAGTGTGTTGCGTTTCGGCCAGAGCTCTGTGGCGCTCACGAAGATCGGTTGGTTTTCCAAGCAGGTGTGCGCCGAATAAATCGGCCAGCGCGAAATCGGCGCGAACGCTGCCCCATTCGTCGTGAAGGCTGGTTTCGCCCGTGGCAAGAAGGCCGCCACCATTATCGACGAATTTTCGAACAGCAGCGACTTGCGCGTCTGTCATCGCGCCGAAATTTGGCAGAATTAAAGCGGCGAATTGTGAGGCATCGCGTTCGATGTGGTCGGCGTGAACGGGAAGGTACGGTATGCGGGCGCGGATGAGGGCCTGCGTAATGCCGCGCCAAGGTTGCTCGACGAGAAGGTCAGCATCGTCACGACCATAGAAATCTGTGTTTTGCTGCGACCAGACGACGCCAATGGAGGCGACGGGTTGACGGTTGATGAGAAATTGCTCTTTGGCACGATGCCAGCGAGTCACCGGCTCAGCGGTGTGAAAGGCGCGGCGATCTTCCTGATAAGCGCCGAGATGATGCCACCAGGGTTGAATGCCACCGGCAAAACCTTCGAGCATCCAAAGGCGCGCTTCGGCTGCCGGTTTGGCCGTGAAACGAAAAGTCGGGCGGCCAGCTTGATACATCGCCATGCTTTCAGGGATGAGTTTGTTCCAGCCGAGCAGCCCATGAATGAGCTTGCCGGTTTCGCCATTGTTTTGAAAACCGGTGTTGTCGCTGCGCGATTGGTGATCGAGGAGAACGATCTCGGAACGTTCGCAGATGGCTTTGTAATCGCGAAAGCTCTGCGATTGCCCGGCGATGGAGCCGCCATTCATGCCGACCCAGAGACAGTCCGGTCCGCCCGCCTCGCGTGTGACGCGATTGTTCAGGTCCCAGATTTCCAGCCGGCACGCGTAGCTCCAGTGAATCCACTTGCGATAAACAGGGTCGTCCCAATCGGTGCGGTCGGGCAACGGCTTGCCTGCATGATCGCGGAATTTGTACGCGCAATTTTCGCAGTGGCAAATGCTGTTGCGCCCGAGGCCGCTCCAACTGTTGTCGGTAAATCCTTCCGGGTGATAGCGCTCGGCAATTTCGCGGAGCAAATCCGGAATGTATTCGCGATAATATGGGCTGTTAAGACAGGGGATGAAAAGATCCCGCCCGCGATAGGGCCGGCCATTCGAATCAACCGAGAACCAATCCGTGTGAGCGTGATAAAATTCATCGGCAGCGCCGCCGGAATCCATCCGGGCGAGAACGGCGATCCCGTCTTCACGCGCAGTACGGAGGAGGTCACCAAAGAGATCTCGGTCGGCAAGAAATTGCGCGCGGCGGTGCAACGGATATTTGGTGGGATAATAAGCCACGATTCCGCCGGCATTAACAATGATGGCTTGAACACCGGTGCGTTTCCAATAATCGCGCCACCATGGGATGTCGTAGCGAGTGACGTCCAGTTCGGTGATGTTGGTTTGTCCCCAGCGAAGACAGCGGCGATACCAGGGTGCGGAATTGCCCGGCTTCTCTCTGGAATTCAAACTGGCTGCGAGCGCGTCGGTGCTTCCGAGAACGACAGCGGCGAGCGCACTCTGTTTGAGGAACGTGCGACGAGATTGGGCCTGGGGCACTACAGAACGTTCGCTCATGGCACGCTCGATGAAAATAATTCTATCCGCCAAATTCGCGGACAGCTTTGCCGCCGGCGGCGAGATTCGCCAGTTTCATTTCGGAATATTTGCGAGAGAAGATGACGCCCTCAGCCCCGGCCTTGAGCGCAGCGGTCGTAGAAGCAAAGACATCGTCAGGGGTGGTTTGCTTTTCTCTTGCGCTGGTCGGAATATCGATGTCGAGCCCGGGATAGATTTTGCATTTGCCATTAACGTCAGCGAGGGCACGGCGAGTTTCGCGGAAGACATAATCGGACGAAAGGCCTTTGGTGGAAAGTTCTTGCAGAGATGCTTCGTTCGGATAATCGAGCCATTCGTTGTGAAGCCGGGCCAGTTCGTCCTTTGGCACGTCGTGGAAGATTGTGGACGCTACGTTATCGATGTAATTGGCGTAGCGCGGCCCGCCGCAATTGTTATAGACAACGATCTTCAAATAATCGGCAACTTTGGCGAACTCAGCGTATTCCTGTTCGGCGCGGAAAAATGGACTGAACGAGTTGGCGTGCCAGATGTGAAACCCAACCTGAACGCCTGGTCGGCTTTTCTTCGCGGCATGGAAGACATCGGAGTAAATGGCATGTTTGCTGTCCGTCCAAAGTTTTTCCCAGGCGAGCAGTTCGGGGTAGTTGAGGAGAAGACGCCAGAATTCGACGAAGTAACCGTCATTCGGGCGTTCGTTGGCGCGGGCGGCTCGGAGGTACTGGTCGAGTTTTTCGAACCCTTCCATCGCGCGCTTGAAATCGATGCCGCGTTCTTTGGCAGCTTTCTGGTGATGTTCGCAAAAGCAAGTGACGCGGGATGAATCGGCTCTGCCACCGTGCCGGGCGCTAATCGCATTGTGAAGCGGGCCCTGGCGCTCGGAACCCCACATGACACCGTCAATCTCGTAGGATTCACAGTAATCCTGAGTGAGGCCAGTCAGGAAATTGCGATAATCAGGATGAAGCGGGCAAAGCGTTCCAGCGGGACGACCGCGCAAATCGAGCTCGCGAAGATTTTTGACGCCCGAAATGTCGTCGCGGAAAACGTCTTCATACCAACAATAGACTTTGATGCCGCGCTGATGAGCTTTGGGCAAAACTTCTGCGATGATGTCGAGATCGCCGTGATCGGGAGCGCGTGTCTGTTTGAGGACCGTATTGCGGTAGTATTTGGAATGAGGCGTGGCGTAGTTGCCGCCGTGAAAATTGAGATCGTATTCCTGTTTGCCATGGTCGGGGAGCGGGGCATTCTGGACCTGCCGCCCGGCGATGCCGCGGCCATATGTGAAAGTGGCAAGGAAAATGGCGTTTACCGCGCCTTTTTCCTGGAGGATATCCAGGACTTTTTCGGTGCCTTCGTCCACGAATGAGATTGCGCCAACCTGAATGCCGATAGTCTTTTGGGAAGGTGCTGCTTTGGCGACTGCAGGGAACAGGGTCGGCGCGGCGACTGCGACCGCAATAGCCCTGGAGGTCTTTTCCAGGAACTGTCGGCGAGTCACGGAATAGCGGGTGTTCATAGGGGCATAATGAGACCAAGAGCGTAAAACGTAAAACCCAAAACGCGAAACCTGAAATCCAGGCCCTCTGCCCTGCCTCCAGTCAAACGTAACGAATTCCAGTCTTGCCCTCGCATTTTGCGAGAGGAGGTTTATGATTGGCCCGCCCTTTTTGAATGAATGAATAAGAAACAGCTACTGAAGAAAATTGTTGCGGCGCTGAATAAGAGCCTGAGGCTTTTGGAGAACGCAGCGCGCGCTTCGCACGCCGAGGCGACGCATGAGAGCAGCAAAGCGGAAAATAAATATGACACGCGCGGGTTGGAGGCAGCCTATCTCGCTGGAGGACAGGCGCGGCAGGCCAAGGAGATTCTGGATGCGATCACGGCTTACGAGTCGCTGACACTGAAAGATTTTGGACCCGGCGACGCGATTGATCTCACTGCCCTCGCAGATGTGGAATTGGATGGCGCGATGGCGTCGTTTTTTATCGGGCCGAAAAATGGCGGATTGGAGGTAGAACTCGGGTCGAGAGAAGTGACCATTATTACGCCTCAGTCCCCGCTGGGCCGAAATCTTATTGGAAAGAAGACGGGCGATCGGTGGACGACGACAATCGCCGGAGCAATTTCGAAATACCATGTCCTGTCCGTGCGGTGAAGCTTTGCCGGCGTCATCCAATTTTCAGCACGGCAACAGATTTGCGGGGAAGTTGCGGTGAAGCCGGTGTCGCTGAATTTGAAAGCGTGAAATTCTTCAGGGTGGAGCGAGGAGAGCAACCAGGAATCACTTTGGAAGTTTAAAAAGCTTAGTAGCTGTCTCCTTATTGGACAAAAATGTCCAGTTTCTGGGGCGCGATCTTCGTGTGTTAATTTTGATAGCAAAAGTGTCTTGGAATTGTTCCTGCTTATTCTCAAAAAGCGAAATCGGGAATTTTAGTTTAGTAATGACTCATAATTTGACCAAGCTCTTTGCTTTGGGCGCGGCGCTTTCATTCGCAGCCGCTCTCCAGGGAGGTCAGAATCCCCTCCTCACGACGCAGCCACAAAGCCAGACGGCAATTGCGGGAAGCAGCGTCACGTTCAATGCCGCTGCGACCGGAACGGCCCCGTTGAGTTATCAGTGGAAGTTTAATGGCACGAGCCTGTCTGGCGCCACAAATCCTGCGCTGAACCTGACTAATGTTCAGTCTGCTCAGGCGGGAGCCTATTCGGTGCGAGTGAGTAATCCTTACGGCTCGGCTTCGAGCGGCGGCGCGCAATTGACGGTTAACGTGCCCGCCTTGATTACCAACCAGCCGATGAGCCTGGAGACGGTCGCCGGCGCAACGGTGACTTTCGCAGTGGGAGCATCAGGCTCTTCTCCAATTTCATTCCAATGGCGCTACAACGGAACGCCAATCGCCGGAGCGACCGGCTCCATGCTGACGCTTACCAATATTGATATCGTCAACAGCGGCGATTATTCAGTCATAGCCAGCAACGTTGCGGGGGCGGATACAAGCTTGACGGCGCGTTTGGATGTGACGAGGAAGTTGCGCCAGATGTGGGTAGGCCGTTACAACGGCTCGGCCAATGGCGTCGATACCGCGACTGCGACGGCCGTGGATGCCCTGGGTAATGTTTACGTCACCGGTTATGCTCAGGAGCAGGGGAATGGCCTGGACTACGTCACGCTGAAATACAATTCCGCCGGCGCTCTCCTTTGGCGGGCTGCATACGATGGCCCAGCAGATCAAGATGATATGGCCCAGGCCCTTGCTTTGGATAGCGCCGGCAACGTTTACGTCACCGGTGCGTCCATGAGTTCGAACGCCGGTTGGGATTACGCGACGATCAAGTATGACAGCAATGGAAATCGGTTGTGGACTGCGCGTTACAACGGTGCAAGCCAGGATGATTCGGCTACCGCCCTGGCGGTAGATGCGAACGGGAACGTTTATGTGACGGGCTCTTCCAAGAACTCCAGCGGTCATTTCAATTGCGTGACCATCAAGTATGGACCGACTGGCAGCCAGCTTTGGCTCTCCCGTTATGCTGGCCCTGGCGGGGACGATGAGGCGCAAGCGCTGACCTTGGATGCGGCTGGCAACGTTTACATCGCGGCAAGGTCAAAGGGCAGCACCAGCGACTTTGATTATGCCACGATCAAGTATTCCAATAATGGCGCGCAGTTGTGGGCAGCGCGTTACAACGGTCCGGGCAACGGCCCTGACTCGCCGGCCAAGATGGCGGTGGACGCGAGCGGTAACGTGTATGTGACGGGTTCGTCCAAGGGGAGCAACTCAGATTTGGATTACGCGACGGTGAAATATGATTCCAACGGCGGCCAACTTTGGGTGGCCCGCTACAACGGTCCTCTCAATCAAGCTGATCAGGCATCCGCGCTCGCAGTAGATAATTCTGGAAATGTATTTGTGACTGGCGCTTCCAAAGGCGGCAGCGGCAACTTCGGTTACGCCACTTTGAAATACAATTCGGCAGGCCAACAGGTTTGGCTCCAGCGCTATGACAGCCCTGCCAACATCGATCAGGTTGCCGCCGCGCTCGTGCTCGATGGGGCCGGCAATGTATACGTCACTGGCGGTTCTGGAATAACCAGTTCATCTTCTTCTGGTGGCGGCGGCGGCGGGTTGTTGGGAGGGCTTCTTGGCGGACTCCTGGGAATAGTGGACGGACTTTTGAACGGTCTGTTGAATATTCTCGGCCTGGGTAACGCCCCTGACCAATCGGATTTCGTCACGATCAAGTATCAAAACGCTGATGGCGAGCAAACCTGGGTCGCACGTTACGATGGTCCAGCTCACGATGGCGATGCCCCAATGGCCATGGCTCTCGACAACCAGCAGAATGTGTATGTCGCCGGACCGTCGAAGGGCGTCAACTCCGATTACGATTATGCCGTCGTAAAATACTTTCAGCCGCAGCCGCCAGTGATTATCACTCAGCCAGCAAGCCAAAATGTACAAGCCGCGTCTACTGTCGTTTTCACTGTCGTTGCCCAGGGAACTGCGCCCCTGGAATACCAATGGCGGTTGAATGGCGTTAACATCGTCGGCGCAACGAACGACACTCTGACCCTTACGAACGTCCGCCCGCAAGACGCTGGCGCCTATCAAGTGACGGTCGCCAATGACGCCGATGCGGTGGACAGCGCCGTCGCGACGTTGACGGTCTCCACACCAACATTTGCATTCGCAGACAACTTCGCCGACCGCACTGCGGTTACTACACTGAATGGTTTGGGCCGGGGCAACAACTGCGGCGCAACGCGCGAAGTGGGCGAACCGAAACATGCCGGCAAGACCGGCGGCGAATCGGTCTGGCTGACCTGGCGCGCCCCAGCGAGCGGCATTGTCACCATGACCACCGCCGGCAGCAGCTTCGACACTTTGCTGGCGGTTTATACGGGAACGAATCTGGCCACGCTCAAGCTTGTCGCCAGCGACGATGACAGCGGCGGATTGCTCACAAGCCAGGTCACTTTCAATGCCCAGGTCGGCACCGATTATCAGATTGCCATTGATGGTCTAAACGGCGCTTGCGGTGACATCTTGTTGAGCTGGGTCATGGAAATCACTACCGATCGTCTTCCCGTCATTAACTCAATGTCGGACGGCCTGACAGTGGGTATGGGTGAGAATGCCAGTTTTACAGTCAGCGTTGACCAATCGCCGGTTGCTTTTCAATGGTATCTGAATGGACAGATTTTGCCGGGCGCACAATCGAACGTTGTGACTCTGACCAATGTGCAGCCTGCGGATGTGGGACTCTATTACGTTCGCGTGATGGCCGGAACGCGTGAGATTTATTCGCAACCAAGTTATCTCCAGATCAATCGGACAGATGATACCGTGGATCGCAACGCGGTGGCGGTGGATAAACTGAGCGATTTGATGGGTTTGCCGCCGGCAGGAAGTATGATCGTGAAAAGCGGCCCGGCAAAGTCAAGCTCCGGACCGTCGCGCGGCTATTCCGGCACGCAGATTTTCAATACGTACGGCGGCAGCACTCAAAGTGGCGAGCCGATGAACTGCGGCACGCCGGGCGGTGCTTCGGCCTGGTTTGCTTATCAGGCGCCAGAGAGCGCTACTTTGTATATCAACACCGACGGCAGCAGTTTCGACACGACTCTTGGCGTTTATGTTGGCAACGGCAATGATTTCTCAAGTCTGGTATGTGTGGCGTGCGATAATAATAGCGGCACCAATGGCAAAACCAGCGCGGTCCGTTTCGCGGCAACCGCTGGTGTTACCTACTATGTCTCAGTGGATGGAGTAAATGGGGCCTACGGCAAGGTGATTCTGAGTTACAATCTAGGCGATCCTCCCGTGCTTTTGGCCCCGCCGCCGACCCAATACGCCGAAGCGGGTGACACCTTGAACTTGACGGTAAGTGCCACCGGGACAACGCCGATGGCCTGTCAGTGGAGTTTCAATGGCTCGAAGCTTGCCGGTGCGACCAATACCACGCTCTCCCTGGCAAACGTTCAGCCCGGCAAGGCTGGTACTTACTCCGTCTCGCTGAGTAATTTAATTAACGTGATCAACAGTTCCGCCTCCCTGTATTTGAATTCGCCGACGCTCACGATCACGGCTCAACCCCAAAGCCAGACAATTTCCGATGGAGCGAATGCCTCCTTGAGCGTAGCGGCTTCGGGGAGTGGCGTCCTGAGTTACCAGTGGCGTCTCAATGGAGTGGATATCGCTGGTGCTACCAATGCAATGTTCACTCTATCCTGGGTGCATACAAACCAGGCCGGCAATTATTCGGTTCGAGTCACCGATGCCAATGGCCCCCGCTTGAGCGCCTGCGCCGCGTTGACCGTTTCCCCATTTCCGGCCGTCCTGCAGCACCCCGTCAGTCAGACCGTCGCGATGGGTCAGTCGTTGACGCTGAATGTTGCGGCTGCCGGCACACCGCAGCTGCAATATCAATGGCAACGCAATCAGATCAATCTCGCCAGCGCCACGAATTCCAGCCTGACCATTCCCAGTTTTCAATCTGCTGATGAAGGCAATTACAGTGCAATCGTCATGAATGATTTCGGCTCGGTAGTCAGTGCAGACGCTCGCGTAATGGTTGGCTCGGTGCCGCGTCTGGCCTCTGCCGTCAGAAGCGCAGACCGCAGCTTTCAATTTCAACTCATAGGTCTTGCTAATACAACCTATGTCATCCAAGCCTCGAGCAACCTGGTCGACTGGCAAAACCTTGACAGCGTGACTCCAACGAATGGATTTCTCAATTACGTCGATTTCGCGGCGACCAATTGGAATACCCGTTATTATCGCGTGTTTCAATCGCCGTGAGCGCCTTCCAAGTCATTAGAAGGCGCACTTGCCCGCAAGTTGGACAAGTCCTGAATGGCCCTTAGATAGGTTCCTCACTGTTCTCAGTGGAATGGCAAGCCCTGGGAAGGGAAGAATCTGATCGGGGGATTGGCAGGGGTATACCTTTACCCCCTGTACAGGGTGCTACAGTGCTACACTGCCTAGCCCGCTTGTACAAAACAGCGATCCAAGGTGCTACATAGGGTGCTACATTTTCGAAAATTTCCATAGAGGCCCCGTGTTGGGTTCAAATATCCAGGTGGAAATAGCGAAGAACCCCCAAAGCTCCCTGGGAGCTACATCTTTGTAGCCGCCAACGACCTCTCGACCTCCCCTCAGGCTCTATCGGGAGCGGCAAATTCTCTTTAGCGCCTCACAAATCCGCCACAAGGTCCCGCACGCGCACGCCAAGTGCTTTGGCGATTCTTGTTAATGAATCGAGCGAAATGTTTACTTGGCCTCTTTCGACTTCCCCCAAGTACTTGTAGCTGAGATCAGCTTTTTCCGCTAATTTCTCCTGACTTAGCTGGGAACGCATCCGGCAAGCGCGGATTTTCTGCCCCACAGTTCGACGATGCGAGAGTGCCACTGCTCACTAACCCAAACAGGAAGTACGAAATCCAAAAACCCGATATATGTGCTAACATTTGGCTTGCATTCCCTTGTCAGTTCTCGATAATGGCTATCGTTCTGGAGTTGTTCCTGGGTTTCCACTGTCGCACGAAACGCATTTGAGAGGCCCGCGAACCATCCCAGATCGGAAAAACCTAACCACCACTATGAAAGGCTCTCCCGGAGTCTCACTCCTGGCGCGCAGCCTTCTCGTCACGACTCTGCTGACCGCCTCAGACCTGCCGCTGCTCGCCCAATCCGATACCAACGACAATTACGTGCTCGAACTGCCCCTCGTCGAGTCACCGCCCCAAGTCGGCGGCACTTTCTGGCTGTTGAGCGACTATTTCTACGACACCAACGGATTTCTAAGATTCTCGCGTCCGCCCCGGCCCGTCATCCCGCTCGCGGATCAAGGTCTGCCAGTCTATTACCTGACGCCCAATACGAACCTCGGCCTGCTTTCGACCAATTCTTATGTCATCGACGATTCTTCCGTTCTGACCGAAAACAGCCGTTACGAGAGCATGACCGAGGACGACAGCAGCGGAGACTCGGGCGGCAGCGATTTCAGCCCGGCCTACTCGTATCCTTCGAACTACCTGTATCTCATCATCGATGCCGTCTCTAACAGCACCGCCTTTGTGCGAGCCATTGGGACGGTGCCCGGCCAGATTTACGAACTCTTGTCCCGTGAAAGTTTGGTCACGAGCAACAGCTTGGCCGCAACCAACTGGACCTCCGAATCTACGTTCATCGGCGCAGAAAACCAGGATTGGACTCCGACCACTGTTCCGGTCGGCACTCGCACCAATCAGCTTTGGATAACCTGCCGATCCTGGGTGGATCAGGATGGTGATGGCTTGCCAGACTGGTGGGAAATGCAATACGGCCTCGACCCAAATAATCCAGATACTGGCAATACGGGGATTCCAGACGGATATAAAGATCTCTCGGGTTCGGGAAGGCCCGTCCTTTATTATTACCAGAATGGGCTCGACCCAAGACAGCCAACAACTCCCCCTCCTCCGCAAAACGTTCAAGCTCGGCTCGACTCGACAGGAACCAACGTGATTCTCTCTTGGGAATCGGGCGGCGGACCGGTTTCTTCCTATGGCATCGAAAGGGGTTCGACTGAAGTCGGCGCCACGAACAACACATCGTTCGCTTTCCTGGATAGACCCGGAGTTTGGTTCGTTGGTTCGATCAGCGACTCCCCGGCGTATCGCATTCGCGCCTATTTCTCCGACGGTTCTCACGCAGACAGCAGCCCGGTTCAAGTCACGAAACCCGAGTTCAAGCTGACCGCCAGTTTCGGTCGCGGCCCTTCGGGACTCGCCTATTTGGCCGTCCAGTCGCCGCCGCCCAATCTGTTCTTGCTTCGGCTTTACTGGTACCCCGGTTGGTCGCCTGGGCAATCCACAAACGGAGCGTGGATAGACATCTACGCGACCAACCTCCTCAACGGAATCGCCCAGATTCCTTCTCGCGCAATCATTGATGAGGCGATCGACATCCAGGCGTTTGGCACCAACGGTGATTTTGGTCAAAAGCTTTCCCTGTCTGACTACCATTACAATGAGGATTACGCGATGCCGGTTGTGACGAACTTTTTAAACGCGTCGGCGCATCTGAAAGCGGATTTGATGTTCCTGCTTCGCTCAGCGACGACGACGCTCCCCTTCACTTATGACTCAGACCAACATGCTTTTCCGTTCGGTTGGGACGATTGGGACTATCCCGAGCAATGGTACCGGCGCATAGCGAGCCCTACCAACTACGAATATTATGGCTTTCGTATGTTCAGCCCTGGCTTGAACTATTCGTCCATGAATCCAACCCGGTCCTTGGGCGAGAATTTCTTGTGGCGAAACTTCTTGTTCGACTCATCAGATTTTGTTGCTGGCTGGTTCGTCACCGGAGCGCAAATGGCGGCGCAGGACTTGAGAGGCGTCTTTGACCCGCTGTTTCTTTACACCGGCAACGGAACCGAATCTCCATTGCCGCTGGCCTTCAGCCACACCAACGCGCTCTGGACATTTTACAACTCTCAAGACGCCGATAGTCCCTTTGGCTACGATCCGCACACGCTCTCAGAAATGGGCCTTTATACCAACGGCAGTGGCAGCCTGGTCCTGGGCACCAGCGCAAAGAATTGCTACGGGCTGCCGATAAGTTCAATCAAAGTCGCAAATAACGACACCTTTAACGGGACCACTACAATCGCCACACTCAATCCCGGCGTTCCCAGCAGCTACACTCCGCTGAGCCGCGAAGACTTTTTCCCCGGCGTCGATTTTCCTGGTTTGCAGATCGTGGACTACTATTTCGCCAGCCAAACGCCCTATTTTCGATTCTACACAAACGTAGTCTGGTACGGTCCAAATTTCCCTGCTCCTGCGCTCCCCGGCTCGCCGAATTTCTGGGTCACGAATTCTTCCCCGTTGCTCATTGCACCGTGGGGCCAGGAATTTGTCGTCTCCGGTTGGGCCAAAATGGCCATCACCAACGGCGACTCCGACAAATACGCCTACCTCGAACAATATTGGGATAACGCCTACAAAATCGGCACCAACGGCCTCGTCACCACCAATCAAACCGGCCTGCTCTCTCCCTATGGTGAATTCTTCCCGACCGAACCCGGCCCAGCCGCCCTCGTCACCCTGCCCGACATTGACACCGGCCAGCGCGGCACTGGCGTCGTCAACGTCATCAAGCTACAGTTAGACGTGAATCATGACGGCGTCATGGACTTGACCTTCGGCGGGCCGGATAACACGAGCCAAGACAGGCCATTTGTGTTTTGGGTGAATAATGACTGTGATTGGGCCACATCTCCCGGTTATCCCAACTTCGATCCTGGCTCCGACAGAATACTAACCGCGGCAGATTCAGACCGATTTCTGAAGGATTACCTGACAGCAGCACCGAGATCTATCCGGGACCTGGAAGACTGGGCGCGGCTGTGGATCTGTGGCTTGCCGGCCCTCGCAAGCGGGAACTTTCAAGTCACACTGAACTGGCAGAACGTTTCGGGCAGTCCTGCCATAAACTTAATCCGGTCCGCCGAAACGAACGGCGGGACTCTGTACTTGATCGACACAAATACCTCCTCCGTGGACGGCACGGCATGGAGGCAAATTTCCACCGACTTCGGTCTCAAGTACGCGGTTTCTACCGGCGGGATACTTACGCTTCCCGGAAACTGGTTCACGAATGCAGGTAACAAATACTTCCTCTTTGAAGGCGCAGGCATTGGCAAAGGTGAACTTGTCCTTACAGTTACACAAGGGACAAACATGATCGCAAAAACGTCAACATGGCTGGACTTGCATGATGTCGCGGACCTTTTCGAGCACGCTCATGCGCAAAATGTAACGACCCGCACTCCGCCGAGCTCGCTCGTCAGCCAAATGGTTCGGGATACCGTCCCAACCGCTAATTTCAGCGAATCCAAGCAAGTAATCGTTTTTATCCACGGCATCAACAATACTCCGGAGGAAGCCGAGAGTACCAGCAGCACGCTTTTCAAACGTCTTTATTGGGCCGGCTATCATGGGCGATTTGCAACCTTCCGTTGGCCGTGCGGTTTTCTGCCGCCGAGAGATCTAAGCCTGTTTGGCTATGACGTCAGTGAATTTTATGCCTTCAAATCGGCCGGCGCGTTTAAGGATTACTTAACCTTTTTGCGGAATAACACGAACGGATTACCGGGTTACTCGATAAATATCCTGGCGCACAGCCAAGGCAACGTTGTCGCGAGCGAGGCCTTGCAACAAGGGGCTCCATTCGACAACTACATTTTAACGCAAGGGGCATTTCCGGCGCATTGCTACGACACGTCGACGAACGACGTTCCATTCCTGCAAAAGCTCCTTGATGCGGAAATCGATCAAGGACCAACTCCGCTTCTTGCAGCCAATGGTGGCTATCACGGCTACCTGACCAATCTGGCTGGCAATCTTATCAACTTTTATAATACGAATGATTTTGCCTTGGCATCGGGAACTACCGCTGGTCTTCAAACAAATTGGGAAGAAAATCAGCGCATACGAAAACCGGAGACCCTCAGCAGCAGCACGCACTTTTATGTATATTACACCGCCACGCAAACGAGTGTTGATTATCTCAATTCTGCCAGTAATATCGTGACTGACTTGCACGAGACAAAATCGATGGTGGCTAGATCACGGTCACACGCGGTGGGGGCTCAGGCTGGAATGCACGGGGTAATCAATAATGGAGCTTCAGTTGACCTAAAAGCAACGTTTCAGTTCGGGGCAAGCCGACCAGACCATAGCGCACAATTCACCCGCACAATCCAAATCGTGCTGCCATATTACCGTCAGGTCCTGAGCAGCTTTGAAATTTTCCCATGAGGAGAAGGTATCTTGTCGTAATATTTTTATTTCTCGTCGTCGGCCTCTGGGCTTGGAGATTTAAGAGTCAGCTAACGGATCATATCGCGCCGGAAGCTTCAGTAAGCGGGACGAATGACGTGAGGCCACTGGCTGCAGCAATACAGAGAGGCCAGACAAAGGCTCCAGAGGCGATGTTGCACTCCGCGAATCCGCAGGAGAATCTCGCCTTGGTCGACAACCGAAACAACCAAGCCCCATCAGAAGAAGAAAAGGGCCAAGACGATTGGCGAACCGCTATCGAGTTCTACGGGAAAGTGATCGACGAGGGCACAAATCCAGTCACAAGTGCGGAGATCCGTTTTAGCTGCAACGATCTATCCTCGTCAGGAACATCCTACTACCAGAGCAAAAGTGATGGCCAGGGGCTCTTCGGAATCAGTGGTATAAGGGGAAAGTTGCTAACGGTGAGCGTGGCCAAAGAGGGGTATTATTCCTGCAGAGCCGACAACGATAGCTTTTATTATGCAGGGCAGAATGTGAATTTCATCCCTGATCGGGCCGCTCCCGTCATTTTCCACCTGCGGACGAAGCACACCGCCGAGCCGCTGGTTCACGTACAGGCAGCCATGGGAGGGGGAATGAAATACAGAGTTGGAAGAGATGGCACTCCGGTTGAAGTCTCGCTCAGGACGGGTGAGGTCTTAGTCTCGGGACAGGGGGATATTCGCGTGCAGTGTTGGACAGATGATCTGGAGAAGTCGCCAGGAAAAAAATACAATTGGAAATGTCGAATCGCCGTTCCTAACGGCGGCATTCTCGCATACACAAATGAGTTCTCTTTCGAGGCTCCGCTCCTCGGTTATCAATCGCAAGATGAAATCGACAGGCCAGCGAATATGGAGACTGGCTGGGAGCGCAATGCCAAGCGGAATTACTTCTTGAAACTAGGAAGCGGAAACTACGCTCGTATCAACTTTGAAATGATTGCAGGAGGGGATCATTTTTTCCAATTGGAATCTTTCCTGAATCCATCAGGTTCAAGAAATTTGGAGTACGATCCCGACGTGAAATAGCAAGCCCATCTTCTCGTGAACCAGTCTCGATCCCTAATCCGATCCCCGTTCGTCATCGCCGTCCTTCATTTCCTTGTTTCGTTCGCTGTCGCGGTTGCGATGTTCGCGGCAGCTTGGGGTTCGAGCCTGAGCGACAGCTACCAAAACGCTTCGCCACTTAGGGAAGGTCTAGCTCTGCTCCTAATAATTTTGCAGGCTCCAGTGGCGTTGATCCAGTGGTTAATCATAAAAAGTCACACGCAGACACACACCGGCCTAGGTATGCAATATCTCGTTCTGCTAGCAGTAATTTGGAGTGCATCGCTCGGCTGGTTGATATCGATTGTGAAGAGAAAAATTGGGAGCGCAAAAAGTTAAGGCGGCCGAACAAATAGTCGCGCTAAACCGGGCCTCCTCTCTCCCTCCGGCGAATTCTTCCCTACCGAACCCGGCCCAACTACCCTCCGGAAGAATAAACCGGCAGCCACGGCGTTCATGTTGCTCCTCATTCTCTCCACGGTAGTTGGCTTCCTGCGTATTGTCAGCGCGGTGAGCCAAATTCACCTATCGTAGGAAGGCATGCACTCCGGGCCACGGATGCATTGGTCTCGTTAACGGCTTGCGACAAGCGTTTCGGGTTCCGGGGACGTGTGTTCCGCCTTTGGCCCGGTGAATCTCGCTTGTAAAGGAAGCTCCAATGTGAAGGTAGCGCCTGTGCCAATCCCCGCGCTGGTGGCTTTAAGCGAGCCGCCCATTTCTTTCGCGGCGAGCGCGCCGCTGTGCAGGCCGAAGCCGTGGCCGTTCTTGCGAGTGGTGAACCCGTGAGAAAAAATTCGCGTGAGATTTTCCGGCGCGATGCCGACCCCGTTATCGGAGACGTAAACCTTGACGCAATCAGGCCCGCTGGCGGCAATGCGCACAATGATTCTGCGGCTGGACGCCCCGGCGGCTTCGCAGGCGTACTTGGCGTTGTGCAACAGGTTAATCAAAATTTGCATGACTTTGTGGCGGTCCACTGTAAGCGGGGGCACATCGCCAAATTCGCGAACGACTTCCACCGCATGCCGCTGGTAAGACGCCGTGTGCATGGAAAGGGCGTCCTCGACGAGGCCCGATAAATCAACGGTTTCAGTAACGCCCGAGACGCGGGCGTATGATTGTTGTGTGGCGACAATATTTTTGATGTGCTCGATATTCCTCGAGAGTGAATCAAGTTCACCGATGCACTCGCGTTGTTCAGCGGTTGAGTAATTGGCCAGATTATCAAGGTAAGGCAGGATCTGCCGGCCCTTCTCGTCCTCCGTGAGGAAGCGGGGCAGGTCATCTTTGTGCTCGCGCAGAAGCGCAGTCAGCTTGCGCAGATTGACTAATTTGGAATCAACAATTCTTTGCTTCAAGAGATCGGCGGAGACATTGACACTGTTGAGCACATTGCCGACGTTATGGAGAACGCTGGTGGCGACCTCGGCCTTGCCGGCTTCACGGGAAGCGTCAACCAATTGCTTGTGAACTGTTTCGAGCCTGGCGGTTCGTTCACGCACCCTGGATTCGAGCAGTCCCTTCTCGATTTCAAGTTTTCGCTGCCTGGATTTGAGATGCCTGACCAGCCAGCCGTAAAGACCAAAGAGGGCGCCAATCACGGAGGTCACCGCCAGGAATTTGAACCACGCGGTTTCATAAAAATGTGGAAACAGCTCAAACTGGAACCCGCTTCCTTGCGCGTCCCAAACGCAATCGCTGTTGCAAGCTTGAACTCGAAAATCATATTTGCCAGGTTTTAGATTAGCGTAAAGCGCGGAGCGCCGGTTGCCCGCATCAACCCATGCCCGGTCGAAACCCTCCAGCAGATATCTGAACCGGACGTTTTGCGGACTAATGAAGCTGACACCGCTGTAGTCGATTTCAATTTGGCCGGAGCCAGGTTGAAGCGTTGAATTGGTTTGGCCGATGACATCCTGGCCGTTCACTCGGACTCTTTCGAGAAAGACCGAGGGCCGTTGAGAATTGAAGGAGACATGCGCGGGATCGATCATGACGACCCCGCGAGGCGTTGGAAACCAGATGCGGCCATCATGCGTCTTGCAGCCCGCCGATTCAATTTCGGTCGTGTCGATCGTTTTCAGCGCGTCCAAACCGTCGTAGCCGGCGCATTCAATCCTGGGAATCTTGTGGTTCTCCAAATCGTCCAACGCCTTTTGGCTCACGCGAAAAATTCCACGGCTGGATTGCACCCACAAATTGCCAAAATCATCCGGCACAATCGCATAAATGTAATTGTCGAACAGGCCATCGTCGCGGCTGAAACATTTGACCTTCCCATTTTTGATTCTGGCGATGCCCGTCCTTAAACCGGCCCAAATCACTCCGTCTGCGTCTTCCGAAACCCAGTTCACTCTCTGGCTCGAAAGCCCCTCTTCTACTCCCCAACGCTTGAAAGTCCCATTCTGAACGTGGAATACTCCGTTCACGCTCGCCACCCAAACGCCTCCGTGGCGCGCTGCGCTAAGGTTGTAAATCCAATACATCGGCGGCTTTTCGCCCCCAAACGGATAAGGAGTGAGTCCGTTCGTGGTCATTCGGAACAAGTTTCCACCTGTGGAAACCACCATGCCTTCCGAACTTTCGGCCATGCCCGCCGGCCAATCCTCATTGCTGAAGCGTGCGATGATTTTTCCCGCCGAGAGAATCTGAATATTCTTTGCGCCATCGATCAGAAATACGTCTCCGTTGCTGGCTTCAAACGCCCGCTTCACATATGGAACAGCCAGACCGGCTTCGGTCGAATAATTCGTCGCGACTTTGCCGTCAAACCATGAAACACCGCGATCGAGCGTTACCCAAAGCCCGCCATTCTTCGAAGCTGCGACCCCGTGACAGGAGCCCTCCAACAAACCTTCCGTCGAAGAGAAGGTTGGAAACTTCACATCCGAAAGCTGGCTCAATCCCTCCTTTGTCCCCACCCAGATGCTGCCTTCGCAATCTTCGTACAAGCTGGTGACAGAATCACTTGCGAGCCCGTCCGACTTGCGCAAAAAAGTAAAAACTCCATTTTGCAAACGCCCAACCCCGCCTCCGCGCGTGCCCATCCACACCAACCCATGCCGATCAACGAGTAATGCGCGTACTTCGTTGTAAGTTTCCGGGATATTGTTCGATTGAAAATTTGCGTCATAACAACGCGGGCCATTCTCCGTCCCCAGCCAAAGTCGTCCTTGAGTATCTTCAGCAATCGTCAGGATGATCGCTTTTCTTAGTGTGTCATCCGGGAAACTATTTAGCTGGCCGTCCTGCCAATAGTACAACCCGTGCTGCACTGTGCCGAGCCACACCCGTCCTTTCTGTCCCTCATAGATCGAAGTGCAATTGCCGATCTGATCGAAAGAAGACGTTGCATTCGCATTTCCTTTGAACACCCGGGCTGCCCCTTTGTCGCTGCCTACCCATATAGCTGAATCCCGTGCCTCATGGACGGTGATAACATTCATACCGGGCTCCATCCAAGGTGGGTGCTCAGCAGGACCGAAACTGTGGCCGTCGTAAAATCCGAGAGAACCCGACGCGACTCCAAACCACAACCCACCGTCTTTCGAACTGGAAACGCAGCTTACGTTCTGGCCCGGAAATTCGGGTCGAGCAGGAAGCGTCATCAGCTTGAAACGAATTCCATCAAACCGAACCAGCCCTTTCTGAGTTCCAAGCCAAAGGCAGCCCTCGCGGGTTTGAGTAATGGAATTGACCCGGTTCACCGGCAGACCGTCCTGGTGAGTCCAGGTCTGGCAATTGTACTGGAATAGAGTTCTGGTCGGATCCAAGGCAAACAGTTGCGCGGGAGCCACACAAATCCAGCCGAGCAGAAGCATTAACCTATGCAAATTGAAGCGGTTCTTCACAGAAACACTGAGTCCCATCATCTATCGGCGGTTCTGGACAAAGCTTTAGCCATTGAATAGCTGCTTCAAAGCAGTATCAGGGCCAATAATTGGACAAATATTAATGTCCTTAAGAAAATACTTGCACCAATGCCGAGCCGGACTAGAGTTTCGGTGAACCACCGAAATCCATAGCAATCGATCGTATTTGCACAATTCCCATAAGCGTTATGAAGAAAAACATACTGATTAGCATCGTTGCCGTAGCGGCGGGAACTCTTCTGGCTGGCGAGTCCGAAGATGTCAAAGCCGCAGCGAAAAAGCTCGCCGCTGAAAGCAATTACAGTTGGAAAACGACCGTCGTTGTTCCCGAAGGCAGTCGATTCCGTCCCGGCCCGACAGAAGGCAAGACCGAGAAAGAAAGTTACACGTGGCTTTCGATGTCGTTCGGTGACAACTCGGCCGAAGCCGTGCTCAAGGGAACAAAGGGTGCCGCAAAAATGGAAGGCGAATGGCGCTCATTAGCCGAGTTGGCTGATGACGGCGGCCAACCTGGCCCCGGCACTTTTATGGCGCGAATGCTCCAAAACTACAGGACACCCGCTGTCGAAGCCGAGGACCTTGCGGGCAAGACCAAGGAGCTAAAAAAAGAGGGTGATGCCTTTTCCGCGGATCTCACCGAAGACGGCGCAAAAGATTTGCTGCGCTTTCGCGGCCGCCGCGCGGGCGGCGACGGCCCGCCCCCAGCCAAAAACGCCAAGGGCTCGGTGAAATTCTGGGTCAAAGACGGCCAACTCTCTAAATACGAATACAAAGTTTCCGGCACCATCACCTTCAATGGCGAAGACCGCGATATCGAACGCACCACCACCGTGGAAATCAAAGAGGTGGGCACTACGAAAATCGAAGTGCCAGAAGGCGCAAAGAAAAAATTGGCCGACGCTTGATGGTGATTCACGCGTGAGCGCGATCACCAGGAGAATTTCAACAGAGAAACGGCTTGCCGTGGCAAAGGGACGCCGGCAGTTATGGCGCCGTGTTCCACAGTCAGGTCTTTAATCGGACCCAAAGTTGAGAGTTGGCCGGCTTTTTCGATTTGGGCGTATTGTTCAGGAGTAGGTTGTTGAGGCGAGCCCATTTTTTTCCACGCCGCGAACGCATTGCTTTCATCTTCATCGATCCGGGAAAGCTCGACTTTTACGCCGTTGGTTGATCCGGCAATGCCTTTGAGGATTACGGTGATTTCAGCCGCAGGTCCCGGCACATCATCGTCATGGTAATGCCATAGCAAAACGCAGAGCTCATTTTTATCGATGCTTGCGAATCCTAAGACATCAGGTTGGCCGCGCACACCGCTCTTGAGCATGTCATCCAGTTTTATCGCGTGATCACTTTCCACGCCGAGACGCCTGCCGTGCATCTGGCTGAACATGCGAAAGACATTCAAAACCGGCTTGTCCAGCCCGTTGCTGGCAAGCGTGCGAAAGCCTGCGAAATAAGGCTGGCCTTCAAATTCAAAAGCCCAGGTCAATGCGCCGTCAAGGTTCACGCCATATTTCTCGGCCAGATCATATTTGCGAGCGAAACAGGCGGCTGTGTAGCTAGAATACATCGTCCCATTCCGGTAAGCCAATGAGGGTCCCTGGCAAGCCGCACAACCTTCGGGATCGGATTCTCCAATCACAATCGGCTTGCCTTTCAATTCCGGATATGACGCGACAATTCTAAAACCTTCTTCGACCGTGCGAAGCTGGTTCGCGATACCCATGCGCACATGGTCATTCGTATAAACTGGCGCGCCTTTGGCGTGGAACGAAATGAAGTCCAACGGCGTGCCGATTTTGCCCGTCGCGAAGTTCGTGCCGCGAAGACAATGCTCGAGAAATTGCCGTGTAAACCTGCCGCCGCTGCCAGCCGAATCCGCGCCGCCGACTCGGGCCGTCGGCAACGCCCGCCGCACGCCATCAATCGCATAATCATGCAGCTTTAGAAACTCCTGTGGACTGCCGCGCCAATAACCGATATTCGGCTCATTCCAAACTTCCCAATACCACGATTCAACTTCCGCCCGCCCGTATTTCTCGACGCAATGTTTGGTCCATTGAAAAACAAGCTCCCGCCATTTGTCGTAATCCTTCGGCGGATACGCCCAGCCGGTGAAAATTTCATCGTATTTTGCGCGCGGAGTCCAGTGATGCTGATAGGGCTCTGGTTTGGACGAAAGTGCCCTGGGCATGAAACCAATCTCGACGTAAGGTCTCACACCTTGTTCAAGATATGTGTCGAAGATTCCGTCAAGAATCGTCCAGGAATAAATCGCTTTGCCATCGGAACCTTCCTCATAAACACCCGTTGAACCCCATTTGAGCGCGGGCGTTCCGTCGCCAGAGGTCAAAAGATTATGCGCGCGAAAGAAAACGTTTTTTGGCGCCAGAGCCCCGAGTTCCCCGATGAGTTTTTTGCCATTCTTCATCGTGGCATAGTTCGGTTCGTCAGCGCCGAAGAAACGCCAAATCGGTCGCAACTCGCCTTTCGATTGTGAAGCGTCTACCTGAATGAGCACCGGAAAAGTATCGTTTCCGCGCTCGGCGGCGAAAGTGCGCGAATAGAATCCGAGAAGTGATGCAATGATTATCAGTCTCATCCAATGTCGATGGAGCGAGCGTTCTTGCGTGGTGGGGCGAGCGCCCCCGCCATGACGCATTAATTTGGAAATCATGTCTTTCGAAATTGTTCGACCACTGCCGACATATCTTTGTCGCCCTGGCCGTTCGCCATGGCGCGCTTAAACACTTCCAGCGCCGAAACGCCAGTCGCCAGGTCGAGTGAATGGCTATTTGCTTCATCGACGGCGTAACCAAGATCCTTCGCCATCAAACGCAGCAAAAAGTTCGGCGTGAAATTGCTCGCGCTCATGCGCTCTGATATGACCTTGATCAGCGGACTGCCACCAGCGCCATTTTTCAGAAAATCCAACATTTGCTCCCGGTCGGCTCCCGATTTTTCGATCCAGGCCACCGCCTCGGCGAGCGATGCCACCTGCACGCCGCAAAGGAAATTATTGATCAGCTTCAGCAACGCCCCGCTGCCACTCGGACCCACATACACTATCGCGCGGCTCATGACGGCCAGCGCAATTCGCGCCCTCTCCAGCGCCATCGCCGTTCCACCCACCAAAAAGTTCAGTTCTCCCGAAGCCGCTTGCGCTTTGCTCCCCGTCACCGGCGCATCCAACAATTCACAACCGCACACAGCCGCTGCCGCGGCAAGCTCCTTGACCCATGGCAGAGATAACGTGCTCGATTCAATCAGGACCGCTCCCGGTATGGCTCCAGTCAATGCGCCCTCTTTGCCGAGCCAAACATTGCGGGAAGATGAATCGTCAGCCACCATGCTGATAACAATGTTGGCGCGGGCGACTGCCTCGTGCGGCGTCGCTGCGACTTTTGCCCCGCGCTCGATGAATGCGGCCGCCTTTTCTTTCGTGCGATTATAAATCGTCAGCCGAAAACCGGCCCCCAGCAGCCGGCCCGCCATGCCCGAGCCCATAATCCCAAGGCCCAACACGGCAATCGCCGGTTTGGAGTGAGCCTCATTCATAACTTCGCACCGGAGCCGTTTCCATCAGGAGGCGTGAAATGAAAAATAGCTCCGTTCCCGGGTCGTCCTTCTCCCCAGGCCTGCCCGCCGTGTCGATGAACGATCCTTTGCACTGTCGCCAGGCCGATGCCATGCCCTTCATATTCACCCGGCGAATGCAAACGCTCGAATGCTCCGAAAAGTTTGCTCGGATATTTCATATCGAACTCCGCTCCGTTGTCCCGCACAAAGAACGCCGCCGCGCCTCGCGCTTGGCCAGATCCGATTCGCGGCGCGCCATGTTTGCGCGTAAACTTCCACGAATTGCCCAGCAAATTTTCCATCAACACTCGCAGCGACCCCGCATCACCGTGCGCGATTAGTCCCGGTTGAACCTGAAACGTGACCGGCCGTTCGGGAGCGCTCGCCGTCGTAGCCCGCATTTCCCTCTCTTCATGGCTGGCATCGTTCGCAATCGAATACACCAACACTCCCGCGCACGGAGCTGCCACCGCCAGGGCCAGCAACCACAAATACGTCCGTATGGACCAGCGGTTTTTCATCTATCATCGCCTCATTCTTCTTGGGACAGTTTCCATTTTAAACAAATTTCCCCCTGCGCAAAGCCAAATTGAGTTCGGACCCCAACCCGAATATTTCATCCTCCGTGAATCTTCGATTCCTGGCTATTTCCCGTGGAATATTTGAAACCCAACACCAGTGGCAGGCTTACCGGGGTCTTTAAAAATGTAGCATCCAGGATCGCCATTCTGTGCAAGCGGGCCAGGCAATGTAGGTATACCCTTGGTGCCCCCTTAAAACAGGGAAGCACCGACCTTCCGGACCCAACCGCACCGCTTTCAGTCGTCAGGGAAATTATCGTTGGGCTTTAGAAAAAATAAGCCGGTCAAATGAGAAACCGAAAGAACGCGGATCGCACCGTTCCGGCATCCATGTCGGGAACGCGTTCGCTTTTCTAAATAGCAGCCGTATTTCTCGCCAACTCCCGTGGCGGCGTTCAACCGTACGGATACCGGGCTTTTTCAATCGGCATACCGCGCACATCAATCCGCGAAAGGTCAGCGGTGCCCAATCCCGCTTGTTCCGCAAGCAGAAGATGGTTGTCGCAGAAATCGAATGGTTTCACCCCTTTGACTGCGCGCGGATTTTCATAGCCCATAACCGCCGTGCCCACAGCATCAGTCGAGACAGGGTTCAAGCCCGCAATGAGCACGCCGGGCGCGGTGAAACTCAGCTTCTCTTCTCCACCACACCACGGACCTTCACCGCCCTTCATTGACGTGATGCCGTCAATAATCGCGAGATGAATCGGGCGGGCCGAACAAATATCCACAATGATTCGCGGCACACGCCAGGTCGGTTCAATCGCCGTGATCCCCTCTTTCAATCCCGGCAATTTGATTTTCTCCATCCCCATCGGATTATGCAGCGGTCCGCGCCCTTCGGTGGCGTCCTCGCTGCCCGCTTTTGACCCATAAAGCGAATTCGGGGTAAGACCGAAAAGATTCTTCATCGAGAGCGTCACGCCCGCAGTGATGTGATTTTTGAGCTTGCACAGCGACACCATCACATCCGTGTCCTCGTAAGAGTGGTTGAGATCGAGCGTCGAGAACATGTAACCGCCGCCGGGAACTCGAAGATGCGAGTAACCCTTCCCCAAGCCGAGATTGCGCGTGTTCTCATATTCAACCTTGCCCAGAGCGCTCAGCGCTTTGATATCCCAGTCAGCCAAATCGAGCGTGGCTTCAAGCGCCGCCGTGCTTTGCGTGGACTCGACAAAGCGAATGCGTTTTGCTCCGGCGGCAAATAACGACGATGCCAACGCGAACGCTGTTGCATAATGGGTCATATACGTCTCGCCAACAGGCCTTGGCTTGCCGGTAGCGGGGTCATTAAGGAACGGCCTGAAGTCTGTGCCGGTAAGGTTGAGTTTGATCGTGACCGTTTTATTTTTGACGAGCGAGCCGATTCCGCCAAGCTGATCAAAGCATTTATCGAGGGCGGGCCGAACTTCCGGGCCGTAGGTCTTGCAGGGAACAATGGCGACGGTCCCCCGAGCCGTTGATGAAGCAACCGATTCGGCTGCGGATAAGCCCAGTTGTCCGAATCTCAGCGCCATAGGCGCGCCTGCTGCCAGAGCAATGCTGCGTTGAAGGAAAGCTCGCCGGCAAATATCGTGCGTTTTCATAAGTTGTCGCTGATTTCGGACAAATTGGCTTATGCCCCCATTACTCTCTCGATTGGTACAAATCCGTCAAGCCGCATAATTTGATGTGTCGTGTAATTTTCAAAACCGGAATTTTGTGTGCGAGCAAAACCGGAAGGCCTAGAAGACAGGATGATGGAGTAGGACAACCGGGGTAGATTTGGGATCCGGCGGGTAGCGAAG
>Ga0193709_1000057_pt1 | contig 49514 bp, 26 predicted proteins | sample H3c2metaG_FD_160571 | JGI IMG/M metagenome (GOLD analysis project Ga0193709, IMG submission 160571) | Soil microbial communities from a riparian zone of the East river system, Colorado, United States - H3c2 | ecosystem: Environmental > Terrestrial > Soil > Riparian zone | place: USA: East River...
TTCGGCAATGGCGGACATCGCGTTACACTACAGCGTCGAAGCCCTGGTGGCAAGAATGACTGTCTGGCGCATGGAGCAAAAGAATCACCCTCCCGCCCCACGACTTCTATGTGCCATACATGCCGGTGTCCGTTTTCACTTTTTGAACATCTACCAAGTTTCGGAAAAAACCCTGGTCAAACCAATAAAGCAATAGACAAATTTGGAACCAGCGGTGTCTTCGTGGATCACTGAGCGTGACTCTCTCTCCGGAAACCAGGAGCGGGCGAAGTCCACCAATCTCCATTACGGGCGAACGACGATGAGACGCTTCATTTCTCAAGTGACGTGCAAACCACTTCTTGCTCGCTCCGGGCGAACACATGGCGATTGGCGTAGGCCGGTGGTGCATAAACAAATTTGTATCCGTTAAATGGCCAGGTCGGGTCGATCAAATGCGCCCGGCTGATCTCCCGATAGCCCGCCGGAGACAGCTCAGCGCGGATCAGGTTGCCTTCATCGGTAAACAAAAAATATCCGCGGCCTTGCGGAGTGATGTTGATGGCTGCGCCATTTTTAGGGGCGGTGATGCCGTTCGTGCTCCAAACCAGGTTGCCGGTGGCGGCTTCCAGGCACACCAGATCTCCCGGGGACTTGCAACTATAGATGTAATCCCCGCAGGGCAGGGGAGTTGAGGTGTTGCTCAAGACCCGTTTCGACGGCGCACGATTCTCCGGCCAGCGGATGCTCGCGGCGGGAGCATCGGTGCTCAGCTCCAGCATCAGCCCGCTGACGAGCAATCGGTTTCCCCAGAAAACGGGCATGGCGGCGTCGTCATTGTTGCTCGTGGTCATGACCTCGCGCCACCAGGTGTGTCCGTTGGCGGGATCCAGAGAGGTGAGTGATTTGTCGGTCCAGACGATCAATTGCCGCCGGCCACCGGAATTAATCGCGATGGGCGAACTGTTGGAAGCATGTTCATCGAGGGCTTTCCACACTTCCTTGCCGGTCTGTTTATCCAGTGCCAGCACCGTTGCGCCGGGTTTGGCTCCTGTGAATACGATCAGCAATGACCCCTCGATCAACGGCGAAGGCCGGCAACCCATTTCTTCCACTGTGTACTCCTGCCAAAGATTTTTCTCCCAGATAACCTTGCCGGTTTTCACGTTCAGACAATGCACAAAACCGTTTGCGCCAACCGTGTAAATTCGTCCCTGCTCGACAATCGGGGTGGCAGTTGGACCCGCTCCGCGCTCGGGATCAAACGTCCATTCCCCGTAATGCTCTTCATAAACATAAACCCAAAGCACCTTGCCGGTCTTTTCATCGAAGCAATGCAGGCGCTCTCGGGAGGTGGGTTTGGTCAATTCCACATCCAGGACAAACGCGCGGCCCTCGGCCACCACGGGGCTGGAGAATCCACCGCCGACCGGGTGACGCCATTTGATTTTCACGCCCGTCTTGGGAAATGATTCCAGAATCCCCTTAGTCTCTTGCCAATGTCCATCGCGATTCGGTCCGCGAAATTGAGGCCAGTCCGCGGCCAGCGTCGTCGGGGTTGCCAGCGGCAAGCCCAAACCAAGCGCCACAAACAGCGGGAAAGTTACAAAACGGATTTGCCTCGTCATGGCGCATCTCACAGGTAATCCCAACAATGCACATCATTCGCGGCGCGCGCAAGCGGGCACCACAAGGGGATAAAAGCGATAATGTGAAGTGGCAGGGCGGGAGGCGCAGATTAGCAATAACTACGGTTACCAGACGGCTCGCCAAAATCGGACTTCGACACAACCGCGGTCCGCCGTGGATGGGGTTCGAGCGTGCGGAGGCAGCCTCGTCGTGGATACATTTTTTTGTAGCGTCGCGTCGATTTACCAGAGAGGCTGAGGAGCGAGAGAGAATTAACTGTTTCAATAAAATCCAAGCGATTATATGAGCACACTTTCAAACCAGGATTCCAACAAACTTGCCGCCTCAGCTTCCACCGAGAAACAGATGCCCACCGGCACCATTGCCAATCCAGTTCTCGCGCAGCAGTTGCTCGACGCCTTCGACCAGTTGCAAGGCGTTCACCCAGGTTCCCGGCCAGCGCACGCCAAAGGCCTGATGTGTTCGGGAACGTTCGTGCCATCGGCCGAGGCCGCGAAGCTGACGCGCGCGCCGCACGCAAACCGGACTTCGACGCCCGTGACCGTTCGCTATTCGGATTCGACGGGCCTGCCGAATATCCCGGACAACGACCCCGCGCGTTCCGGCCCAAGAGGAATCGGCATCCGCTTCCATCTCGACGAGCATTTGCACACAGACATTGTCGCGCATTCGTTTGACGGTTTTCCGGTCCGCACGGGCGAGGAGTTCCTTGAGTTCCTGCGCGCGGCGGCAGCGGCGGGTGGCGGCCGGCCTGAGGTGATGGGAGCATTTCTCGCCGCGCATCCAAACGCCAAACGGTTCGTTGAAGCTCCGAAACCCATTCCCACAAGTTTCACCCGCGAGGCATTCTTCGCCGGGACCGCCTTCAAGTTCACCAACTCCAGCGGCGCGAGCCGGCACGGGCGCTTTCGCATCCGGCCCGAAGCCGGGACCGAGTATCTCTCAAACGAAGCTGCGGCGGCAAAGTCCCCGAACTTCCTGTTCGATGAAATCGGCCCACGGCTCGCCGCGCAGCCCGTGAAGCTCGGCCTATTCGTCCAAATGGCCGAGCCAGGAGATGACACAGCAGACGCAAGCACGGCATGGCCGGCGAATCGCACGGAGATCCACTTCGGCACGATTACCTTGACCGCTCGCGTGGATGAGCAGGCACCGGAACGGCGGAAAATTATCTTCGACCCGCTCCCAAGGGTTGACGGCATTGATTCCTCGGGCGACCTGCTCACGCAGGTGCGCGCGGACCTCTACCTGCTCAGCGGCCGCAGGCGGCGCGCTGCTCTCGGCGACGAAGGAAAACGGGCGTGACCGGACAAAAACCTGACGGGTCGTTGACGGCTTCCTGACGGGTCGAACTTTTGTAAGTGCTTCGAAACACGCAACGTTGACGGGTTGACGGGTAAAACACCCCCTGCATGCACATCATCATACCACCAGTCCATTACTCCGGCCCTCCACCACTCCAGCCCAGGCAAGTCCATCCAAATCCAACCCAGTCCAACCCACCTCACGCAGATCGAATGGGTTCTGAGTAAGAGTGGGAGTATTGGTAAGAATATGGTAACTATCCTGTGAAAACACATTTGCGTAACTTCTTGCTTTCGTTACCCGAACGCGGGTTGAGGTCAGCGTCAGCGCTGGCGGGGGGATTGCTGCGCGAGGTGGGCGATGTTGCGATTCCAAAGACAATTCGCGGCGGCCAGCTTTATCGGAATCTTGTGGATGGCACGTTGCGGTTCTTAATCGAACAGGTGGGGCAGGTGAAAGACGTTTATCCCAGCGGAGAGAAGCTCTCGGAAGATTTCCTGCTTCGCCGGGCTGCGGGCAACGGCATCGAAATGATCGGAATACTTTCTTTCCGCGCATCGCCGGTCTGGGTGCTGGCGGCACTGGCGGATGCATCGGGAGCGGGTCGGTACCTGCTTCGTGAAATCACGGCGTCGCTGAAAGCCGAGGGGCTGCTGGATCAGAAAGCTGAATTCGAGACGGTAGATGGAATGCTCGTTGGCCTGGAAGCATCAGCCGGTCGGTTGGCGGCGACTGCGAATACGCCGCCGTTGGATGTGAAAACGCTGCGCGAGGAATGGAAGGCGCTGCGCAGTGACCTGGGCAAAATTCCGCCGCGGCAACTTCCTGGCGCGCAAGCCCTGCGCGAGTTGTGGAGTGAGATTGAACAAGAAGCCGGGCGACAAAATCGAAGTGTATTTCAGATTTCTTCGCTGATGGCCATCTCAGCGATGAAGAGCGTTCCGCAGAAAGCCCGCTGGCTATCGGCCTCCGCGGGTTCCGCCGCCCGCAAGACGGGAACGGTGGTGGCGGGGATTCTGCTGGAGGACTACCGAACTTCGCTCAAGGAAATTCGTGAAACCGGTTACGTCCACTATGCGGTCGAGCAGTTCCGGCCATATTTGTCGGCGGCTGTGTCTCAATTCTCACCCCAGCGGGAATCGTTGACGGAACGACTTATTTCGAGGGCAACTAAAGCGAGTGGCAACAAGCGGGCTCAAAAACGCGGGCGAAAAAAAGACCTTCACAGGAGGAAACTGAGAAAACGGAGAGGTGAAGCGGAAGGCGAACCGGGCAAAGGGAACAAATTTATGACAAGGACAAACGAAACGTAACAGGAGCAAACAGAGGAAACGGAGAAAGAAATCTCTGTTCCCTTTGTCTCTCCTGTTTAAGTTGCGGCCTGCCCCGAAAGCTTTCGGGGCAGGCACCAGCGGGCTTTAATTTTTTAGCGAGTCGCTTTGACGTCGCGGAGTGATTTGAACGCGGCGCGAAGGTCTTGGGAAATGAACTGCGGCTGTTCCCAGGCTGCAAAGTGGCCGCCTTTGTCGTGCTTGTTGTAGTAAATGAGTTTGGGATACGCCCGCTCTGTCCAACTCCGCGGGGCTGGATACAGTTCGTCGGGAAAGACGCTCACGGCAACCGGGATGGAGACGCCTTTGGCGTTGAAATACCCTTTCCCAAAATATTCCCAATAGAGACGGGCGCCGGAAATTGCTGTATTCGTGAACCAGGTGATCGTGATGTTGTCGAGGATGTCGTCGCGCGTGAGACCCTCGGATTGTCCTTGAAAGACGCGCGCGATCAGCTCGTAGCTGCGCGCGTCGTGGTCAAGAAAATAGGCTGCCAGGCCGACGGGGGAATCCGCCAACCCAGTTAGCGTTTGCGGGCGCAACCCCATTTGGAACCCGTAGGCAATTCCCTTTTGATAGACGAACTGCAGACGCTCGTAAGCGACCTTTTCTTCGGCTGAGAGACCCGATGGCGCAGGTGCCCCTGAAAAGGCCGCTCCGTCAATGTCGGCTGGAAAGATGCCGGGCATGTTGGTGTGGATCGCGAGCAATCCTTTCGGAGCTTGCACGCCCATCAGGTCGACGATGACCGCGCCCCAGTCGCCGCCCTGCGCCGCATAGCTCGTATAACCGAGGCGCTTCATCAGCACATCCCAGGCACGCGCGATTCGTTCGGGACCCCAGCCCGTAGAGGTCGGTTTGCCTGAGTATCCGTAGCCCGTATTGACGGAATTACGACGTCGAAGGCGTCCTCCGCCTTCCCACCAAACGCCGTGGGATTGGTCAGGGGATCGATAATCTTCATCTGCTCGATAATCGAGCCAGGCCATCCATGCGTGACGATGGGCGGCAACGCATTTTCATGTTTCGAGCGAACGTGAATGAAGTGGATGTCCAGTCCATCAATCTCGGTGATGAACTGCGGGTAGGCGTTCAGTCTCGCTTCGACCTTTCGCCAGTCGTATTCCGTCCCCCAATAGCGCGCGAGTGCCTGAATCGTTGCGAGCTGCACGCCTTGCGATTGATCCGGGACCGTTTCCCGATCAGGCCACCTGGTTGCGTTGATGCGCCTGCGCAAATCGGTGAGTTCCGCTTCTGGAATGTTAACACGGAAGGGGCGGATTGCCTCCGGGTCTTCGCTGAGGTTGTCTGCGGTGAGATCTCGCCGCGATGCGGCCGGACTGACTTCGGTTTGATGTCTGGTCTTCATGTTTTTATTTGGCTTTATGGTTTTTGGTTTTGGATATCGGGGTAGTAGTGGTGATCTGCCGCGCATTTCTGTGCGGCGGGATTGCGATATTACCTGTTTAGCGCAGTCGCGCTCGCGCTGCGGAGCGACTTGAAGCCCGCGCGAAGTTCTTCTGAAAAGAGTTGCGGCTGTTCCCAAGCGGCAAAATGTCCGCCTTTGTCGAGCTTGTTGTAGTGGATGAGCTTGGGAAATGCTTGCTCTGCCCAACTCCGCGGGGCCTGGTAGAGTTCGTCCGGGAAGGCGCTCACGGCAACCGGGACTGTCACACCTTGGGGCGCGAAAAACGCGAGCTTGTTTTCCCAATAGAGACGAGCCGAGGAAACCGCGGTGCCTGTCAGCCAGTAGAGCGTGATGTTATCAAGGATGTCGTCTCGCGTCAGGCCCTCACTCTTGCCGTCAAAGACACGGGCGATGAGCTCGTAGCTGCGTATATCGTGGTCGAGTATCCACGCGGCCAGTCCGACGGGCGAATCTTCCAGCGCATAGAGCGTCTGAGGGCGGTGATTCATCTCCTGGGCGTAACCGAGGCCGTTCTTGAAGAAGAAATCGAGCTGATCAAATGCGTGCTTCTCATCCGGCATCAGCCCGCCCGGCAACGGACCGCCCTGAAGCGCCTTGGAGATTTCGGGTGGCACGGCGGAGGGCATATTCAGGTGGATGCCGAGCACTGTTGAAGGCGCAAGCACAGCCATCTGTTCCGTCACGGGATCACCCCAATCGCCGCCCGAAGCGACGAACTGTGTGTACCCCAGGCGCTTCATCAGTGTGATCCAGGTGCGCGAGATGCGAACCGGATCCCAACCGAGCTCGACAGGCTTGCCTGAAAAACCGTGGCCCGGCATGGACGGAATCACCACATCGAACGCGTCTGATGCGCTAGCGCCGTGTGCCGTCGGATTTGACAGAGGATCGATTACCTTCAACTGCTCGATGATCGACCCCGGCCATCCGTGCGTGATGATAAGCGGCAACGCGTTAGGATGTTTGGAACGAACGTGGATGAAATGGATATCGACTCCGTCAATCGTGGTCATGAATTGTGGCAGAGCGTTCAATTTCGCCTCGCACCTGCGCCAGTCGTAATCGGTGGACCAATAGCGCGCGAGTTTCTGCATCGTCGCGAGCTGCACGCCCTGAGAGGCGTCCGTCACGAGTTCGCGAGTAGGCCACTTCGTTGCCTTGATGCGGCGGCGCAATTCCGTGAGCTCCGCTTTCGGAACGTTTACGTGGAAGGGATGGATTGCGGCGGAGTCTTGTTTTGAGTCGGCGTTGTCGGCAGCTATTGCTGGAAATACAGCGGTCGCGAGAGCGAGCGATGTCACAGCCATTCGCGCAGTGAGATTTCGGAATGCGACACCTGAAGTGAACGCGTTTTGATTTCTGCTTTTCATATTCGTGTTTGGTTTATTTGAGATCTTTGGCTCTTGCCGAATTGCTCCACGCTGGTTGTGCTTTCGTTCGCTGATTCGGCTTTCACTGACAACAGCGAGAATCCGAATGGAAATGGCCAACATAAACGCCAGACTTTCGCTGGGTTCAGGAAAAGGCAACGACGAGGAGTTGAGGAGCGGGGGGCACGTAGACGGAGAAGTGCATGTAGAGCCAAAACTGAAATCTGGTCAGCCGACAGCGTTCACCGATGTTCTCCACGCTACGAATTTGCTAAGGACGGGCTTCTATTCGCTTTCGATTTCGTTCAGCAACCAGGCGCGGGAGAAGTTCCAATAATTTTTCGCTGTCGAGATTGAAATTCCCAGAACCTTGGAAACTTCCTCGTTTGTTAACCCAGCAAAATATCGCAGCTTGACCAACTCCGCCTGAACCGGATGCTCGACCGCGAACTTGTCCAACGCTTCATCTACGGCCAATAGTTGATCGTCAGCCATAGGAGCAGGAGCGGCCAGATCGAAGCCTGCAAAATCCACGCGTTGATACTCTCCGCCATGACGTCGAGTATGTTTTCGGCGCGCTCGATCAATCAAAATGCGACGCATCGCCTCAGCGGAGGCGCGGAAAAAATGCTCACGATCGTTAAATGAAGGGTTTTTATCGCCAACCAGGCGCAGCCAGGCTTCGTGGACGAGCGCGGTAGCCTGAAGCGTCTGGCCGGGGGCTTCACGGGCGAGTTTTGACGCTGCAAGCCGCCTGAGCTCATCGTAAACGATTACGAGCAACTCCTCGGCGGCTTTGGAGTCACCTGCTTTGATGGCAGCCAGCATTACAGTGGCATCGCTCATAGTAACGGCTTCGGGACTCGCTGAACATAGGTCATCAACTTTCGGGACTCCACTGATATTTTCGAAATTAACGAAAGACGGCTCACCGGGTTCGGTCATTACGTCACATAACTGTTCGACTTGTTTCATGGGATGGAGGGTCCACCGGGAGGATCTTCCAAAAAGTCGCCGACCCGGTCGTGAGCTTTTAGTAGTGCCTCGACTTTATGGCGCAGGTTCTCGTCACCGCCGCAGGCATTGTCCAAGAACGCGGCACGCTCTTCAATGGCGACCTTGAGCGCCTGAGTGAAGATAGCTACTTCCCGCCGTGCCTCGTCATTCATGGCATCATCAAAACCATTAAGATGATCGTCTTACGTCGTAACGACGGGTATTCTCGTTCAAAATTCAACTTCATGATCTTCGAGTCGTTCGGCCTACGCATACAACAGCGAGAATTGCGTTCGAATCGGCCAACAGAAACTCGAAAATTTTTGCGACGCTCAGGAAAGAGCGGAAACCCCTCAATTTAACGGGAGATCAAAGAGGCGGAACTTTTGAAGCCGGGCGGATGAGCGCAGTGGCCTCGTCCAGAGAAATCCGGGACATAAGCCACGCAACCCAGGACTCGCCCAGATCCTCTTTTTCACCTCCGGTTGAAATGGCCGGCGCCAACTTGCCACCTTTATCCAGCATCTCCTGCGCCCTATCCTTTTGGCCGAGTTGCCAATGCGCCATCGCCAATACCGCATAAGCTTTGGTTTGTGCGAAATCGAGAGAACTGGTCGCGGCCTTCTCTCCCCAAACAATTGCCTCGGGAAAACGTCCGAGCCGATAATTCGACATCGCCTTGCACGCCTGGAAATAAGGCATCGCAGCATCTCCGCTCCCGAGTGTGACGGCCGCGTCTGCCAGTCGATCCAACAATTCCAGGTCCGCCCCGGAATTTGGCAAGAGCAGATTATCCTGCGCAATCCGTTCAGCGACAAACGGATTCGTTGAGTTGGCAAACTTTGTCAGAAGAGTGTTGCAGATCTGTTCGTAGGCGGGGCGGTCGCGGATCATCGCCAGGAGTCCGGCTAGCGTGTGATAACGATAATGCTCATTTGGTTGAAGGTCGAGAGCAAGCTTGGCATCGACTGCTGCCTCCTGCCACCGCGCTCGACGGCCCATGAGATTGACGCGCTGGACAACGAGATTCGCGCTTGCCGGTTGTCTGACAAAAGCGGGGGTCAGCGTTTTACCGAGGAGTTGTTCTCCTTCGTTGAATTTTTTTTCATTCGTCAGCACGCGCACCAACTTCTCCAAATCAGCCAACGCCTCCGGATCCTCATCTCCTTTCTTTTGCGATATTGCCAAAGCTTCGCGATGCACAGATTCCGCACCGGACCAGTTGCGTTCGGCTTCGAGCGCCAAAGCGAGTTTTCGTAAAGTGTACATTGGTTCTTTTTCCTCATTTCCCGCCCGCTTGCGCCACAAAACCAATGATTCGCGCCAAATCGTTTCTGCTTCCGGCCATTTGCCCTCTTTTTCAAGTGTTTCGGCCAGGCCGCGCAGCATATACAATCTCTGCGGATTTTCATCATCTCCCAATTTGCGCCACACCGCCAATCCTTCGCGCCAGACGGATTCCGCTTCCGTAGCTTTGCCTTCCTGATCAAGCACCTGACTCAGAGCGTAGAACGTCTCGAGAGTGGCCCGATGCTCATCGCCTATTAGTTTTCGTTGAATCGACAGCGTCGCCTTCAAGACTGCGTCAGAGGCGAGCAGTTCGCCTCGATTCCTAAGCAATTGTCCCAGCGCGTTCAGGCTTCTTCCCACATCAGGATGCGCCTCACCCACAAGGCTTAGTCGCATTTCCAACACTTCTTCGTCCAGTTTCTGCGCCTCGTCATATTCACCCCTGCCGCTTGCCGCCCAGGCAACATCTTCGAGTGCCGATGCTATCTCCGGGTGCTTAGGATCAAGCAGTTTGCGCCGGATCGCGAGAACTTGCTGTGCAGTATCGTAGGCTTCGTCCCACCGACTTTCACCACCAAGGATGATACTGAGGTTGCGGAGTGAATCCGCCACAGCCATGTGCTCATTCCCGAGCAATTTTCGCCTGATTCGCAGCGCTTCCAGAGCATTCGTCTTCGCCTCGGCGAGCCTTCCCTCATCCCTGTACACAGCACCCAGATCGTTGAGTGAAGTGGCAGTTTCCGCATTCTCCGCCCCGAGCAGCCGCCAGCGAATGGCGAGCGCTTCGGAATGCATTTTTTCCGCCTCGGGCAATTTATGTTGGGCCATAAGTTCAAGGCCCAGGTCATTCATTGATGCAGCCGCCTCCCGGCTTTCCGGCCCGAATGTCCTGCGGCGAATTGCCAGCGCTTCGCGTTCCATCTCTTCGGCCTGGCCATATTTCGCAATCTGTTCATAAAGCTTGCCGATGAGGCCGCGCAACTCGGCTTCGACAGCAGGCTGATCCGACAGTTCCCTTCCAATGTGCGCCGCGGTTTGATCCAGAATCTCCAGCAACATGGTCGCGTCCCGACCGCGCGCAGCGGCTGGTCCGGCGCCGTTCAACATGTCTTCAAGGAACCTCGTCACTTGTTGACTCTTGGCCGATGCAGCGACGGCTGCCCGCCGTGATTCCCTCTCCTTGGCCAGAGATGCCGAAACGACGATCAAGCTCACAACCAGGAGCACTGCGATCACACCAATACCAGTGAAGAGCAGCTTGTTGCGCAGGACTGTCTTTTGAAGCTTATAAATTTTGCTCGGAGGACGGGCGGAAATCGCTTCATTGTCCAGATACCGTTGAACATCCAGGCCCAGGCCATTGGCTGTTTCGTATCGCCGCGTCCGATCCTTCTCCATGGCCTTCATCGCGATCCAGTCCAAATCTCCCCGCACCGCGCGAATCAACATCGGGGGTTCAGACTTGCGCTGTTGCGCGATGGTCGTCAAAGCTGCATTACCCAGCTTGCTCAAGCGCGTCGAAGGGCGAACGGGTTCCTGTTCGCGAATGACCCGGCGAATTTCGTCCAGCCCGGACTTTAATAACTCTCCGGTGTCAAAAGGGGTCGACCCGGTCAACAGCTCGTAAAGCAACACACCCAGGCTGTAGATGTCGGTGCGCGTGTCGACGTCCACACTCGTGAGCACGGCCTGCTCCGGGCTCATGTAAGCGGGCGTTCCAATCAACATCTCGAACGCGGTGAAAAGAGTCTTGTCGGTCAGCTGTTGATTCGTCGTGGCCTTGGCAATTCCGAAATCAATCACCACTGGCAAGGTCGCCCCCTCGACAGTCGTGGTCACCATTATGTTGGATGGTTTGATGTCGCGGTGGATGATACCCTTTTGATGCGCATGTTGAATCGCCTGGCAAACTTGAACAAACAGTTTCAGCCGCTCCTCGGTGGCGAGTGCATTCTGGTCGCAGTATTCGGTGATTTTGACACCCCGGACCAGTTCCATCACAAAATACGGCCGACCCGATTCCGTCGCTCCGGCATCGAATATTTTGCAAATATTGCGGTGGTCCATTAACGCCAGCGCCTGTCGTTCCGCTTCGAATCGGGCAATGACACTCTTCGTGTCCATGCCGGGTTTGATAATCTTCAACGCCACCCGACGACGGACCGGCTCCTCCTGCTCGGCCATGAAAACCACACCACAGCCCCCTTCACCGATTTGCTGCAATAATTTGTATCGGCCTACCCGGTCACCAGGCTTTTCCCCGGCATTGGCTTTAGCTCGGCCTTCTTCGATGACTGCAGAAGGCGGCTCTTCCAGAAAAGCTCCGACTCGCTCGCTGGACTTCAGCAAGGCCTCTATTTTGTGACGCAACTCCTGGTCCCCGGCGCAAGCCTCGTCCAGGAAAGCGCCCCGCTGCTCAACCGGAAGCTGGGCCGCTTTCGTGAAGAGTTCGAGGACGTGTCCAGAGTTGGGTGTCATGGGTCGCCTATTTTAATGCTACGTCCGTGGTTTCGCCGAAGATACCGCACCGATACGCATTGCTCCACTTAGATTTTAACCGCGATGGTCTTATTGGGATGTCCGGCCCGGCCATCACGATCATTCGATGATTAACACGGCTACATGTCCAACAGCGAGATTTCGGGGTACACAGGCCGAATTGTTTATGAAGCTGTTCGCTGTCTGCGCACAGGCGGCATTGGCGGTTTGAAATTCCATCGGGAGGGTTGGCCAATTCAGGACTAAATCTCGCTTAATACGTTTAATGACCGATACTCAAGTTAACGACCGAGGACGATTCTACCGACGCAATAGTAAGCTTTGATTGGCCACACTTCATGAAGAACCTGCTTTTGCCGTTTTACCTCGTCGCCAGCCTTGCCAGCACCGTTGCCGTGGCTCAGCCGAACCCAGCAGCGCCAGCCCGAGAGTCCATCGAGTGGTGCGACATCTGGATCTCCCACGCAAACGAAACAAATCTTCCACGGGTATTACTCATCGGCGATTCCATCGCGCGCGACTACTATTCTGAAGTGGAAAAACGCCTCGCTGGAAAAGCTTTCGTGGCTCGCCTCGCCACCTCGCGCTTCGTCGCCGATCCAGTCTTACTGAAGGAAATCGAATTGGTTCTGGATCAGGCAAAGTTTGACGTCATCCATTTCAACAACGGCATGCACGGCTGGCAGCACAGTGAAGCGGAGTATCGAAATGCCTTGCCCAAATTCACCAAAACCATTCGGGCTCACGCGCCGAAAGCCACGCTGATTTGGGCCACTACAACTCCGCTGCGGGATGGCCAAGGCGTCACCTATGACACAAAAGCAGAATATTCAGATGAACGGATTACGGCTCGCAATGCCATGGCGGCGGAAATAATGTCTGCCCAGAAAATTCAAACTGTCGACCTCAATGCAGCGGTGCGAGGGCATCCCGAATTCCATAGCGATAACGTTCATTTCAATGGTCAGGGTTCTCAAATCCTCGCGGCTCAAGTTTGCGCGTTGGTTGAGAAGTCGCTGCCGCGTTAAATCAAGACTGACCAGCGTGCCTGCAGGATTGCTGAGTCAAGTAGCCGCTGACATGAGAAGGCGGAATTTCGCAGAAAAATCATTCATCGGATGCGCGCGCTGACACGCTTCGTCAGCCAGGCGTTATCGAGACTGTTTGGCGACGGATTACTCGTCAGGAACACATCTCTCCATTTGTGGACCTCCGCTTGGCTGTTCGCAAAGCAAAACGCACTCGCGTTGGCGGGATTATTCGCCGGAATGCCGCCCAGGCTCGATATATCGACTAAGTCCACATTCTTGCTTTAACTAGTTCTTGAACTGCATGGAAAAGTCAGCTTTTGGGCCACGATTTTCGGCGGCGTCTAGAAAGACCTGTTACGGAAAGTCAGAAGCGGTCCAAGCAACTTTAGCGATTCCCACCCTCCGTCCCTGCCGAGCGCTCAGCCTGCTCCAACATACGTTGCGCGCGTTGGTCCTGGGGACTTAAGCGCAGCGTCTCGCGAAATTCGGCGACCGCCTCGGAAAAACGTCGGCTTCGGGCGAGAGCCACGCCATAATTCAAATGCGCGTCAGCGAGGTCGGGCTTGAGGCGCACGGCCTGGGCAAATTCGCCGAGCGCTTCGGGTTCCCGCCCCAGGCGTGCCAGCGCCCGGCCAAGTTCGAAATGGATTTCTGCCATCGCGGGGCGCTGCTGGAGCGCAATGGCCAGATTCGTAACTGCCTCAGCAGGATGATTCTCTGCTGCCAGCACCCGGCCGAAATTGTAGCGGGCGACCGGATTTTTCGGCTCCAGCGTGATGGCCTTTTCATACAATGCCAGCGCCTCACTTGTTTCGCCATGCGTCGCGAGGAGGTTGGCCAGATTGATGCGCGCTTCGACGTTGTCAGGATTCCGACGAAGTGCCTCGCGGTATTCGGCAGCCGCGCCAGCGACATTTCCTTCGTGCGCAAGCAGCAAACCGAGATTCACACGGGCCGGGCTGAAACCGGGCTGCAGCCGTAATGCCGAACGGAACAGACGCCGCGCGATTTCCGTATTCCCGAGACCGGCCTCGAGAATGCCCAACTCGGTGCGGGCTTCGACTGAATCCGTGTCTTGCTTCAACGCTGTCTGCAGAAAACTTCGGGCGCGCTCGGTGTCTCCGGCCATGCGGGCCAGGCTGCCGAGGTTTGCCCAGCCCTCCGGCGAGTGCGGCAGCAACCGGGAAACTTCGGCCCACTGCGTCGCGGCGCTGGAATTGTCGCCGGCGGCTTCCAGCAAACGCGCAAAATTGGCCCGCAACATCCAATCTTCGGCAGCGAGCGTCACCGCCGCTTGATAATTCGAAACGTAGCCCGCCGGGGCGGACAATAGAGCGCCAAGCGTAGCGCGCCAGCGCTCGTCGCGCGCGCGAAAATTACTTTGCGTATTGAACGGCGGCTGCTGCAATCGGGCGCGCATCTCCTGGCCGACTCGGTGCTCATCAAACTCTGTGTTGGCCAGGCGGCGAGCAATTTCGGATTCTGCAAGCCATGGTGATTCATTGGTTCGCGCCACCGGCCAATGCTTTTCCACTTCCGCCGCGAACAGCACAGCCACACGGTAATTTCCAGTGAAATTCAAGTGAACGTGATCATAAAATATATCTTCATCGGCATGCCGTGCGAATTCCACATCGGCATCAATAAGTGGAATCTTCTTAGCCTCGGCAGTTTGGCGAATGAGTTGATTGATGGGCGAGTCAGCGCGAAATCGGAGCGTATCCAAATCGCATGCGCGGCGGAAATCGGTGTCAGCAGGCGCGGTCTGCTTCAGTTCCAATTTGCATTTGGCCTGCTGAAACGCCAGTTCCGCAAAGCTATCGTCGATTTCTCCCGCCTTGCGAAAGTTGGACAAGGCCTCGGCGAATTGTCCCGCAGCTTGAGCGTTCGTTCCCGCGGAAAACCATTTTTGCCACTCCTCCAATTGGTCCGACCGTAAGCCGTCTCGGTGAAGGGAGGCCAGCGGCGGAAAGTCACGGAGGTTGACTGGGATGGTGGAAAACAACACTGTCGCTCCGGACCTCTGCCCAAGTTCGGCGATGTCCGCGAGGTTGGCGGCAAAGCTGGCGTAAACTTGTTTCAGTCGCGGACTGTCGAACGGTAACTGCCATCGCAAAAAAAATTCCAGACCTTCCCACGTGGAGGGTTCTTTCGCGCTTCGAGTTATTTGGGTGAGCCATTGCCCGAGACGCGTCGTTTTTAATGCCAGAGTCAATAGTACCGTCGCGCGGCTCGGCGCTTGCCGGCCAAAAATCGTGCCGGCGCCGAATGGGCCAATGACTTCATTGTTCCCGGCGTACACCAGCCAAAAATCTCCCTGGCGCATTTCGCAGTCGTGCGCGATTTGCCGAATGACGTGGGAATTGATCGCGGTCATCGCGGCATTGATGACTTCCACCTTTTGCTCCCCATGTCGCGCCTGGAGAAGCCGTTCCAATTGCCGCGCAAAGCCATACGCCGGTTCCGGGTCTCCCATGGCAGCCGATTCGCCGAACACAAAAATGCGGACGGTGTTCGCAGGCTTTTGTGCCGCCAAATACAAGGGGCGCGGAGCGCGAGCGACTGCCGGTGGAAAAAACCGCCAACCGTACTTTGGGTTGTCCGTCAGCATGGCCGGGCCATAGTCGTTTGAGTTGAGAAAAAAATCGGTCGGATACCCGTAACCGGCCACGCGAAGCCCAAGTTCCACCGTTCCCAAAACAAGCAATGGAATCAGTAAAGCCAACAACCGGAAAATCCAGCGACGGCGCGATGACAGCGAACCGCTCGGCATCGTCGGGGCTTGCTCACTCTTTGTGCTCGCGGGTCGTTTGGACTTATTGCGCTTGCGTTTCATGGTCTTGTCTCGGCCACAGTTTCCTTTAGATAACTCCGGTCAGTGATTGGCACCGGCTCCTGAGCGACGGGCGGCTTGAAGGAGTTGTTGAGCCGTAGTGTCATTTGGCTCCAAGTGAATGGCCACTTCAAATTCTTTTGCGGCCTCCTCGAATTGATGCTGCCTGGCCAGAGCCACGCCCAGACTCTTATGAAAAACTTCCGAGTCAGGCTTAAGTCGGACGGCCTCCCGAAAGTGGGGCAGGGCTTCTGCCTCCTTTCCGGATTTCGCCAATTCTATGGCCAATTCCGAGTGTGCGTCGGCAAAGTCCGGTTCGACGCGCAGCACTTCGGCATACTGTTCCCGGGCCTCGCCGGACCGTCCCAATAAAGCCATGCATCGGCCGAGATTATAGCGCGCGCCAGCGTTTTCCGGGGCCGTGCGGAGCGTTTCGCTATACCGCGTGATAGCCGCGCTCACTTCCCCCTTTTCATCGAGCAATTGCCCGAGGTGAACCATGGCCTCCGTGTTGCCGGGCGCCAGCCGTAAAGCTTCCTCGAAGCGCGCCTTTGCCTCGGCTTTTTTTCCGAGCTGCGCCAACGCCTCGCCGAAACCGACCAGCGCCTCGGGAAAATGTGGTTTCAACTGGATGGCCTTTTCATAATTCTCGATCGCCTCCGGAAGGCGGTTTTGCGCGACCAACACCCGGCCCAGGGCATTGTGCGCGTTGGGATAATAGTTGTTGAGTTTGAGGGCCAGGCGTAATTGAGCTTCGGCCTCAGCCGTTTGGTTGGCGCGGTCGAGGAGGACGCCCAGGCCGTAATGGGCCTCCGGGAAATGGGGCACCAGCGCGATGACACGCTGCCATTCTTCGATGGCACGGGCCGCCGACGCTTTGACCGGCGGTCCCTGCAGCAGTTGCGCGAGCTTTTGGTGCAGCGCCCAATCGTTCGGATTCAAAGCCAGCGCCTGTTCGCAGCCATGCACGCCATCAGCGATTATTTGCGCGGACACAGCGCTCCGGCACTCCGCGAGTTGCCTTTGGACAGTCGCGCATTGTCCGTCATGGTTGAGCTGGAACGTAAAAGGCGGGCCATCGAAGCGTTGGCGCACGATTTCCAGTGTTTGACAGCGGTCCCACTCGTTCAACCCCAACTGCGCGGCACATTCCTGAGGAGATATCCAATCGCGTTCGGCAGGCGTTTGTCCCTTGAGCACGGGCAGCTTCAATACTTCGGTGATTTGTTCGGCGATGCCCCGCGCCAGCCAATAATTCCCGGTGAAATTCAGATGGACGTGCTCGTAAAACAGTTCGCCGCCTGGAACGCCGTGCGGGCTGTGTCGGGCCAGCACCGCCTCTCCATCCACAAAGGCGATGCCTTCGTTGAACCGGTTTGTGCATGACTGGCGAAGGATGTCGTTGATCCGGGTGTCGGCGCGAAAGCGAAGTGCATCGTAATCGCGCGCGAGGATGAAGTGCTCAAGCGAATCCGCAAACTCGCCAGCAAGCCACAACAGGCGCCCTTGCCGGAACTGAAGATCGGCCCACTGGTTGTCAATCTTGTCCGCCCGGCGGTAGGCTTCCATCGCCTCGGACGATTTTCCCGCCTGTTCCGCATTGGTCCCGGCCTGATAAAAGCGTTCCCATTCCACTTTCTGTCCATCGGTCAAATCTGGCCGGTGCAGCGAGGCGAACGGCGCGCAATCCTTCAGATTGACCGCCACCGTGCTGGCGACCACTTTGACGTGCGCATGGGTACCGGTTTCCAAAATGTCCGCCAGATTCCCGGCGAAGTGCGCATATACTTTTTCCATTCGCGGGTCGTCGTGCCGGATTTTGTCGTTGAGAAACAATTCCAGGCTGACGTTCGAGGGCTGACCGGATTCTTTTTTGACGAGCGCTTCGCGGAGACTCGCCAGCAATTGGCCCATCCTGGTTCCTTTGAACCAGATGCTGGCGCGGATGGACGCCAGGCTCGGGACCTGCGGCCCAAATACGGTTCCGCTCCCGTATGGCCCAATCACTTCGTTGTTGCCCATGTACAAAACCCAGATGTCGCCGTCTCCCCGCGCGCAATCCTTGGCGATCGGCAGAATCACGTTTGAGTTGATTGCGGTCATGGCCGCATTGACCACTTCAAAATGCACGCCTGGATAGCGATTGCGCAGGAGCACCTCCAGCAGGCGCGGCAGACCGAAGGCGGGCGACGGATCGCCAAACGCCGCAGATTCGCCAAAAACATAAATTCGGCACGTCTGCGGCGGTTTGATCGGCGAAAGAACCACTGGGCGCGGCGTGCGGGCAATCGCTGGCGGGAAGAAGCGCCAGCCGAATTGCTGGTTGTCGCGGACAATTCTCTGCCCATTGAGCCGGTCGAGCAGCAGGAAATGAGTCGGATAACCGTACCCGGCCAGGCGAAGCGCAAGTTCCAGCAGCCCCAGAATAAACAGCGGAATCAGCAAAGCCACCAACCGAAAGCACCAACGACGACTGGATGAAATTGTCGTCGCGACATGGACTTTTTTAGTGTTGTTCGGCTTTCGTTTCACAGACGCAGCATCTGTCCGCGAATGGCGACATCCGATGTCCAGGCGGTGACTTAGTTATATCGAGGCCGAGCCAAATAGGGAAGCTTATTCAGGATGGAATTCAATTAACTCGGATTTTGACAGGGGGAACGCTGGGGGAACGGACGGCAGCGAAACCTCAAGACTCAAACTTCAAGCGGGCAGACGAACTTAAACGTGTAAGACGAAATGGCATTTCGGAAAGGTTGAACAGCCCCAGAATTTTCCACCCTGATTCCTGCCTTTAATTGCGGTCCTTATCACGAGTTTGTTTTCGCACTTGGGGCAGAACTTTTCGGTGTCCCGCAGAATCGCCAAGGCCTCGGGATCAAATTTGGCATCGGTCGCTTCAAGCAACTCGGCTAGACCCGTCTGGTTTAGCATCATGATTCCATGCTTGTCAGCCAGATGCTTCGCGTCGCCCGTGTAGCCGCTCAGAGTGATAAACACCCCTTTGGGAATCGCTGCATCTGTTAACGCGCCGAGAAATTCGCGCACTTGCCTGACCCCAACGTCTCGCGTCCGCCATTGTTTGCATTGGACGGCGGATCGCTGGCCGCCCTTCTCGATAATTAGATCAATGCCGCCGTCGGGATTTGCGCCTCCGCGTCGCGTCACAGCATGGCCAAGCTTCCGGTAAGTCAACTCGACAATTTTCTCGAACTGGAACCAGTCAATGGAGCAGAGTTGCTCGATAATTTCGGCTGTAGTCTGACTGGCAGGGCTTGCGGGACAGGCGGCTGGCCGTGGCGTCTCCGGGATAGGGCTTGGCACTCGGGCGGGCGCGAACGGGTTCAGGGAAAAGTCCGGTGCGCGGCTCTCCCGGCCGGCACGACGGTAGAAGGCGATGGCGATCCATACAATCAAAACGAGGGCCAGGAGGCCAACCAGGACGATTCCCAGAGTCGAAAGCGCCTGACGCAGTGGAGGATAAATAAGGCACGCGAGGAAAATAATCGCGATAAGCTGGATCACTGGCTTGCTTAAGTCCGCATCGCGTCTGCGTCGTCGTGCCATAGGCGAGCGAAAGCAGCCGTTGTTGTGCCAAACCTGGCTGATTCAACCATCCCAGCCCACGGCAGTCGTGAATATTTTCTTTGCGAAGCAGTAACATCCCGGCCCCACTCAAAGGGGGGCGGGGCATCGTTGCGTTAAGAGCCTTCCATGCCGGCAGCGATGGTGGTGGGCGCGTTGCCTCCCAGGCGATTGTTCTTGTTTTGGCGCTACTTCAAAGCACTGGCTTGGGCTTTCAAAAAGGGAGATGCTCCCTCAATTAACCAGCCGAAGGCGGAAGAATCGCTGACTCGAAGCGCCGAAACTGTTGGTCGCGCTCAGCATGCCGCCATTGCCGGTGACCGGACTTCCGACCGGCGTCCAGTTCGGCGCGGACAAATCGTCTTTGTATTCGAGCTGGTAGATTTGCCCCGCGATGCCCGTCCAATTCAAAATCATATTCGCGCCGGAAGTTTGAAAGCCCAGTGGGACCGGCAGCGGCACGCTGGCGGAAAAGCTCAAGTTGTCAATCGCGAGGCCCTGGGCCTTGCCGGATGAATCCGTCATTTGCCACACCAGCCACAACGCCGAGCCCGGTGGCCAGTTCGTGATCGTTTGGTTCCACACGCTCAGATTGGCTTGATTCTGCGGCGATGTGCCATCGACTGCCACTCCGCCGACGTCCCCAGCCACAGTGGGCAAATTCACGTTCAGCGCCGACAACAACGCCGTCGGAGTTGCCGGGAAACCGCCGATGCCGGTCGGGTCAATGTAATAGAAAAATTGCAGCGTCTTGGGCACGTTTGATTGCCGCCAAACTTCGCCGGTGAATTGCACATTCATTCGCGTCAACGTTAGTCCCGCGCCGTTGACGAACCTCACACCCATCGCGGTGGCGTCGGTTGAACTGGTCGCGAGCAGGCCCAAGGCACGATTCGAACTGTTCGGCAAACCGAAGCTGATTTGCCCGCCGGTGGTCTGGTCGCCGTCAGTTGCCCCAAATTTGGAACCGGCCACCGCTGAACCATACCAACCCGCCAGCGCGGAAGCGCCCAGCCCACCGCTGCCACTCGCCAGAACTGGAAACGCAAAATCGTAGGGGTTCCCCAGCGAATACGTGACGGCATTGATAATCACTGGATTGGCGGCATTGACCGATGTCGCACCCGGATTGGGGAGTGAATCGAAATTCTGTATATAGACCGCCGCGGGCGTGGTGTAAGCGATGAACGATGGCGGCGGCAAGGCTGTGCCGTTGTTGCTGACGCCAGGTGTCGCCTGGAAAAATTCCTGCCGAAAGAAACTTTGGCCATCCGGATAAGAGCCGTACGAATCATTCAAGTTGATGTTTTCGTAATCCACGTAGTCAAGCACTTGCGGTTGCCCATTGGTGGCAATGCTGGTCAGCGCGACCGAACCGGTGTGGCTGGGCAAAACGAAATTGGCGTGCAATTCGTTGGTGGTGGACAAATTGGTTTGGCCGTCGGCGAAAATCACTTTGAATTGCCCTGCGCCGATGTTCGCATTCGTCGGGAACGCCCATTGCAACAGGTTGGAGTAATTGTTCGCTGCATAAACCCCGTTCAAGGAGACACTGTTGCTGCCGGGATTGAACAGTTCAATCCATGGCACGTGCTGGCCGGCCCGGTTGGTGATTCCATTCAGATTGTCCGCCTGCAGTTCGTTGAGCCAGAGAGTGGGGAACGGCGTCAACGAAGCCGCGACGTTATTCGCAGCACCGGGCGTGGATGTCGCGACATTACCAGTCGGCGCCGGATTAACGGTCACGGCAATTCCTGAGCCGGACAATCGCAGCGTAAGCGGTCCGCCATTGGTGCTCTGCAAATACCAAAAACTCAGTGTATAGGCCGCGCCGAGATTTAGCCCGGGCGACATCGTTTGCCAGATGGCGCTGCTTTGGGTGGAGCCTGCAGAGGCGGAAATCACATGCAGACTGGCGTTGCCCGAATGTTTGATCACGGTGCTCAAAGTGGAATTTGCGAGGTTTGGCGAAACCGTCCATGGCCCGGAAAGAGGGGATTCAAAGTTGCCGTTGGCCAAAGCGTTTGCCCCAACTTCCGGGACCGAACCGGCCACGAGCTTGATGTCGTCCACGTAAACGTCCCCAGCGGATTGCAGATAGATGTAAATCGTGGAACTGGAAGCCGTGCCGGTAGCGGTGACATAAGCCCAACGCGGTGCATTAGCAAGCGCTGCCGTCCAGTTACCGACACGCCAGTTGTCCTGTCGCGAATCTATCAGTTGCAGCGATACCCCTGCGCCGTTAGCGTTCGTCGGCCATGGCAGTTGATTGGAGTATTTTACTTTGGCGATCGGGACGTTGCTCGCCTGGTTCAGCGTGAGTGTTTCGCCGTTGGCTGAAAGCGTTCCGTCGAAAACGTCAAATACGGGATTGGTGGCGCCGTAGGCGGCGGCGAACGCGGCGCTGTTTGCGGCCAGAACCAGATAGTTGGTTGGCCCGAGCATCGAACCCGCGGGGAACGTGTAGCTGAGGCCTTGAAACTGCCAGCCGGACAAATCGAATGCAGTGTTGGTGGAGTTATTGTAAAGCTCGACAAATTCCGCGTTGGCCACCGCCGGTGCGTACATGATTTCGTTGATAACGATCTGGCCCGCCGGCGGGCTGTTGGTCGCGGCGTAAACGACACTGACGCTGTTGCTGCTGCCGGCGATGTACTGATTGTGTCTATCCACACCCGTCACGCTGAACCGGTTCGTGCCTGTCCCCAGCGGCACCGCCACAATCCAATTGTTCAAACTTGTCCACATCACGGGGTAGCCCGCGCCGTTGATCTGCACCGCAGCTACGTTCACCGGCGCGGTACCTGTGATATAGGCGACATTGTTACTGATAGTGACGCTCGGATTAACCGAAAAACTGGACGCATTCACCGCAGCCAGTTGCGCCCCGATACTGCCCTGCGCCTGCGACAGCCAGGGCTCAAGGCTGGACTTGGGATTTTCCACGCTCAGCCCGTTGGCCACAATGGCACTGTATTTGGCTTCAACGAGTGGTCCGCTGTTGGCGACGTTGAGCGGCCCATTCACCAGTTCGCCCAGTGCTCGCCAATACATGCGCTGGAAAGTCGGATTATTGTATAAATTCGCCATGCCCTGGTCCGCGCCGTTGATCGCAAACAGATTTTGTCCGGGTCCCCACGAGCCGTTGCCCAGCACGATGTTGAAGTCAAACATCAGCAACGTGTATTTGGTCCCCAGCGTGCCGATGTAACCGTAGAGATTCTGCGCGTTTTGTGCGCCGAAAGAGTCCCAGTTGCCGGCGGCGTGGTTGGCCGCGAACACACGCATCCAATTCTCCATATTGGCCACGTCTTCCATATTGGCCACAAAGCTCGGCGAACCAGGATTGCAAGCGGCGTCCACCAGCGAAAAGACGTTGGTGAAGTCATTCGCTGAAACCGGCGTCCGGCGAATTTCGAAATTGTAGCGATAGGCCGCCGACTTTTTAATGCCACCGGTTGTGGTATAATTGTTGAGTGTGCACCAGGCCTGGTTGAGGAACGGGATCGAATTGCTCTGCGGCGCTGGCCCGAACTCAAACCACGGCTGCATTTTATACAGCCAGCCGTCCGGGTCGTTCGGAAAATGTTCCTTCACGACATCGCCATCGGGCGTCTGCGTATCTTCCATTAACACCCCCCGCCGATTGCCGTTGACATAGACCGCCACCAGGCGGCGGTTGAGCCACGGCACACCCAGCGCGCGCAAAAACGTGTTTGCAATCTGCTCGCGCTGAAGGCTGCCATCATCCCCCGGGCCGTTGCCGGGTTGGTGGATTTTGTTGAACGAGGTTGCACCAAGGAATTTGTCATCGTCGTTGAACATCCATTTGTAGTGGCAAAGATTTCCCACCGGCGTGTCAAAGTTCTGGTGATAGGGGCTGCCGGCAAACCTTCCTGCCATGTTATAGATCACCCGATTACCGGTGACGAAAGTGCCATCAATCATTTCATTGCTCAAATCCGACAAATTCGCCCAGCGATTCATGTTCGCCTGCGTGAGCCACAAATGATAAGTGGCAAAACTTCCGCTCGGATTGCCGTCGCCAAACAATACCAGGCATTCGCGAATCGGCTCGTTGTTTCCAGAGCGAATCGGCGGGAATCTCGCCGCGGCGGTATTACTGTCCGTGGCGGAAATATAGAACGCCACAAGCGCGTTGGCCGGTTGGCCCGGAATAGTCGCGCTGAAAACTCCGTCCCCGGCAATCGCGTCGCCGCCGGTGCCATTGTCGTTCATCGGCACGGAGGTGTAGGTGAGGGCTGGATCGATCCGATAAAACAAAGTGAGATTCTGAAGGCCATTGGGATCATGCGCTTGCGCCGTCACGACGGCGGGTTGGCTCGCTGCGGGCAGCGACGGGTCGTGCCTGACGTTGTAAATCGCCGGCCCGGGGTTCGCGACAAGCGTGCTGTTCGGCATTCCGGGCGAGCCTAGATTAGTTGGCACCGGCATCGTCCCCGTCGCTTCGAGCCAGTTACCGTTCAGTCGAAGCAACGGTTCGGGCCAGCCGTGCAGCCAACGCGCTTTGAAACGCAGCGTGGCCGTCTGCCCAGCTCCGAGTAAATTGCTGTTCAACGCCATCTCGCAGGAATTGTCGCCGGTCCAGACTCGGTCGCTGCTGCGAATGTGCAGCGAATGGCTGCTGAGATAGCCGGTGTTTTCCAGACTCGAACGGCAATGATCGCCTTCAAATATCCACGAGTTTGTTCCGCTTTCGAATGTCCCGTTGGCGGCATAATTCGTGCCGTTGTAGTTTACCTCGATGTTGTCCACCAAACATTCGCCGACATCTAAAAGTCCGATCTGCGCATAATCAATCCCGGCGTCATAATTCGCGCCGTTGTCCAGCACGCCAGTGTGCTCGATGTTAGTCCAGACGGATTTTTGCGTCTCATCGCTATCCGCCCAATTTGCCGCCAGGCGGTTATTGCTGCCGGGATCAATCAACTCCAGGCTGCTGCCGCCGCCCGCGGCCCATTGCCCCCAGCGTCCGCCTGTGCCGTAGGTCAAATCGTTTACGACGATGTTGATGATGTTGGTAATCGTCCCGCCTATCCCGTTGGTGGTGTGGTGTTCCGCCGGCATTGTCAGGGCCAGGTACTCGCCGTTGTGAGACAGCTTGCTGTTGAAATTTCCAACGGTGTTCGTCGTATTCAAATTCGAGTATTTCGCAAAAAGATTGGTGAGGTTTCGGGCTACCACCATATACCCATTCGTCGCGAGTGTGGTGTTGGTCGGAAAGACAAAACTCACGCCACCCGCAAGTTGCCAGCCACCCAAATTGATTGTGTTCGTTCCATGATTGAAGAGCTCAATGTATTGGTCGTCATCATTTCCGCTGATCGGATCATACATCAGCTCATTAATAACCACGTCACTGGCGAGAATCGCCGCGTTAGCAGCGCCAGGAGTCTTGGCTTTCAATCGGTAGAAGTCATTCGCTCCATCCGGTGAACGTCCGGTCGCGACTCCATTTTGTTGTGCGCCAAACTGCACGGCATCCAGCACCCTGCTACCATCCGGCTTGAGAAAATAAATCGTCTCACCCATCGCATTGAGCGCGAAATTCATGTTCGTCTCGCTATAAAACACAAATCCGCGCGGTGGAATGATGGTCCCGGACGGGATGACGAATTTGTTTGTGGCCGGGTCGTCGGTCAGGATGCAACCGGAAATATCGACGCCGCTTGTGCTGTGGTTGTAAAGCTCGATGTAGTCGTAATCCGGCGGATCGGTGTGCGCGAGAAACTCGTTGATGACCACGTTGCGCAATGCACTCGGCGTAAACGACTCCATCTGCCCGGGCGAACCGCCGACTGTATCGCTGATATCCCACGCGCGCGAATCGCCCTCACCATAACTCGGATAAGCCAGCACTAGGGAATGTCCCGTCCCATCTGTCGCCACCGGCCAGGGATAGACACCCGAATAAGGGACGGTCAACAGCACCGCGCCTTGCTCGTCCAGAAGTTCGAGTGTTTCGTTCTTCTTCAAACTGCCGGTATAGGGCCCCATCACATTCGAGATGCCGTATATGCTCTGGATATCGGCCGGCGCGGCGGCCACCACCAGATAACCACCGCCGGGAATTTGTGTATTAGGCGGGAAGGTGTAATTCATGTCCGCACAGGTGATTTGATAGCCGCTGATGTCCTGAAACCAAGGATTGGAATTGTAAAGTTCGACGAATTCCAGATTCTTCGCGTCGCTACGTGGCGCCGGTTTCCACATAATCTCCGAAAACGCCACCGGGGATTTTCGCGACGAGGGACCGGTCGACTCGTGCGGATTGATGACCACTCCAACCACCGCGTTGGTCACATTGCTGATGTCCCGAAACTGAGCCGTTGTGACGCCGCTCGCCGACCGGCTGCTCACGGCAAAGCCTAAATAGATTTGGGCTGGCATCGAGATCGATGTGCTGCCCAACTGCGTCCATACTTGCCCGTCATAACTGCCGTAACCGGTGAACGAGTTGCCTGAGCGCCGCAAGCGCAGCCAGGTGTTTGGGTAATTGGCAGGAAAACTTCCACTCGTGGCGGCTGTGCTGCCTGTCGGATCGCGCCATTCGAAAAACGAACCATTCATCGCAGGCGTCGTGAATGCGGCAGCGAACCGGCTGTTGACGGCCAGGCTTTCCCGCGCCATTAAACCGGCTTTCGCGAACGTGTCGGACAAACTCAAGCCAGCCACTCGCGCGGCGATGTCAAAATTGCCGCTGATGGTTTGATACGAAAAGCTTCCTTGATCCGCGCTGCCAGCGAAATCGGCGCCGGCCGCGGTCACATCGAAACCGTTGCCGGCGGCGGTTGCGATTGAGGGGACCCCAGGATTTCCCAAATCCTGCGGGGTGTATGGCAGCGCAGAAAAGGTCACCGTGGTGTTCGGGACGATGGTATTCGGCGCACTTGCGCGGTCGCGCACGTTGTTGATGACAAGGCAATAGTTGCTGCCGTAGGTCAGAGGCGTCGTGGTCAAAATCACAGTTTGGTTATCCGTTCCGAGCATCGCGCCTGTTATTGGCAGCCCGTTGGTAAGAACATAATTCGCCGCATTCGTCGCGCTCACCGCTTCGACCCCCTTGGAATAGACAATCTGCACGTTGGTGGGGCCGATATTAACGGCTCGGAGGACTGTCGGCGGATTGGTATCGGCCAGCACGGTCAGGACCGATGGCGTGCTCGTCACCGAGCCTGACACATTGGAAACAAGGCAACTAAAGATTTGCCCGTTCAAACTCATATTCAGGTTGCTCACCACCAACACGCACGAACTGGCGCCCGGCAGATTGGTCCCGTTCAAATGCCATTGGTAACCGAGGTTTGCCTGGTTGGTCGCCAACAGAGAGAATACGGCGCTGCTGTTTTCAACGCCGAAGGTGTTGCTGGCCGGCTGCGAATAAATTCCCGGTATATTCGTCGCGCCGGTAAACGGGATAAGCAGCGTGCCGGCCGGGCTGCTGCTTGCCAGCGGCAACTCGATGGTGCCGCTCGGTAGTTGCCATTGCACCGTCAGATCATCGCCGCCGCCGCCCTGCTGCATCAGCGCCTCAAGGTAATATCGCTGCCCGCCCTGTAAATAAATCGATGCGGATTGCTGGCCCGGCTCAACGCTGAAATCTCGCCACGGCGTCCAATTCGAAACCCCGGCGATCCGCGTTGCGCTGGCAGGATCCTCGTTGGCGCTGAAGAGCAAAAGTGAATTGTCATCGCTGGCGATTGAGAAAATGTAGTTGCCACTCATTGGTGGTACGACAAAGGTGCGGAGTCGCTGGCCATAATTATTCACGCCAGTGTTGACTTCGGTTTCAATGCTGGTGAAGACGTGCGTGTAAACACTCGCGGGGTTGTTGGGCCAGTTTGGATTGTAGCTCGTGTTGGTCAACACAGTCAGCGTGTTGCCAATGCTCGAGTTGAGATTGGTCCAAAGCTGGCGATAAACGCCCCACAGGGACGCCGTCAAATTGACATTCGTGAACGTCGCCGTGTTGAGCGCCGAGTTATTGTGAGCCGTCACTGCCAGCCCCGCCTGCACGGTCCCACTCATCAATATCGATGCCGTGCCGACCTGGGTCCAGTTGCTGCCATCAGAACTGTAATATCCGGTAAAGGTCCCGCCGGAGCGCACCAATTGCAGCCAGACCGGCGCCGTTATGCCACCAGCGCCGCTGTTAGAACATGGCCCCCCTGCCGTAGGTCGCCATTGAAAGCTGACTCCTTGACCGGCCGTCGCAAAAAGCGCCACGTTCGCCGAACCCGCGCTGGCGTCATCGCGGAACATCAGGCCCGCCTTGGACCAACCAGTTCCCGGATCGCTATTCTGCAGACTCAACACTCGGGCGATCATGACGCCGTCAGAGCTAAAGCTCGTGCTGGCAAAATTAAATTGGTCGGCCGCGTTCCAGATATCCGAACCGCCGCCAATCACTGTCCAGTTGCCATTATTGTAAGCCGCCGAGCCTGCCAGGGCCGGCGAACCGATGTCCGCGTCGTTCCAACCGGGCGGCAGGGCGGCCCGAGCCCATTTAGTCGCCGACAGGAGGATTAGAACTTGAATAAGAAGACTCGCGAGCTTTGGGCTGCGGTCAGAAAAATGACGTGCGATCATAAAGCCGTGTTTCGGCAGGTGCTGGACCCATCAATTACCGCAGAAAGCGAAATGATTTTGTTCGGAAGATGGTTCGATTGTCAAGTTAAGTTTCCATGACAAAATTATGACAAAATCATGCTTGCAATTGTTTGTGGTTTTGTTAGCGTTGGTCTCAATCAGCCCTTAGTAGGTCTCGCATGCGACGCGACAGCAGCTTCACGTTCAAGCATCGCAACGGGCCTCAAAAGGTGCGACCGCAACGCAATCGACCATCAAACAAAAGTTACCCCATCAACACGTTATGAAGATCCCATTGTTAAGAGCCCTCGTCGGTTCTTTATTTGCATTACTTCTAGGAGCAAGCACTTCCCTCCTCGGCCAAACGAGCCCTTTTGCAGGGCAAGACGTAGGCGCCCCGACCCATCCGGGCAGCTTTATCAACAATGTCGACGGCACAATATCCATCAACGGCGGCGGTGATGATATCTGGAATAACGCCGATAACTTCTATTACTACTACACGTCGGTGACCGGCCTGGTTTGGGAGGCAAAAATGCGAGTCGTCTCCTTCACTGGCCCCGACTTTTGGAGCAAAGTCGAATTGATGACGCGGCGGCCCGACCCAACGATTGGCACACCTCAAGGGCCCGACTCGGAGTTAAACCTCACGATGACCCAGGCTAGCCAGCAGAACGAAGTCCGGGTCGCATGGCGTGGGGTCCGAGCTGGCGGCTCCGGCGATACTGGCGGGACTGGCATAACCCCAGTTTTCCCCAATCAATGGGTCCGCATCACCCGCACCAACAGCGTATTCACCTTTTACTACGGCAACAACGGAGTAAATTGGACGCAGCTTGCCAGGCAGGACACGGCCACTACGGCCAACGGCTTCGACGGCGTACAATGGGAAAATCCGATCGAGGTCGGCGCGGCAGTTACCGCCCACAATGATGGAGACGCTAACGGGGCCACCGCGGTGGTTTCCAACCTGACCGTAACCGTTTATCCCCTCACTCCGCCAACGGGTGGCGGTGCCGTGACGCAGATTCAAAGCACGGCCACGTTCCAATACACCGAAGCTTCGTTCACTTTTGTGGCAACCAACAATGCCAATCCTAACATTCTGAACATGAGTTATGCCTGGTACAAGAACAACCAGCTCGTCAGCACCAACCCGATGGGACCCCGATACACATTCCTCACTACGCCCGCTGACAATGGCGCCCCAGTCTACGCTGTAGCCACTGTTCAAGCCCCTTACAACAACATTTCCGTCACCAGCGCGGTGGCAACTCTGACCGTAAATCCCCCAAGCTCCATCTATACCAATGGCCTGAAGCGCGAGTTCTTCGCCGGAGCCACCCGCCAGAACGTGGAAATCGGAAGCGTCGGACTGGCTTCCAGTGTCACCGCGGTTTCCGCCGCCCAGTTACCGGGGGGGTTTGGCGATAATTATACCGAGCGGTTTAGCGGCTATTTCCTCCCGCCAACCACCGCTGCGTATGTTTTCTTCGTGGCTGCTGACGACGATACGGACATCTATCTGAGCCTGGACAGCGATCCAAACCATAAGTTCCCGATCGCCCAGGAGCCAGGCTGGAGTGGTACACTGAGTTGGCTCGTCTCTGGCAGTGCTGGGACTTTCGACATTACGCAAAAACGCTCGGATCAATGGTCGCCGGACCCAGTGAACGGCGTCCCGCCGCCTAACCCCAACGGGTTCTTCCTGACGCAGGGCAATCTTTATTATCTCGAAGTCGTTCATCACAACGGCACTGGCGGCGACAACTTCGCCGTTACTTATCAAACGACGAACCAAATCAACGACCCGAATTGGCCGATCCTGTTCACCAATGGGACGCCGTCGCTGCTGACAGCGGCCAATAACGACATTGCCTTGATTACCTCCCCCATAACGACGCTGAGCTGGACCCTGCAGCCAACCAACACGACCGTCTTCGAGGGCCAGACCGCCAATGTGTTTTCCAAGGCGGTTAGCGATAGCGAATTGGGCCTTCTGTATCAATGGTACACCGTTGCGCCCGCGGCTCCAATCTCCGGCGCCACCGGCCCGACATTGTCCATTCCGTTCGTGCCCACCTCTTACAACGGATTGCAAGGTTATTGCGTCGCCAGGACCGCCGAAGGCGGACTCTCTATCACCAGTTCAGTGGCGACTTTGACCGTCCTGCAGGCGGTTACGGAACCAGGCTTTGCCAAAGATGAACGTTGGAACGGTGCCACCAGCCGTGCGCAAGTGGAAAACGGGCTCGCCGGGACGCCGACTTACGTAACTTCCGTGCCGGCCTTCGAAGCTTCGATTAATAACGACTCTGGCGATAACTATGTCCGGCGCATCAGCGGGTTCTTTGTACCGCCAGCCACGGATACTTACATCCTCTTCGTCAACTCCGATGATGATTCCGACCTGTTCCTGAGCACGGACAATACTCCGGGCAACAAGCGGCTCATCGCCCAGGAAGTCGGCTGGAGCAATCCGTTCACGTGGGTCGGTCAGGGTGGTGGCGGCACTGTAAGCCAGAAACGCTCCGACCAATGGTCGCCGGACGGTGGCGTCACAGTCCCCTTCAGCGCCGGCATTTCCCTCAACGCCGGGCAACGCTATTATATTGAGGCAGTGGAACATGAAGGCGGCGGAGGCGATAATGTGGAAGTCACATATAAGCGCACGTCCGAACTGGACCCGGTTAATGGAGCTGACACGCGCCTCAAGAACAACCTGATCAGTATCAGCGCCCAGCGATGTTCGTTTGTTGCTTATACCCAACAACCGGCCAGCACGACCGCCACGCCTTTTGGTCACGCCACCTTTACCGCTGTCGGTGTAACCGACTCCACTCTGCCCATCGGCAGCACCAGCGGCCTCGAGCAGACCAACAACTTCATCTTCTACCAATGGTTTAAGAACAGCGTCGCTGTCCCCGGCGCCAACTCCAGCTCCTACTCGATCGATCCGGTCCTGCCCGGCGATAACGGGGCGATCGTCAGTTGCCAAATCCGCGCCTTGGGTTACTCCGATAATTCACTGAACCCGATCTGGAGCAACAGTCTGACTGCGACACTCACCGTCTCGGCGCAGGCCGTCTTTGAGCCCGGTTGGGCTTTTGTTGAATGGTGGGATGTCAGCAGCGCCACTCGTATCGGTGTTGAGAACAACGCCGTCGGCCCCGCCCTTCATACCTATGCTACGCCGAGGTTTGAAGCCGCCATCAATGGCGCTGGCGACAACTACGCCAACCGGGTGGCTGGCTTCTTCGTCCCGCCCGTCACGGGTGATTATGTGTTCTTGCTGGACTCGGACGACGACTCCGATCTCTTCCTGAGCACAGACAACACTACGGCGAACAAACGTCTCGTCGCGGCGGAACCTGGCTATGCCAACTCCGCGTTCGGATGGAGCCTGACAGGCGGCAACGGCGATACCGTGGCGCAGCGGCGCTCCGACCAGTTCACCGACCCGGCGACTGGCACGCAACCCTACTCCAGTGGCATCCATTTGATTGGCAGCCAGAAATATTACATGGAAGCCGACCACAAAGAAGGAACCGGCGGCGACTACCTTGCCGTTACTTACAAGTTGCTTGCCGATCCCGATCCGGCAAATGGCGATGACAGCAGACTGGTTGGAAACGCGATCGGCTTCTATGCGCCGAGGATTCCGTGGGTGGCCTTCCTGCAGCAGCCGGTGAACCAGACCGTCGCCAGCGGCGGAAACTCCGTCACGTTTACTGCTCTGGGCTACAGCGCCCCATCGATCATGCCCGGCACGACGGGCGATCCACGGGGTTTGTTCGGCCTGCCCGCCACCAATGTCAATTACCAATGGTACAAGAACGGCACGCCCATTGCGGGTGCCACAGCCAGTTCCTACACGCAAATCCCCGTCCTGCCTTCAGACGGGGGTGCACAGTTCGTCTGCGGTATCCGGGCGCTTGGTTACGCCGACAACTCGCTCAACCCGATCTTGAGCAACAGTATACCGGCAGTTCTCACCGTCGTTACCGACACTGCGCCGCCAACTATCTCCTATGCGGCCACGCTCCAGAATACCAATCAGATCCCGACTCTATTCGTTGTGGACATCACGTTTAGCGAGTGGATGGATGCCACTACGCTGACCAACCCGGCTAATTACTCGGTCGCCGGAGCGACAATCACTAACATCGTCCTCGCCGCCAACCATCGAACGGTCGAGTTGGATCTCAACCAGATGCCGACCCTGCCGCTCAATGTCACAGTCAACGGAGTCAAGGATCTTAGTGGCAACACGATTGCGCTCAATTCAAGTGCCCCAATTAACCCGGTGGGACTCACTTGCACCGATGTCGGTACGCCCGCTTTCGACCCGGCATATCCAAGCTTCATTTGGAACACCGCCAGCGGTGGTTATATCGTGTCAGCCGAGGGTAGCGACATTTGGGGCACCGCCGACGGTTTCAACTTCACTTGGGAACTAAAGACCAATGACTTCGACGCGGTCGTTCGCGGCGTAAACATCACGCATACGTCCCAATGGGCCAAGATGGGTTTGATGGTGCGCGAAACCCTCGACCTGAACAGCCGCAACTGGAATATCGTCAACGACCCGGCTGCGGCGGATGGCATTATGGCGCCGGATGGCACTGGCTTCGGTGCCAATGCCGTTGAATGCAACATGCGCGATACTCTTAATGGAGCGTCCGGAGGTTGGAACAATCTGGCGGGCGGCATCGTCCCAGCTTATCCCAACGCCTGGGTCCGGCTGAAGAGGACGGGCAATGTCCTCGATGCCTACTCTTCGGTGAACGGCGCGAGCTGGACGCACATGGCTAGCTATAATACGGCTACCAACATCAACGGCGCTATAACCAATGTTGCCTATGTCGGCCTCTGCACGACGGCGCATAATAACGATACGCTCGGCGGACCGCCTCCGCCGCCGTTCAAATATTACAACACTGTCGAGTATGCCAATTACAGTTCCAGCTACGTGGCACCCGCCCAGCTATCTGTTGTTCGCTCCGGAGCTAACGTGATCATCTCGTGGGCTCCTGCCGCAGGGCATCTCGAGGCGAGTCCGGCAATCAGCGGTCCGGGTGTAAACTGGCAAACGGTAGTCTCAGGCAACCCGGCGACAGTCCCTGTCGCGCCGGGTGTGCGCTTCTTCCGGGTGGTAAATCCGTAGGAACACCTGATTCGACCTTCATTTCGCAAGGCCGCGAGGTTGCCCTCGCGGCCTTTTCCATGTAACCAGAAATAACTGTCGGGATAGCGAGGCAATAGCTGGTCCAATAGATTCGGTGACCTTATGAAGCGAAAACGCAGCGGCAAACCAGAGCATCCGCCGCCAACTATGCGTCCCGTCGTTACAGCGGTCTCACCCCGGCGCAAATGGCTGTTTCGCTTCCTGGCGGTTTTCGCCGTGCCCGTGTTGACATTGGGTGCGTTGGAGCTCTTGCTGCGCTTGCTGGGATTTGGATTTGATCCGCATTTTTTCAAGCAGGCAAGCGGCGGGGGGAAGGATGGGTATGTGGCCAATACTGACTTCGGCCTGCGGTTCTTTCCACGCAGCCAGGTCCGCATTCCAGACATGGCGGTGATGCCTGCCGCCAAAGCGCCCGATACTGTGCGCATTTTCATCTTTGGCGAGTCCGCCGCCTTGGGCGATCCGCGGCCGAACTACGGGGCCGGCTGTTATCTCGAAGTCTTGCTCCGCGAACGCTTCCCCCAGGCGAAGTTCGAAATTGTCAACACGAGCGTCACTGCGATCAACTCGCATGTCATCCTGCCCATCGCTCAAGAGTGCAGCCGTTACGCCGGCGACGTTTGGCTCATTTACATGGGCAACAATGAAATGGTCGGGCCATTTGGCGCGGCCACCGTGTTCGGCGCGCGGGCGCCCCCGCTTTGGCTGGTCCGGGCGCAATTGCAGTTACGACAATTGCGCCTGGGTCAACTGCTGTGGGCAGCGACCCAAAAACTTCACAAAGCCGATGCCGATGCCGCCGGATGGCACGGAATGGAAATGTTCGTTCGGAACCCGGTCGCGCCCGATGACGCCCACAAGCAAACCGTCTATCGGAATTTCCAGCAGAACCTGGACGAAATCGTCAAGACCGGGCTGGCCTCCGGCGCAAGGATCATTCTTTCCACCGTGTTGGTGAATCTCAAAGATTGTCCGCCCTTCGGCGCTATTTCCAATGCAGAGCTGTCCCCAACCAATCGCGCAGCCTTCGTGAAGCTTTCCCAGGACGGAGCGGCTGCTCAAGAGCAAGGGCGTCTGGCGGAGGCCCGAACTGCCTTCCAGGAGGCGGCTGAAATTTTACCACGGTCCGCGGAGGCGCACTTTCAATTGGCCACGTGCCTGTTGCGTCTCACCAACGCGACTGCGGCGCTCCCGCATTTTCTGCAAGCCGTTGATGACGACACCTTGCCTTTCCGCGCCGATTCACGCATTAACGATATTATCCGGACGATGGCCCGCCGTTCGCCCGGGGAATCACTCTCTCTGTGCGATGCCGCCGAGACCCTGGCTGCAACCAACTCCGATGGCATTCCGGGTGAGGAACTCTTCTATGAACACGTACACCTCAATCCAAACGGCAATTATGCCTTGGCGCTCGCGTGGGCCAGGCTCGTCGAAAAGCAGTTGAGTCCGGCCCTCAAACGTGGCGCGCGGCCATCCTGGGCTTCACAAGCCGAGAGCGAACAATGGCTTGGCCTGACCGATTGGAACCGGGTCTCAATTCTTGAAGACATCCTCCGCCGTATCCAGCGGCCGCCTTTCAACGGCCAATCCCGCAACGCGCAGCAACTGGCTCGTTTGCGCAGTGAAATAGCCCAACTGCAGCAGGGTCTCACGAGCGACACGGCGGCCCAGGCGCAACAAGTTTATTTGCGCGCCTTGGATCGCGCCCCAGGGAATTTCCGCTTGCACCAGAACTATGCGGAATTCCTTGAAGCCAGGCAGGAATGGAAACCCGTTATTGCCGAGCGGGAAAAAGTTTGTGAACTGCTCCCATATTTCTACTTTCCTTACTATGCGTTGGGTTTGGATTTAAAGGATGCTGGCGCGCTGGCTGAAGCGCGCGCCGCGCTGCTCAAAGCGGCCTTGCTTAGCCCATTCCAGGGTGATGTTCGATTGGAACTGGGAATCGTCTGCGGTAGACAAGGGGACTGGGAACAAGCACGGCGGGAACTTGAAGCCGCACGCCGGTTCAGCCCGGAAGACCCGCAGCCTTTGCTCTACCTGGGAGAAGTGCTGTGGAAACTGCAGCGGCGCGCCGAGGCGATAACCGTTTTGCGCGAGGCGATTCGCCTGGCACCTTCGGACTGGCAGCCGCATTATCGCCTGGCCAGCGACCTTGCCCACGAGGGCCAGTTTCCTGCCGCCGCCGCAGAATATCAGGAAGCACTTCGCCTCAATCCATCCAGCGTCAAAACAAAGCTTGGGCTCACAGCGGTCTTGTTGAGCCTGGGACGCCAACTCGATGCCTTGCAACAAATCGACGAGGCCCTCAAATTGGAGCCGACCAACCAGGCGGCCTTGGAATTTCGCGGAAAGCTCCGGGGTTTGTAAGTGTGACATTTGTAATATTTCCACCCATCCGAACGCTGACCGGGCCTGGCTGTTTCATTTCTTGGATTGATTCCACACGTCGAGCCAATTACTCCAGAATGGGTGAGCGGCCGCGAAGTGAGTGTCGGCAACTCGCGCCCTCAATCGCGTGACAAACATGGTGGACGGCATCGGCACAACGAAATATACTTACTCGGCAGCAGGCCAGCTTCTCACCGAAGACGGCCCGTTTGCCAGTGATACCGTGACTAACGTGTATTCCAACCGCTTGCGCGCCAAACTGAGTCTCCAGCAGCCCACCGGCGTCTGGACGAATGGCTTCGGTTACGACTCGACCAGGCGCCTCACAAATGTCACTTCACCTGCCGGCGCATTCGGCTACGTTTACGATCCCGCTCTGTTCACGCATTACGCATCACTCGTCACGCTCCCGAACACCTCCTATATTACGAACGCCTTTGATGGCAACGCCCGGCTCATCGCCACTTATCTCAAAAAGAGCGATACCAGCGATTTCGACTATTATATTTACAACTACAACCCGGCCAACCAGCGCACCAACCTAACCCGCACGGACGCCAGCACGGTCGCTTTCAAATACGATCCCTTTGGCCAGCTAAAGGTCGCCGACAGCTCTGTCAATTCCGAGGATCGCGGGTATTTCTACGATGCCGCATGGAACCTGAACCGCCGGACCAACAACGGCGTCACCAGCACCTTCAACGTCGATCTGAAAAACCAGCTTACCGCCGATCCAAGCTACTCGGATGTGTATGACGCTAATGGCAACCTAACCCAGCGGAATACCGCAGGAACCAACAACGTATATCAATATACCTACGACGATGAGAATCGTCTGGTCTCAATCCTCTACCACTACGGGGATGTGTCGTTCTGGTGGGAGACCGATTTCGTCTATGATGGCCTCGGGCGCCTGCGTAAACGGACAGAGTACGCATACGGAGGAGGGCTCAGCTGGCTATACACCAACGCCTTCGTCTCTTACATTTACGATGGCTGGCGCGTGATTCAGGAGCGCAACTACACCGACAGCTCGCCCTTGGTGAGTTACACCCGGGGTTTGGACCTCATCGGCACGATGGAAAGGGCTGGCGGCATCGGCGGTTTGCTCGCTCGCTCATCCGGCTATTCGAGCGGCAACTGGACGAGCCATGCTTACTATTTCGCCGATGGCAACGGCAACGTAACTTACATGCTCAACAGCAGCCAGGCCATGGTCGCTAAGTATCGTTACGATCCTTTCGGCAACACGATTTCCTCCATCGGCACTCTCGCCAGTGTCAACGTCTATCGCTTCTCCAGCAAAGAGATTCACGTCAATAGCGGCATGTATTACTACGGCCGACGGTTTTATGATCCGAATTTGCAAAGGTGGCTAAATCGCGATCCAATCAATGAATGCGGAGGGTACAACTTATACGGCTACGTCCTTAACAATCCTTTGCGTTTTATTGATCCATTCGGGCTGGACATGAATAACGGCCAATTAGACTGCAATCCTACTCTTACCTTGCCACCGGTTCCGCCAATTCAAGATCCGTTTCCCGAACTTAACCCTCCATCATATCCTCCACTCCCGCCACCTTTCTCGGATTACCCTCCAGACCCCAATCAGCCGCCAACGTTCCATCCACCGCGTCAACCTGATATGTGGGACACCATTGGAGGCTTTATGTCCCCAGGCTCCGGAGGTTGGTACGGTTTTGTTGGTCTTGACCCGGGGTCCGTTGGACCGCCCGCCGTGTTTCCGGGAGCTGGTCCAATGGGTTCAGGGTTCGGCGTAAAAGGCGGTGCCGGTTACGGATTCTAATGAATCGGCTTGCTTCAGTATTCTGCCGAGTCGTCACCATTCAAGGGCTGCTCGCTTTCGGCGCGTGCCTTTGTAGCTACGCCGTCGACGAACCGATGGCTGTCCTTTTCCTACGTCCTCAAAATGCGACGTCTAACGAGGACTCTGCCCATTGGCACTTCTCGCTGCCAATGTTCTTCGAATATAAGGCGGAGGGGCCACAACCCTTCCGTTTTTTGCCAGAGATCTCAGTCGACTCGGCCTTCCATGAACTCGGGTTCAGTCAGGAGCAAGAGATCACCGCAGTTCAGCTTTTGCAGGTAGGTCGCCTACTCGAGGCCCGTCGCGTCATCTGGAGTAGTTACTCCCGTGAAGGTGGAACGTGGAATCTGAAGTTTCGGATTATAAATGTCGCTTCGGGCGCAACGTCGCCTCCCGACGTGGTATCAGCGCCAGAATGGAAGGAAATTATTGAGCGTGCATTCTCAATGATATCCGAGGCGTTAACAGGTGCGGATGGCCATAAGGCCGATTTACAAGCGTCCGCCCCCTTTTCCACATCTCCAAAGGCAATTGAGTTGATCAGCCGAGCTTATGCCGAAATGGCACAGAAAAAACCCCTAGCAAGCACGACGCGCGAGATCCGTGAAGCCTTGGATGATGATCCTCGTTTTTCACTGGCATTGCGCGCGTTGGTTTACTGCTTAAGATCCGAGAGTGAACTGAATGAAGCCCTTCAAATCGCAGAGCGCGCAGTCAAGCAGTTTCCCAACAGCGCGGGCTGCCATGCGGCTTTGGGCTCCGTGTATGTTGCGAAAAAAATGCAATCGTTTGCCCGCGAAGAATATGAAGAAGCCATACGACTCGATCCGAACACCCCGAAGTACCTTCTGGCTCTTGCGGAGGTGCACCTTAACCGCGGTGACTTCGATCGATGCTCGGCTGCATTGGAGCAGGCGAGCAAAATGATGCCCCTGGTCGCTGGCGTTCACGCCTTTCTTGGCCAGGTGAGAGCTTGCCAAAGACGCCGAGAGGATGCGCTCAGGGAACTTCGTCTGGCCGAACGCTATGATACTGGCGATGATTGGGGAACCACTCAGCAATTAGCACAGGGGTATGACACCGCTAATGAGCCGTCCAAGGCGATATTGTATTACGAGAAATTTCTCGCTCAGGCGAAGCAGCTTGGAATCGGCCAGCAGTTCATCGAAGAGGGAAGCGCGGCCCTCGCTGCGCAGAAAGTCCGCCTCAAGGAAGGAACCGTAGTGGCCAAAGAACCTCGCTCGTACAGTCAGGTGGAATTCGACACCGCCGTGAAGAAGAGATTAGCTTCAGATGAAGCAGGATGCGTGCGCAACCCGTTTACTACCACCGCCGATATGAAGGAGTTTGCGAAGAGCACCATTTCGGGTTCCGACAGCGACGAGGAAAAAGCCCGCAAGCTGTTCCTCCTTTTGGCACGGTCAACAGACTCCAAAGAAGGCGGAACTTGTCGCACCTCTGAGGAGGCATTCGCGCACTGGCGTAGTTCAAACATTTCGCTGAACTGTCAGGACTTTACGCTGTTGTATGTCGCCTTAGCGCGTTCCATCGGGCTGAACGTGTACTTCGCGGGCGTGACCCGCGACTACGAGGGCAGCCTCGTATCCCACGCCTGCGCGGCTGCATTCATCGGAACAAATACTGTGCTGATTGATCCGATGTATCGATGGTATGGCGTGCCCCACCAGAAGTTTGCCTTGCGCGACGATGTTGAAGTGACTGGCTTGCTGCTGGCTGAATCGGGTGATAAAAGGCAAGAGGACGTCGGCTTGAAACTTTTGGGGGAGTGGGCCGGTCCTCGGTTCATCGTCGCTTTCGCTCGGCTTCGACGCGGCAGCGTCGGCGATGGCCGAGAAGTGCTCTTAGAGGCGCTGAAACTCGATCAGGAAAGCTATCTTGCCAATTACGGTATGGCGGTGATTCAAACCTACGAAAAACGGTGGGACCAAGCGGAGGTTTACTTGCGCAAATGTCTCAGTGCGACGCCAAACTGGAATCAAGCTCGATTCTTGTTAGGGGAGGTTCTCTCAAAACAGAATAAACTGGCTGAGGCTCGACGACAGTGGAGGCTGTACCTGGAAGGCAATACTGATCCAAAGCTTGCCGATGATGCGCGCGCCGCCATCGCGCTTATCAACGAGAGTATTCCGGACTAGCAAAAGCCCGCAGGATATCCATTTCCTGAAAGGGTCGTGAAAGGGTCGGTCCTAGAATTGTGACATTTACATTAAGTGTTACGAACTTTTTTCCGTCATAGAAAAGGCCGAACTGGCGTAAGCATCACGCCAAGTGCTTCTTGACTGGTGAAGGAGTATCGCCCTGAAAGGTCGTAAGTGTCAGACGTATTATGCTACGACGCTTATGATGGCGCGTTGTTTGAGCTGCTGTGTTTTGGCCCAGGCTGAAGGCCACACTTCCGGGATTTGGTGTTTGGTGACACAATCAACAGGACCAACACCGTCGAATTCTGTCCTCCCAAACTGGCCACCCTACTTTACATGTAAAATATGGGTTAAGTCATTGCAGTCCAATCGCTTCGAACGTCAAGTGGTTTTTATACTGGCCACCCCTCCCGTTATTAGAGAGCAACATCTATAAAATCCCATATACCATCTTCGCGCCAATCAACAACGTGCCCTTGTCCACAATGCCGACGAAAAACTGCAACCTGACGAGCCCCTCTGGAAATCGCTTAACCTCGAGTTCTCCAAACTACACCCAAGTTCACCCAAGTTCACCCAAGTACACCTAAGTTTATGAAAACGTGCTCCCATGTTCATTGTTCCAACCTTCCATCATTCCAATATTCCACTCGTTCCCCACCCATCCGCGCCCATCTCACACCCATCCGCGGTAATCTCTTTTGCAGAGGAGATCACCATTTCCAGGTTCGTTGGATTCAAGTAGTATGCGTCAGCTTATGAAGTCGGGACGGAGCGGAAAGCTCCGGGGCATGTAGGCATGTTCCACCCACCCGAAAGCTGACTTGGCCTGGCTGTTTCATTTCTTCGGTTGCTTCCACACGTCGACCCAAGCACTCCAGAATGGGTGAGCGGAAACGGTAAAGTGAACGGCTTTTGTTGTGTTTTGGTTCGAATGTGCGAACATTGGACAAGCTTTATGAGCGCATCCCCGAGTGACAAATTCGGTCAGCGTAGCGCAGATAGCGCCGCTCGGGAAATCGGCTCTTCCTCTCCGCGTGGTTTTACATTGATCGAACTATTAGTTGTCATCGCCATCATCGCAATTCTTGCCGCAATGTTGCTCCCGGCTCTGAGCAAAGCCAAGTCGAGGGCAAAACAAACGTCGTGCGTGAACAATTTCCGGCAAATGGGAATTGCGACAGCTATGTACGTCGCTGATTACCAGCAATACACAGGCTGCCTTTCAACAAAAAATGGCATATACTATGTCTGGCCGCCACGCCTCCTTGCCCTTATGGGCAACAACCGCGAAGCGTTTTGGTGTCCCGCCGCCCTCGCCGATAGCGCATGGAACACAAACGCCAACAAAACCCTGGGCCAGACCGACCCCAGCGGCAATCTCGATCGCTACGGAATTCGAGATACCAGCCGTTTCTCTTACGGCATTAATGATTGGGGCCTTGATATTGGCGCTAGCTCTCAGCTTGGATTAGGTGGAGACATCGATGGCGGCTTTTATCACGGGCCTGTCAAAGATTCGCAAGTTCTCAGCCCGTCCGACATGATTGCCTACGGCGATGTCCCGGCCGTCGAGAATGCCGCGTCGATAAGTTTTAATGCGAATTTGGACGTCACAGACACCTCCGCAGGCCACACCCAATGTCCCTCCAATCGCCACAATTATCACACCGATTTATGCTTTTGTGATGGTCATGTCGAGACCCCAAGACGTAACGACGTGAGAAATCCGAACGATACCCGTTGGCGCAGCCGTTGGAATAACGATCACCAGCCGCATACCGGCACTACGTGGACTGCCAACCCGTCATGGATCAACACCCTCGATCAATAGCCCCAAATCCTGCGCAACAATTCACGCCGTTGAACTAGTTTCCTCAACTTCGTTTGTGGATTGATTTCGTGCCGCTTATGGCATTTGCTGCGGTCGTATGTTGCGTGCATTTTTATTTGGGTTCTTGATTCCAGGCACGATCGCGAGCATTTCCATCGCCTCCGACCGCACCACTGTCCTCAACCGCCTTCCCTCATCCTCCACCAACAGCTTTTACATCAACGCACGCCCTCCGCTCGCGCAAACCAGCCTTCTGCCACTGCCCTCCGGCGCAATTCAACCGCGCGGCTGGCTTCGCGTCTTCCTCGAACGCCAGCGCGACGGTCTCACCGGCCATCTCGGCGAAATCAGTTCCTGGCTCCAGAAAGACGACAGCGCCTGGTTGAGCAAAAACGGTAAGGGAAAGTATGGCTGGGAAGAATTGCCCTATTGGCTGCGAGGTTTCATCGAACTGGCCTACCTTTTCGACGATCCCAAAATGAAAGCCGAGGCCGACTTATGGATAAACGGCGTTCTCACGAGCCAACGCCCCGACGGCGATTTTGGTCCCGACCAACGGTTCGAGGACAATACTCGCGATTATTGGGCCAACATGATCATGCTCTATTGCCTCCAAAGTTTCTACGAGCGCACCAGCGATCCTGGTGTCCTCGATCTGATGACCAAATATTTCCATTACCAACTCTCCGTCCCTGACGAAAAATTTCTCACTCACTACTGGCAGCGCATGCGCGGCGGCGACAATCTTTACAGCGTGTTCTGGCTCTACGACCGCACTGGCGATCCTCAATTGCTCGAACTCGCCACAAAAATTCATCGCCGCACTGCCAATTGGACCTTGAAGGACGACCTGCCCGATTGGCATAACGTCAACATTGCGCAATCCTTCCGCGAACCTGCCGAAATCGCTCTGCTCACGCATGACCCCGCTCAGACCGAAGCGACTTATGCCGATTTCCGCATCATTCGCGCCCGATTCGGCCAGGTTCCCGGCGGCATGTTCGGCGGCGACGAAGTCAGCCGCAAGGGATTCGTCGATCCTCGCCAGGCCACCGAGACATGCGGCTTCGTCGAGCAAATGCTCTCCGATGAAATCCTTTTCCAAATCACTGGCGATCCGTTCTGGGGCGACCAATGCGAAACCGTCGCGTTCAATTCCTATCCAGCCGCGGTAATGCCCGATTTCAAATCCTTGCGCTACCTCACTGCGCCAAACATGGTGGTGAGCGATGCGAAAAATCACGCGCCCGGAATCGCCAACAGCGGCCCTTTCCTTTTGATGAACCCCTTCAGCTCGCGTTGCTGCCAGCACAATCATTCCCAGGGCTGGCCTTATTTCAGCCGGAGTCTTTGGATGGCCACCGCCGACAATGGCCTCTGCGCCACACTTTATTCCGCCTGTGAAGTCAATGCTCGCGTCGGAACTGGCGAGAACGTGAGCATCTCCGAGGAGACGCATTACCCGTTCGAAGAAGCGATTCGTTTCACAATCGCGACCAAGACAGCCACATCATTCCCAATCTCATGGCGTATTCCCGCCTGGTGTAAATCCGCCCGCCTCGCGCTCAATGGAAAATCCGTTCCGGTTGACCCGATTCCTGGCCAATTTGTTCGTGTCGAGCGGACCTGGAACAATCACGACGAAATCACCCTCCAATTGCCGATGGACCCCTCGGTTCAAACGTGGACCAATAATCACGACAGCATCAGCATCGATTATGGCCCGCTCACATTTTCCCTCAGAATTGGCGAACGCTATATTTCCCAGGACAGTTCCAAAACCGCGCAGGGCGACTCCAGTTGGCAAAAGGGCGCCGACCCATCGAAATGGCCCTCGTACGAAATTCATCCCACGACCGCGTGGAATTACGGGCTGGTTTTGGACAGCGGAGATCCTGCCAGTGCTTTCAAAATTTCACGGACTTCCTGGCCAAAGAGTGATTTTCCATTCACGCTCGACGACGTACCGCTCAAGATTTCCGCCAGGGCAAGAAAGATTCCGGCATGGACTCTCGATCGCTTTAACCTCTGTGCGCCATTGCAAGACAGCCCGTCGCTGACAACCGAGCCGGTCGAAACAGTTGAACTTGTGCCGATGGGCGCTGCCCGGCTGCGCATCTCCGCTTTCCCAACCGTCACGACCAATTCGCAAATCGGCCATATATGGCAAGCTCCGGCCTTGCCAAAGCCCTCAAAGTACAAGGCCAGTGCCTCGCATTGTTATGAGACTGACACCGTCGACGCTTTAAGCGATGATCTGCTTCCCGAAAATTCCAATGATCACAACATTCCACGATTCACATGGTGGCCGCGCGTCGGTTCCAGGGAATGGGTTCAATTCGACTTCGGCGCGCCGAAAAAAATCTCGTCAACCGCCGTCTACTGGTTCGATGACACTGGCGTCGGCCAATGCCGCGTACCTGCTTCTGCCCGTCTCCTCTACAAGTCCGGTGACGAATGGAAACCTGTTCCAAGTGGCGAAATCGGCGTTAGGTCCAACACAATGAATCGGGCCGCCTTTTCGCCTATCACTACTACCGCATTGCGCCTCGACACTCAATTGCACCCTCAATTCAGCGCCGGCATCCTCGAATGGCAAATTCCCGAATAATTCCGTCAATGAATCGTCCTCCTCATCCTGTTTTCGTCCTCAAATCAACTTTGAAATTTCAATTCTCAAATCAATTCTGAGTGGCCATGAACTGCCTCCGCTCCCCCAACCGCAGACAATTCTGCTGAACTCTTATACCCAATGTACCCGAACTCATTAACCAAAAAATCATTCCTTAACTCCCTCCTCACCCTTTGCGTTTTCCTTTTCGCGCTCGCCGCCAGGGCCGATCCACTTCGCCCGCCGGCCGTCCCCCTCGTCGCCTGCGATCCCTATTTCAGCATTTGGTCACGAGCCGACAAATTGACCGACCTCAACACCACTCACTGGACCGGACGCGCACACCGTCTCACCAGCATGGTGCGAATTGACGGCAAGCCTTTTCGCCTCATGGGAAAGGACATTGCCTCCGCTCCGGCGCTTCCTCAAACTGGCCTTGAGGTTCTCCCAACTCGAACTATCTACTCATTTGCAGGGCAGGGGATTATTCTCACGTTCACCTTCTTAACTGCGGCTCTTCCGGAAGATTTGGATCTGTTATCTCAACCCATAACCTATCTCATCTGGTCCGCACAATCCGCCGATGGCAATGCGCATGACATTTCGGTTTATTTCGATGCTTCCGCCGAATTGACGGTTGAAAATCTTAAATCCGAGGTCACCCATCAAACCCAGAAAATCGGCGACCTGAAAATCGCGAAATTCGGTTCCGTCGCTCAACCGATCTTAGCGGCCAAAGGTGATGATCTCCGAATTGACTGGGGCTATTTTTACGCCGCTGCGCCCGGAGCAGACACCCCCTCCATTATCGCCGACCGCGAACTTGTCCAATCGGCTTGGGCCGCCAATGGCGCTTTGCCCGATGAACACGACTCAACTCTTGCAACGAATTCCCTCGCAACTGCTACCGTCGCAGCCTTTGCTTTGAATTTCGGAAAAGTGATCGCCGAGCCAACCACTCGTTGGTTGATGGTCGCCTACGATGACGAATACTCCATCCAATACATGAAACACAATCTTCGCCCATACTGGCGTCGCAACGGCGCAGATATGCCGGCCTTGTTGAAAAAATGCGCCGCCGAATTTGACTCGGTTCGCGCGCGTTGCGAAAAATTTGACGCCGAACTGATGACCGACCTGGCCAAAGCGGGCGGAGAGAATTACGCCCGCCTTTGTGCGCTCGCCTATCGCACCTGTTTTGCCGCGGGAAAATTCGTTGCCGATGCCAACGGCCAACCGCTTCAGTTCTGCAAGGAAAACCATTCTAACGGCTGCATCGCCACCTCGGATGTCTTTTATCCGATGTCTCCCCAGTTCCTGTTATTTGGTCCTACGCTCGCGAAATCCTTTGTCGTGCCATTCATGAATTATGCAGCGAGTGAACGCTGGAAATTTCCATTCGCGCCGCATGATCTCGGCACTTATCCCCAGGCCAACGGCCAGGTTTACGGTGATGGCGAACGCGGCGTGAACAACCAGATGCCCGTCGAAGAGAGCGGCAACTTGCTCCTGCTCTTCGGCGCGATTTCTCAAATGGACGGCAACGCTGATTTCGCCGATCTATATTGGAAGCAATTGGCGCAGTGGGCCGACTATTTGAAGTCCAAAGGCTTTGATCCCGAAAACCAGCTTTGCACGGACGACTTCGCCGGGCACCTCGCCCATAATGTAAACCTCAGCGCCAAAGCCATCGTCGCTCTCGGCGCGTTCGGCCGCATGTGCGAAATGCGGGGTGACAAGGCCAAAGCTGCCGAGTTCGCCACGCTCGCCAAATCATTCGCTGATCGTTGGGTGAAGGAAGCGCGTCAGGGCGATCACTTTCGCCTCGCCTTTGATCAAGCCGATACCTGGAGCCAAAAATACAATCTCGTCTGGGATCGCATTCTGGGGTTGAACCTCTTTCCTGAATCCGCAACTCGCGATGAAATGAATTTCTACAAGCGCACCCAGAACAAATACGGCCTGCCTCTGGATAATCGCCGCGGTTACACCAAGCTCGATTGGACCTTGTGGACCGCGACGCTGACACAAGATCGCGCCGATTTCGATGCCATCCTCGAACCCGTTTTCCGCTTCCTCAATGAATCACCCGATCGCTCGCCGCTCACCGATTGGTACGAAACTGCCACTGCCCGCAAAGTCGGTTTTACCGCCCGACCGGTTCTCGGTGGAGTCTTCCTTCAAATGCTTTACGACCGGCAGGTGTGGCAAAAGTGGGCACGTCGCGATATGAACAAAGCATCCGGTTGGGCGCCCATGCCCAAACCGCCGAAAATCCTTCCAGTCGCCCCCGCTGCTGATACCACGCCTGGCCGTTGGCATTTTACGACCGACAAACCTGCTGGTGATTGGTCGAAAATCGGATTTGACGATTCAACCTGGAAAGAATCTCTCGCCGGTTTTGGCGCTGGCGACCCGCCGGGCTCATTCATTAAAACGCCGTGGCGGACTTCCGATATTTGGTTGCGTCGGGAAATTGAAATTCCCGCAGCCTCCCGTAATTTGCAATTGTGGATGCATCACGACGAAGACGCCGAAGTCTTCATCAACGGAGTGCCAGCGGCGCGGGTCCACGGCTTCACCACCGCCTATGAACCATTTTCACTCCAGCCCGCTGGCCTCGCGGCGATTAAATCCGGAACCAACCTCATCGCCATTCATTGCCACCAAACCGTCGGCGGCCAATACATCGATGCCGGATTTGTCGAAGTCGAAGATTCGAACTGAAACCCAGTCATCCCAAACGCGGACATAGCCGATCCCGATGTCATTCCCACCTCATAAAATGAGCATTCGACGCTCATGTGAAACTTGCGTACGCGGAAATCCCAAGCGAAATTGACGCTTGCCTCCCGGACTCACCACGCCAAAATTCACTGCATGAACCATCGTTCGTCCTCGCTTTTGTTTAGCCTCATGGTCGCAATTCTCTCCTGCTTTTGCTTGTCCATCAGCATTCTCGCGCAGGATACAGCGACTCCTTCGCGCGAGCCTGGTCCCATCCCGGCTCCAATCGGTGTTCCCGCATCCGCCCCAACCAACGACGCTCCTTATGCTCCGCAGCCGATCTTGCAAGGCGGCATCGTCATTCCGCTGTACCCTTTCGATTCACCTCATTTGAATCACGACCGCGTTCGCGAAGCCGAGCAATACAATCTCAGCAAGGCCGCCCCTGGCCGAATCAACAGCATCGTCAACATTCACAACCCGTCCATCGAAGTACACACCGTCGATGGCGGCATCAACACCGGCGCTGCCATCATTCTGGCGGCCGGAGGCGGACACAGGACCCTGAACGTCGGTTCCGAGAGCGCCGATTTTGTGCCCTTCTTCTACAATTATGGCGTGAACGCAATCATCCTCCGGAATCGCCTTCGCAATGACGGCTACAATGTGCAAGCCGATGCTGTGAACGACGCGCTTCAGGCCATCCGCCTCGTTCGCGCCCACGCCAGGCAATGGAATATCGATCCAAATAAAATCGGCATCATGGGATTTTCCGCGGGTGCCGAATTAGCCGCGCCGGCGGCAATTCAGTTCGAAGACTTCGACAAGAAAAACAGCGACTCCGCGGATCGTCTCGCGGGCATCACTTCGCGACCCGACTTCATCGGCCTCGTCTATCCTGGTCCGACGCCCTTCGCGCGCGGCGCTAACCCTGCCATTCCGCGCAACTGCCCGCCTGCATTCATCGTCTGTGGCGGTTCTGGCGACCGCGTCCATGCCATTTGGGCCGACGAATACCTCGCCGCGATGCTTCAGGCCGGAATTCCAAACGTCGAAATACACATTTACGGGAATGGCCGCCATCCCGGGGAGCAGATGTCCGACGGCAGCCACATGACTGGCGGGCTCACCGCTAAAAACGGAATACCATTTGGCACATGGCAGGATCGGTTCATTGATTGGTTTCGTGACCAGGGTTTTCTGCAAAAGCCCGGCGTCGAAACCAAGGCCGCCCGCGATATCGCTGCTTTCCTGACCCAACCGCCTCCGCGCAGTCCGGAACGTCGTAATCCCGTCGAACAAAAATAGAAACATTCAAAACAATTCACCGTTCAACACATGAAAGTCATCGAAATCGCCTTCTCCTGTTATCCCGTCACCGACCTTAAACGCGCCAGGCAATTCTACGAAAACACCCTCGGCCTCATACAAACCACCATCTGGGGCGATGAAAACCAAGCCTGGATTGAATACGACATTGGCCCCTCCACCTTGGCCATCACCAACTACCCATCAGAATGGAAACCTTCGCCGGACGGCGGCGGCGTCGCCTTGGAAGTGGACAACTTTGAAGCCGCCATTGCGGAACTTAAGAAAGGCGGCGCTAAGTTCCGAGTCGAGCCGATGGAAAGTCCAGTCTGCCACATGGCCGTCGTCTTCGACCCCGACGGGAACTCCGTCTGCATCCACAAACGAAAACCGAAATAAATCCCGACATCCTGCAGCCCCCGATCTAAGGAAGTGGCTGCAATCGGGCGCATGACAAAATTCTTCGCTGCCGCATAAATGCGGCGTTCCTGGGCGAGTGGAACGCCGCATTTATGCGGCAGGGAGAAGCCTCAGAAGAAATTTGTCTCACGCCAGCGTCGTCTCGACCGGACAATTTGATTCGCCGTTCTTTGTCACTTTGAGGTAACCCGTTACAAATTAGTGCCTAATTGCCAGATTCGGTTTCCGCGTTACTGTTGCCCCGTCCGGGTAGGACTGTGCCCGGAACAAACTCAAACTGCAACGTTAACCGAATTAGAAACTATGAAAATTGGAATTCTTGGAACTGGCATGGTCGGCGAAACGCTCGGAACCAAATTCGTCCAACTCGGCCATCAAGTGAAAATGGGCTCGCGAACCACCAATAACGAAATCGCGGCAAAATGGGTCAAAGCGACAGGCGCGAATGCTTCACAGGGCACGTTCGCAGACGCCGCAACGTTTGGCGATATGGTTTTCCTTTGTCTGAAGGGTGCCGTGTTCCTCGACATCGCAAAAACCCTCAGCCCAACTGCGCTCGGCGGAAAAATCGTCGTCGATGTCAGCAACCCGCTCGAATTTTCCAATGGTGCTATGTCTCTTTCAATTTGCAACGCCAACTCGCTGGGCGAAGAAGTCCAAAAAGCTGTTCCATCAGCCAAAGTCGTCAAGTCTTTGAATACAGTGAACTGTGAAGTGATGGTTGATCCGGCCAAAGGTGGCAATCCGACGATGTTCCTCTGCGGCAATGACGCCGACGCGAAGGAAAAAGTCACGGAACTGTTGAAGGCTTTGGGCTGGCGCGACATCATCGACATCGGTGACATCACCAAATCCCGCGGAACGGAAATGCTGATGCATCTCTGGATGAATCTGTTTGGCTTATTTGGGAACCCACACTTCGGCTGGAAAATCGTGCGCGGCAGTTAAATCGTCCCAAACGTGAATCTCAAAGGGATTCCGCCTCAAAGCCCAAGGGTTGTCTGCCCTCCGAAGTGCTTTTGACGAAGGAGGGCGAGGCTACCCTAATCGCCATTGAGTTAAGGATTTCTCAAAGATAAGAATGTACAAGGTAGATACATTTGTGCATTAGAGTGGAGGTGCACACGATTA
>Ga0193709_1000058_pt1 | contig 49009 bp, 63 predicted proteins | sample H3c2metaG_FD_160571 | JGI IMG/M metagenome (GOLD analysis project Ga0193709, IMG submission 160571) | Soil microbial communities from a riparian zone of the East river system, Colorado, United States - H3c2 | ecosystem: Environmental > Terrestrial > Soil > Riparian zone | place: USA: East River...
ATCGATCTCGGTAGGCGCCTGAACCGTGTCTCTAAATTGAGCCGCGCTCTGTGGTGCTTGTAGCGCTGCGCCTTCCAGTGCTCCCTGGGCTAATCCTTGGGTTATGCTTGGCGCGGTTCCTCCCGAACTAATTCTACTCGTAAGGGCATTACCCGCAATCGAGATTGGATCGTAGTTTCTGAGGAGTCTTGGGTCTTGTCCAGATTCCGCCAGGTCCATGGCCTGTCCGGCGATTTCTCCCGTGGCTCCTAAAATTAGTCCTGGAAGCGTAAGCTGTGGCGCGAGTGCCGAAGCGATCATGCCGCCTGAGCGAACGGCTAGATTTCCCGCACGGTTAAATCCGGGCTGAATTGTATTCAGTGCACCACCAATATCTGCATTGGATACCTGATTCATTAGCTGCGTGGAGATATCTCCAGCCGTCTGTTCACGCTGCGGAGCTTGGCCTACGCGCTGAAACGAATTTTCGCCCGTCTTTACGATCGCACCTAGATCTCGGTCTTGGAACGCTTGGCCTACTGGAGCTGCCCTAAACTGTGCGGTAAACTGCGCCGCTTCAGATCCACCTTGGCCGGTAAGTCCTCCCAGGATATCGTAAGGCCGTTCACGAGCAATCGGGCTAGCCTGAGATAAACTTAAAGTCTGTCCTCCTGCCGCTCGCGCGTCACGTAGGTTTAGGTTTGCTCCGATGTTTGGGACTTGCGCCGAATAGGCAGCATTGGCCGCGCTAGCCATTCCCGCACCACTAGCCGGTCTAAGGCTTAGGAACGCAGCCTCTACATCCGCTTGGGTTGGCGGGTGATCACCATCCATTTCGATGGTAGATCCAGTAACCGAATCTGTTACTTCGTAAGTTGGCATTACTTCTGCCTAACGGTAAATCTACCAGATTGTACGCCGTTTGATGGAGCCACAGCTGGCTGTGTAAAGTATTGGCTCAACTCATCGACTGATGGCACGTCAGGAGGGCCAGGGTTGGGTGATGCAGGGCCTACAGGAATAACCGGTAGCGTGGTTAATGGCTGGTCTGTGGCCGGAGCAGACGAGAAAGGATTGTGGTTATTTATCCAGTTTCTTATCCCGCCTGTTTGCGCGGGTGTAGTCGTAGTGGTTCCTCCAGCAGCTGCCTTGGCTCTAGCCGCCGCTATTTGTGCAGCGATCTCTGCATTCAAAGGATCAATTGTGCGATTTGGGTCTTGGCCTGTGCGAATTACGTTACCCTCATTGCCCGTTTTCGTATCAACATTATGAACCACCACTTCTCCGCCATCTAAGGTCGTGAACTGATTATAATGTGGAGAAAGTAATCGGCGGTTAGAAACGTCAATCTTGGCATTGCCTTGATTAAACTGATCTTGGATTCTTTGGGCATCTTGAAGCTGGCGGGCCTTACTTGTATCTGAGTTTGCTCTACGAATTTCGTTAAGCGATTTAGCTGCTTCCGCAGCCGCAGCCCTCGATTCAATAAGAGAATTGTTTAACGACCCTTGGTCCGCCGTAACAAGCGGCTTAGACATCGAAGTGTATGGCGTTCTAGTCTGAGTCGTAGGATCATACTCAATGCCCGTGTCTTGAATTACTTGGTGGATTCTTCCTGTAGGCTGGCCGTCTGCGCCTATCTCGGGGACACCAACAATAGATTCTCCCTGCTTGTACCTGATCGGCAAAGACGCCTTACCCATTTCAATCCTAGCTAGTGCGTTCCGGTATGGAGCTTGCGCCTGAGATAGTTCTGTATCAGCTTGGATCTGTGCAAGTCTAGCCCGCGCCGCGTCCTGCTCAATCGGAGCTAAGATAGCTTTATTCCTCGTATTCTGAATGGCGTTAATCGCGCCAATCCCCGAGTTAAACCCAGCGATAGCTTCTCCTGGTCCGCGCCCAGCCAATTGCGCTCCATCCGAGAACTGAATATTTGGCATCACTTGGACGCCGAAGCCTGAGGTCGAAGGCATATTTATTTAAAGTTTAGTGCTAAAATCAAACGCCCCGCCAGAGCCAGCATTGGTGTTGAACGTATTAGCCGGGATAGCCGTATTGCTCGGAGTGTTTAGCGTGGAGTTGAATGGCTGAGCGGTTGGGTTGTAATATGGCGTTACCGTAGAATTATTTTTATTGTTACTTGCAATAGCTCCAGCGCCTATGCCCCCAAGCTGGCCCAAGAGCTGAGCGTAATTATTCCCAGCCTGAGCATTGATCTGCCCCTGCTGCTGGATTGAACCCGCAGCCAAGTTAGAGTTACCAACGCTCAAGTTAGCCACAGCGCTTGGGTCCAATCCTACGACCGGTGACTGAATGCTCTGCCCAAACTGCGCTGCACTCAGATACTTTGCAAAGTCACCCGCACTCAAAGCCTGTAACGCCTGCGCCTGCTGCAACGCTTGATTCTGCGCAAACTGACTCTGACCAATCTGCTGCTGGTTATTATTCAGGTTGAAGTTACCGAGCGCTTGACCCGTACTAGCCGCGCTATTGATCTGGTTAAGTAGGTTCTGCTGGCTTTGCTGACCAAGCTGAAGGCTGGTTAAGCCAAGATCCCGCGCCGTCAAATCGCGGCCCAACTGCAATGATCCTGGAGCTACATTTCCTGCATTAGCTAGCGCATTTCGCGTTGCCAAGTTACTCATCTCAGTCGAGAGTCTTGCTGTAGGAAGAGTGTTACCTGAAGCGAGATTAGCCTGTGCCGCGTTTGCCGCAGCCTGTAAGCCTGATGGCGTAGCTGCCGTAAGATTCGCGGCAGGATTATTCGCCTGGTTCATTAGGATCTGTCCTGCTTGCTGGTTGTACGGATTAGGTCCAAGTGCGGACAACAAATCCTGTACCGAATTCGTTCTAAGATTCGACACCTCAGGCGTGTACTGTTGCTCTAGTGCCCGTGAAGTCTTGTAGTTGGATAACGCCTGATCCGTAGCCTTTTGGCCAACCGCATTGATATCCACTTTTCCTGCTTGTAAAGCAGCGTTAGCCGCTCCTTGCGCCGCCTTCTTTGACTGATTGGCGGATACACCACCTGCGACTATTCCTGCAACCCCTACGGCGGCCGCTACCCATGTGCAATAAGACTGATCGGTATGTTTGTGTGCCCGGCACTCTCTTCGAAATCTTGGGCTCTCATGTTCTGGGATAAGCCCATGAATATGGTTATAGATCATTTTATTCCTAAAAGTTGTTGGGCCTGCTTGGTCTCAAGACCGGTGTGCGCGTTTACGTGCGGCTCAATTATCTCGGCCTCTACTTCTTCAACGGTGGTTTTGGTTGTTGGATGGTAGGTGATCCAAACACAATCTTCGTGGATATAGAGAATCCTTCGCGTGTTCGGGTATGTCGTTCCGTTGTGTGGCGAAGAAAGTTCAATTACTCCATCACGCTCGGTCCAAACCGAAACCCGTCCCTTTGCAATAACGAAGGGATGTTCTGTCCGATGAATCTTCGAGGTAAGCAGTGTTCCAGCGGGCATGAATATTTCGCGGCAATAAAGCCCGGGCGTGAATTTATGCTTAACTGCAAGCTCTCTTTGCGGTAAAGAAAACAGCTTGGCCTCGATGGCATCAATTTGGATGCGCGGCTCAAGCGTGTCTATCTCTGGCGGAACTTCAGCTATGATTTGAGTGATCATGCGCTTCTGACCATCAGGCCACTGAACTGTGCACCGGCTGGACCACCACCGCCGACCAAGATTCCAGATGGCGCACTTACGGTTATCGTATAGTCAAGGGTAATGTAAACCTGATCGCCGATGTTCATGAGAACTGGGCCGACCGTTACGGCCTGAGATGTAGCGGCAGCTGGATTGACTTGAGACTGTAGCGCGTTACCAGCTAGCCCTACGCCAGCATTTTTAAGGATATTGCAAATCGTGCCAAGATCGGTTGTGTTTGAGTCATCTGCACTAACCTGAAGGATGACGTTGAATATGTAGTAGCCGTTGGCTGGGCAGGTATATTTGTTGCCAGAGAAGCAGCTATCTGGATCTGCCGCGACTACGTTGAAAATAGGAACAATCGTGCCGCTGTCAGAAACTGCAATCGCTTGATGCTGGGATGATCCCATGACGACCTGAAACGCGCCTTTACCAAACGCTACGCCCTGAACAGCGGTGGCGATCGCCGTGTTCATCTGTGAAGTCGTAGAGTACGGCAATAGCGCAGCAGCAATCTTATTGTCGATTATCGTATTGGCATCAACAGTCTTGGTGTAGAGCGCAAACGTGTCTTCGTAGACGTCGTGCCACGCGCCGCTAGAGAAATATTGAATCGACTGCGCTTTCCCTGAACCATCTAGACTACCCCAAAATGTGTAAAAATTGTGATCGGGAGCGCCGTTCTGAAAGATATACATTAGGCTCTGACTCTCGATTACCTGAGGAACGTAAGCTGCCGTTGGCGTATCGAACACGTACCAGGTCAATCCATTCTTAAGCCAAGGGCCTACGTTTGAGGTTGGCGCAGTTGGTCCCGAAACGAAGAATGAGATCGTCGTTGGAGATTCAATCGACATACGCGCCACAAGCGCATCCGCAAACTCCTGCGGTGTGTAGTCCGCATTTGTAGGAAACGGGGAAACTCGAAAGGCGACTGGAATTAAACTGCTCAAGATTTAGTCCTCAAGGATTTGAAAGCACACGTTGAACTTCAATCGTTACGTTCACATCCAAAGTGTGCAAATTGTCTTTTGTTTGTGCCTCGTCGAACACAAAAACGAAAACAGTATTACCTGATGAAGTAAGCTCAATTCCTCGAAAATCAGTCCTATTCCCATCGCCCACTCCAAAATGGAAAACCCAATCTCTATTAAATGTCCCCGCTGAATAGCTTGCCCTAGCTATTGTTGAAGATGCAGATGTAGTTCCAGCAGAATAATTGTTACCAAATGTAGGCAATGTGGTTCCTGTTGCAATACGTAATGCGCTATTACCTCCGCCAATAAATGATGCATCCCCTATTTCATAGGCAGATGCAGAATTAACCGAAGATCCTCCGGAAGTATTAACCGTACCTAAAACAGTAACTGAAAAAGGATTTCCAAGATTGTAATTTCCGGTAAGTAGCGTAGACGGCGCGACGGGCCAACCAGTAATAGCGTAGGATCCCGACGAGTTAGTACTCGGAACGGTTACTGTTAGCGTGTAGACGACTCGAAGGGATTGCCCGGTTAGCACCGTAACGGTGCCGCCACTAATAAGTGTCCTAGAAAAAAGATTAGATCCAGAAGACGTAGTATAAGACCATCCAAGTTCCGAATAATTAATGTTAGAACCCTCTGCCGAGAAATCATAAGTTCTCAGCATAGACTGAGACGAAGACGTGTTACTTGTACCACAATTTCCAGATCCAGTAAGATAACTGTTACTGCGCTTTACTTCAGTATCAAGTCCGGTTTGATTTACTGCGTAAACACAGAATAATGTGGGCGATGCAATCGCAAGAGAAGCGCTTAGCGTGGCATGGGTTGCGTCTACAAATGTAATATACCGCTGCTCGCCCGTGTCGAAGTTGATTAATTGCCCCGTCATTCCAGATGTGAAAAAAGAACCGCTACTCGTAACGGTCGTACTCGCTGCTGTCGCAGTAACTGCGCCCGAATCTGTAAATGTAGGAGTAGTTCCTGTTCCAACCACACATGCTGTGAATGCATTGCACCACGCAAGGCTAGTCATTATGCTATTTAGGCCCTGGTCTAATATGAGATTATGACCCTCAATTGGACCGCCAACCATCACTCGCTGATCTCGGTTAGAATCAAGTAAACCACGATTTTCTTCCACTAATTTACTTAGAAAAACATCGTGGTTTTTCTTTTGCTCATAGGTTAACGAAAGGTACGCCCCTGCGCTTCCATCATAGTCTTCCGAGAGCCCAGCATAACGCCCTGAAAACCGTCTTAGGACAGCTAGGGTAGGGTGCTCAACTACCTGAAGCTTGTAGCGCCCTGCTGCGCCGCTTTTCTGGGCAGGAAGTCGAATAGCCTGAGAATTCATTTTATGTGTAGGAGCCTGTTCCGGGTTTTACTAACAGCGTACCATTTTCGGTATATGAACCACCTGGCACAATTACTTGAGTGTAAACGCCAGTTGACGGCAAGACAGAGACCAAAGAAGTATCGGTGTAAGTTCCACCATCAACTATCGTTAAGAGATAAGACCCTGTACCTGGTAAAACCGCAAGGGAAGAATCATCGGAATAAGAACCAGCAGGAACCACCGTAAGAACGTAATTACCCGTAGACGGACTCAAGGCCAAAGAAGACGCATCGGAATAAGGCCCCGTAGCTATCGTGGTTAGGGTATACACCCCCGACGCCGGAAGCAGAAAAACCGATCCAGTATCCGATGAAATGACTGGAAACGGAGGATAAATCTCGGACCTAGCCAGCCAATAGCGGCCAGCCGCATCGGTAAAATAAAGGTTCTGGTGGCTAGCGTAGGCATCCGTTTTCGTAATTCTGACGGCTTGAGGAGAAGGCGAAAGTTGGGTATGCTCGGTAAGGAAGTTCTCCCGCTGGATTCTGACTTGAATTGCTCCAACCCTAACGTAAAAGCAGGTTAGATCCGTAAGAGCATTATCTGGCTGAAGGACACCGTCAAAATAAAGCTTTGGTGTATCCCCAGCGAAGGTTATGAAGGTTGGTGTTCCGCCAACATAGCGCCTAAGTAGGATGGTCCCGCCCGTTATTTGAAAGGCAAAGCAGGGTCTAGCGTTAGCATCAAACGAGATGGACATGTAGGTGATGTCCTCTTGGTCGATTCCAGTAAATAGGTCTGACGGTACTGGAAGCTGAGTTATGCTCTCCTTCCCGTAGGCGTAGGATCCACCCGACTCGCGCACAAACCACCTTTGAGAATAAGGCTCCGGCTGCGTTATGCCCTCTTCCTCTGGCCCGTCGCAGAAATCACAGGTTGGACACGTCGTCCAATTATGGAGCTCGGAAACATAAGGCTCTATCTCTTCGGCTATGTCTTCGATGGGTAAAAGCCCATAGTATGTCGTTCCAGAATTGGTGTAGAGATTAGAAAGCGAACCAAAATTAGGCGTGTCTGGCAACGGGTCATCGCTGTAGCAGCAAACGAGCTGGGCTATGGCTTCTGCTGTTGCTGCCGCCAAAGCCTTAGCGTTTGCATCAGCCTGCGAGACGAAGCTCTGGTAGGTATTAGCTAGGATCGTTACCGTTACGCTTGGGAACCCAGGAAGATCGCAGTTTGCTGTGTACGTCTGCGGAGTATTTCCGTAAACTAGGACTGCATTGTCTATCGGGAAGGCGATATAGTTAAGTGAAACAACCCTTGGAGAATAGGGAGAAAGCTTTTTGAAAGATGTACTGCTACTGGATTTCAAAAGAGTCCGATCTCCTGATAGACGTAGTTGCGGGCCGCGATTTCGGCGTTACGCATCGCGTCCTCCTGAGTTGTCCAAGATTTACGAGTTGCCGTGTAAGACACCTGTTGATTCGTAACCGTGCTAAGCTGAGTGAACGTAGAGGTAGCGCTGTATTCTGGAATGGGTCTATCCGTGTCAAAGAAGCTCTTAGATCCGCAGCCATCCGGCGTCAGCAAGTTAGGTTGCTCCTCATCATCCTCACAGGTCCCTTGGTAGGGAGTTGTGAATCCGTACGAGAACATTCGATAGGCCGATAATCCTGCGATACCAGACCAAACGATGAGTAGGCCAAACGACTTATCGACCATGCCCTTGAACTCCGATTCAATGCAGTCCTCGTTGCAGAGCGATGGTTGTTCTGGGGTCTGCGTTCGCATGATCCTACCTTGGCTCTTGCTGCTCGCAAACTTCCTTCCCGACGCGCCATACTTAACGCCCGAGTAAACCTGTCCTTTTGTGGCTACGACCTCTTTGGTCATGCATGGCTGAAACGCGCCTTTACTTCCGCCCACAGCCACCATGAACGACGTTTCGCCTACAATCTCCTTGGCTTCAATTTCGGCATAGTTGAAAGTCTTGTAATCCCGATTCTGAAATAGGTGTTGCTTAGTCTGAACAAAGGACGTGATTGCCACGCCGTTGTCAGTCTTATCCGATAGGAACGCCTCCCAAACCCTGAGATTGTTATCATAGTCAACCGATCCAAAGAAAACGCGCTCCTCTGATCCAATGATGCCCCGCGCCCACTCAATTGGTCTCCAGCCCGCCCAGTATCCACACCAAGCATTCTGATTTCCTTCGAACGGAGCTTGGTCTAAAACCCATGTGTGCCTATTGTACTTGTCCCCGTTCGGTACGGATTCAACAAGGTAGTTCTCAATGAAGCATCCACAGACTCCGCTTAGATCGTAGGAAAGATTGAACTTAGAATCAAACATCTGGTTGTCCTGGATGTCGATTCGTGAGCTGACGTTGCTTTGCGTGGCGCTGTTCATACTGATCATGCCCTTAGCGCTCATCCACCAGACTAGCCCGTATTGCTTGACGATGGACCGCGCCGAAACGCATCCTACCTCGGGCAAGATCGTAACCTGGAAATGCTGAGTAGCTAGCCACTGAGTTCTGTCCTGGATAGACGAAAGAAGTAGCGTGCCCGTGCGCTCGGTGAAGCAGACGATGCCCTGGGGAATTCCGTTACTGTCCTCAATTTCTACGATTCCTGTGCACTCGTCTGGTAGATAAAACGCGCGGCCCTCATTGAGGTACTGAGTCTCAGTGAATTTTAGCGGGTTTCCAATATCGGAAGCAAAGATCTGGTTGCCGCGACTTACCCACAGCCGGTTATTCGACCACTTCATCCAAAGCCCCATCGGCGTTTCATCTAGGCCAATCTGAGTTACCAGATTTCCGTCTGAGTCTAGGAGTGTACTCTTGGTTGGATTTAGGTGCCGCGCTACCGTACCGTCCCAATAGGCTGCTCGGGTTAGGCCGTCCTGCATCACGAGCACAGAGTAGGGAACATCCTCGAAAATGAGTACGCCGGCGGCATCGTAGCTAGTCGTTTTCAAGCATGTCTCCCACGCAATGTACTTAGACGTTAAGCTAAACTTTACGCCTTTAAGGAGAGCATACGTGTCAAAAGGATATGCAGAGGTGTAGACGTCTCCGGAAACTACGAAAACTAGATGGCCTACGCCAGATGCGGGCTTGAAAAAAGTGAGCCCCTGAAAATTTCCTCTAGGTAACGTGAAAAGCGTTTTTGTACCTGGTCGCGTTTGAACTATACCGCCGCGCACCGTAACGTTCATTCCGCTAACAAAACAGTTGTCCGAGATTTGAGTCGGGGCAACGTACGAATTCGCGCCCAAGCTTAAATATGCTGAACCATCGACGAGTAATGGAGTGTCCGGCATTTAACTCAGTAAATCAAACGATCGTTTCCGCATTCTACCGGCCAGTCGTTGTACAAAATCTGAGGAGGTTTTATTCCCCCAGGGGTTTGTGATTGAGCCGCGTTGTTAACAAGACGGATCGCTTCTCCTTCAGCATCTCTGGCCTGCTGAAATTGATTATCTTTTCGGAACTTGACCGCTTTTACAGCAAGTAAAAGGGCCTCTTCTTCCTCGATATTTATCCAATCAGAAAGGCTCCTTACCTTAAGGTCCTTTTTCTTGTACTTGATCCGGACCCAGTTTTGGGCCGCGACTCGAAGCCTGCGATAGCTCGGAACTGTCTCCGAAGGCCCATAGTAGCCAATCGAGGTATGGGGCGTACCGTCCGAGTTGATTGCTATGAGCTTAACGAAACCGTTCGTGAGATCCTTTCGGATACGGTAAATCTTATCGATTGTTCCGACTAGGGGATTAGGCTGAGAGTACCCAAAGATCGTAGGGACGAGAAAGCCTTCCTCTAATGCGCCGGTTTTTCCAGCGGTGTAGATTGGCTTGCCGTTGGACGTGGCATAGACTCGAAGCATCTTTCCGTTGTCTGACGCGCTCTCTACCTCAGCGATTAGCTTAACGGGTCCGGATGGATCTCGGTAGGTTACGACTGCACCCAGCTCGTCAGAATAGACGCAAGGCGTGCAGGATTGAGATCCTGGACCATTAGGATGAAACTCAAAAAACTGATTGCGGATAAGCGTAGGCTGGCCTGAGGAGTTAACTTCCAATACCGTACCAACATCCTCCGGCAGCGTAACCGTCCCCTCGCATACACATAAATCTAGCGTGCCTAAGCTTGGGTCAAGTAGGCTCTGGTCGGCTATGACTTTAACCGCATAGGTGATCGCGTTAAATACGGCGGTGCTATCGCATTTTCCAAGCGCATCAGCCGCTTGATCAAAAATCGTATCTACATACATATTCAGTACTCCTCATCCTCATCGTCCGTCTCTTCTTTGTCGTCCTCTTCCTTGAGATTAATCATCTTGTCGGCGGCAGTGTCGAAGTCGTCCTCAAGCTTACCACCCGGTTTCTCGATTACTTTCTCGTCGGCGATTTCTTCGATAGGCTGAATCGCGTGCACATCCATCTCGTAGCAATAGCACATCGACCCATCATCCTCCTCGATCTCTTCCTTGCGCTTAACGTGGCCAATCGCCAAGAAAAAGAAGTCTCCTTCCGGTAAAACAATCTCTTCCTTTGACCGAATGCGTAGGCATGGATATTCTGGGCCACTATCTTTACCCATCACGGCCATTGCAAAGCCGGGCATCTCTAACGAAGTCATAGGAGATTCTTTCTTAGCCATAAAATTATTGTGAGTATAGGCTGCTTCCATCGCTCGTCATGCGAGCACTTTCAAATTGTCCTAGTGTGATACTTGCTTGGCCCGCGATTGTGTCTGATCCAGATGGATCTACGGTTACGTGGCCTACGCCCTTATTAAGCACACCAAACGTTATTCCAGAACTCGCGGCAGCCAAAGGAAGCGTAAGTGTAATATTTGCGCCCGTGTTGGCTACCACATAGCCCATAGCAGGCGTTAGCGTCGTATCGGCGTTTACGTAGGTTACGATTTGTGCGCCGTCCGTGTTGCTCTGAATCGAGGCGATCAGATCAGCAAGCGTGATCTGATTAATCGTTCCGTCAGAATCGCGCCGAAACAGGATCGTATCGGCTGGATCAATAGACGTTAAAATGGGGTAACTTCCGAATTGTGGCATAACTTTTAGCTCGCTTTTATCAATTTAATTACTGCGCCGTCGATGAGAACTTCCACGTATGACGTAGTGTCAGCCGTTACAGCACCTACCGTAACTTTTCCGGTGCGCCACAAACCTGCTGCTCCATTAGGGTTGCCTGTTTTGAAACCCGTTGACATGGAGACGAATCCGGTTCCGCTAGGTGTAAGTGTGACATTTTGGTTTGAGCCGCTGCTCGTGAGACCGCTAGCGCCGGGAAACACAAACGCTACTCCAGCATCCGCCAGGGTAACGCCGCTATCCTTATATGTACCTCCGCCAGTACCGTTAAACCGAACCAAGCCGTTAGCCGTGCTAGAGCCAGGACCTACCGCGTAGTCCGTACCTGCAATGGCAATAGAGGGGACACCCGTTACCGCTGTGTTCTTAACTAGGCCAGTAGCTAAAGTAGAAAGCGCAAATTCATTGGTTAGGTCTGCATTCGGAACAGAGGTCCAATATGTAGCGCCGATAGGTGCTCCGCCACCTCCACCACCACCAGTAACCGTGTTAGATAAAACCGTGCCTACAATCTGAAGGCCATCGCCAATCGAAAGAAACTTTATTGCTGCTGCGCTATTGTCCCAGAAGACGATTGCGTCTTGGCCGGGGCTTGTCAGGTTTGAGCCTGTTCCGCCCTTAGCGATTGGAAGCACGCCAGGAATAACCGAAAGCGAAAGGCTTGCCTCTACATCTTGAAACTCGATTTGCTTTACGCCGCCAACGGCCTGATTTATGAGAAACGTATCGGTCGGCGCGATAATAGTTACCTGGGGATATGAAGCGAATTGCGGCACTGGACTAGGTGATTATGGTTGTGATCGGCAGACCGAGTTGATCCGTTATTACTTCGCAGTTCTGGTCAAAGAGACGAGAGGTAACCGTGAATCCGCCTGTGCTTGGATTGAACTCGGTCACGTACTGATCATCGGCACACTGGATTACTGGCGCGTCTGGTCGCTCGCACGTGAGTTTTACCGGGACCGGAAAGGTTTGGCCTTGGTCCTCGTGAACCGGCTCGGCGAACGGGCCACATACGGCGCTAGTTGACTGGCTCTGTGGGTTCGGGGAACTCATTGGTTTAAAGCCTGGTTGGCGATTCCAGGGATGCGCCCGATCTTAGCGAAATACGAACAGATTACGCCTGATCGTCAACCTAGATCTCATTTCTTGAGTTGAATGTAGGCCACGATGATTAGCCCTACTGTCGTTATGAATGTAGTTGCCGCGCCCCAAATGGCTACCCGCTGCTCTTTGTATGTCTGATTTCCCTTTTTCTTGATCTCTGAGAGCTCGGTCTGAATGTCTAGCTTGAGCTGTTCATGGTCCTTAACCAGGCCCGTAGTTTGCATGCTCGGGTCGCCGAGAAGGCGAAATTTTAGGTCTCTCGCCAATTCAACGAATGGCGACATAGATTCGCGCAGGTCTTTTACTTCTACGGCCACGTTACCCATAGTCAGCTCCATCTTGTCTATTCGATCAGCCGCCCTGATGCTCTCCTCTCCTTGCTTGAGGATTGCCCCCATTATTCGGCTGTTTGCTTCGTGCCGCTCTTTTTGCCGCCGCTTCTCAAGATCATCTAGCTTGGCATTAAGTGCATTCGTTGAAAGTCTTTCGTGGTCCTCCGCCATAAAAATACCCTCCTTGTTTATTTTGAAATCGGTGGAACGGTTCCGTTTGAGGAAACCGTGGTATCTAGGGAATCAGCTGTGATAAGCGTGTGCCCCCATGGCGTCGTAATTTCTTGCTTGAAATTCTTCAAGTGAACGTCCTTACCGGGGACCAGCCCCTGCCAATTCCCATTGACGCAACCTGAACATTCCAACAAAATAGCCGAAACAGCTACAATAAGTGAAAATCGTTTCATGTGAATTTTAATTGTTACCAATTTTACGAAAAGATTAGAGTGTCTTATCCAAAAGATGGCAACGCCCAATTTCCGTTGATTAAGCGGCTGGTATAAAGTTAACCGAACTGATTTTAGAAACGATGTCGTTAGTTGCAGCGCCAACTCCAGCCGCTTGACCAGTTGTTTTTAGCACATTAGTTGAGGAAAGCGTAAGACCAGTCAGTTCTCCTACTGCCGTGTAGGCGGAGAGTGCGGCCCCCTCTGTCGTGAAACTCACATTGTAGCGCACCACAGTTGCGCTTACGCGCATGATTTGGCAAAATAATGACCAAGCTGCCGATAGAGAAAGCGTGAGTGTCCCCGTGTCAAAGATCGCCGTGCCACCAAAATATAGCTTGATCTCACGAGTTGCTGTAGCCGATGAAACGAAAACTCCACCAGATTCTAATTCAAGCTTGTCTCCGTTTGTTCCTAGCTGACTAGCGGCAATAGTGTTTGAAACAAGATCGGTTTCTGTTGTAGTTGAATTTCCTGCATCAGCAAAATTATTGAAAAGGGGAAGAAGAACGCGAGTGCTACGTGCGAGCTGTACGGCTGTTCCGGCAATATCTGCCTCGGCGTAGTTAGTTTGCAAGCTCCCAAGCCTCCATGCGGCTGCTGTTCCACTTGTAGGATTTGACGTTTTTAAACCATTACCATCCCATGCACCAACGGTTGATCCATTTATGAAGAACTGAAACTGTCCGGTTGACGGGGCTGCAAAATATAGAATTTTATCGTCACCCGACGCTCCACCAAGCATTCCTAAAGTTCCTGCAAGCGTACGCACAGCATTAAAAGATAAAAGTCCGTAAGCTGTAATACCAGCTCCTCCTGAACCAACCCTTATAGGGTTGGTCATACTTGCGTCCTTTGCCTGAATAAGGGTAGCCGCATCATCGGTCATTGAACCTACTAGCATACGACCTGGACTTCCCGCTACCACTCGCACGGTTGGATTATTAGAGTAGCCTCCTGTAATAATGTCAAATGGAGAAGTTCCTCCAGTTGAAGTTGCTCCGTTCGTAATTACAAGAAGACTATTGTCTGCTCCAAATACTGAATTATTTCGGAACCCAGTAATTGCGAATGCGGACCCGTAAACTCCAAAAGTAGCAGTTGCCGCACTATCATTTTCACATGTAAAAGTAGAGCGACCTGCATTAGCAGAATTTAACGCATGAAACGTAATTGAACCCGATCCACTATTATTTGTATTGACTTTAACTTCACCAGTTCCGCTTGGAGTAAATACTATGCTCTGATTGGAACCGCTTGCGGTAATCGCTGGATTTCCAGATGCCCCGATGGTGAAGGCCGGTGTACTAGACACCGCCGTTCCTGTAGAAGCGTAATAGGCAAGTTGCGTTGCCGTTCCGCTGTTGACCGTACCGCTTCCACCACCCGTTGCGCTCAGCACGCCAGCGCTCAAGCTGAGCCCAGTTCCTACCGTAGCCGTAGTTACATTTCCTGATGTGTCGTTTGTGAGGAGACCTGCTGTGGTGTATGATGGAAGTCTTAACGCACCCGCATTTGATAGCTGAAGGAATGGAAATTCAGTGGTTCCATCGTAGTAATCTATTGCGAACGTGTTTCCGCCAGCAATTACGCCCGAATTTGGTACGCCCAAAAGCCACTCATTAGAAGCATCGTTCCTTTGGAACTCTAGCCATACGCTATTGAGCGTATCGGCACGCTTCATCCTAAGTCTAGACTCGGCAGCAGTAGAATTAAGCGTAGCTATGCAAAAGCCAGATCTCTCAAAATAGAGCGCCGTGCTTGCCGGTAGCGTTCCTCCGTCCGAAACATTCCCGCTATCGTCGATGATAAATAGTGAGTTCTGTCCCAATTTTCCTGTGGTCCCATCAAACCTAACAACGGCGTTATCGGTTGCGCTAGCGGGTCCTACGAAGTCTCCTGTTCCTCCGCCAGTAGCCGTGAGCGATCCCGCTGCCAGCGTTAGTCCTGAACCAATCGTGATTTCCTCGATTGCGCCTGTTGCCGCCGTGGTTCTGCCAAGGATTCTGGCGGTAGCCTGCGTTAGCCCTGAGGTAGTTATTGCGCCTGGCACAACCGCCGTAGACCAAGCCAGCGTACCAGATCCGTTATTGTGTAGGAATCCTAGCGAATCAGCTAAGGCCGATAGCGCCGTAAGCGTAGCGTCTATTGGCTGGTAAAGTGTCGAAAGGCTAGGTATGTCCGCTATGACTAGGCCGCGAAACGTAGGCGTTGCTGCCGCGCCTGTGGTAGGACCGGCCCATACCGTGTTAGGTAGCTCGGTTGCTAGCGTTACGCTAAACGTGCCTGCCGTAGTTATAGGTGAACCGGCCACGCTAAAGATTGCAGGTAGACTTAGCCCAACGCTAGTCACCGTACCGGAACCGCCTCCACCACCTCCGATACCCATCGCGTTAACTTCAGCTACGGTCAAGTCTTTGGGGTCTGCCGCAAGGATGCTGTTATTGCCCTTGATCGTCATCGGCGGCATCTTCGCTAGCTTCCCGTTACTCACTGCATTTGGGCTAATCGTCGTCGCGAGCGATCCAACAGGCGTTGTAACGTCTCCCGTTAAGGCCGGGAACCTAAGCGGCGGGATTGTGCCCGCGATTAGGTCTGAGGCACTACCGCTCGTGGCAATCGCGGCCAGGCCGGGAATGATTGATCCTACGCTTGTCCAGAACGGCTTAGCGCTTTTCTTGCCATCGCCTTGCTGAGCCAGAACTTTTAGATCTGTGCTAACGCTTCCTGGAATCCGAGCGCTTCGGCCTGGTGCACTTCCAGCAAGAATATCCCCGACGTTCCAATCGGTGATCTGGGTTGGGATATTTATGTCCGGCATTTATTAATTTATGAATGCAAGAATGTCTGAAGCATTAAAATTGCTTGGATCGCCGTGTGTTCCAGTGGAGGTAAGAACTGTAAAACTAGCTGGATGCGCCCCCAATCGTGTGACCAGTGCATCAGTGTTGTTGACTCGATCAACGGTTACATCACTGTAGCTTGCTGCTGCTCGCATTTCTAGTCCGTCAAATTGAGCAACTGGAAACTGCATTGGGTCACAGCCAACGCTTGCAGCTACAAACGTAGGATAGTCGCTAGATCCATAAGCGGTGTTCATTGAAGTCACGAACGCTGGCTGGTTCTGGTACAGCCAATCCAAATTAGTGCATGGCGCAATTCCATACCACTTCGAAACTCCAGTAAAATACGCTGCTGCTCTAAGTGAGGTAAGGCCACCCATAGACTGGCCAACACAGACTAGCGTCGTTACGTTAATTAACGATTTCAGCCAGTTAAGTGCAGCTTGAGTTGCAGTCCAAGATGTTGGGTTACCCCATTGGTCCGTGATGGGACCACCTGTTGATGAAATCACAACCCAGCCATCGGCCATAAGTCCAAGCACAGTGGCTCTTGCCGCAAACTGCGTTCCAGAGAACGATGAAAGAATAGATTGAAAATCGTCCCCGCCGCTTCCATGAAAGAATGCGCATACCTTAACTCCCGTGACATTGTTTGGAATAGAACCTGGAACCAAAACACAAGCATTGTCGGTGGGCCCCGTAAAAGCTTTCGTCATATAGCCTGACGCGATCCCTGGAGATCTAAAATTACAACTATTTACATTGAACCTGTAATTTGTAACAGGCGAAGTCCCAGGAAATTTAATTTTACTTAAGGGAAGTGGAGGTGTTGACCCATCGTAAGAGGGATTAATATAGCCTGCCTCCGTATGAAAATTGACGTTATTAAACCAAGGCGCGCCACCGAATCCACTTAAACCAACACCAGGTTCAAGGATATTTGGCAAATAATAAAGAGGATCATCATAGGTTAATGTTGACCCTGTAGAAACTTGTTCAATGGCCCCATCTAAACCAATAGTGCCTCCCTCTAACCAAGCTCTGCAAAAATTGCCCGTTGGATCGAAGTCTTTATAGGGTGAAATAAAATTGCGAATCTGAACGAATCCCCGATATGTTATAAATAAATCAGCCCAAGAAAATCCGCCATTGGCATTGGCCGCGCCAACATCTGTAGCCGTCAATGTCACCGCTGGCCCCGACTCTCCGTTAACTGTGTTTACTGGCTGCGTAGCGTAAGAAGGATTAGGATACGTCCCCGAAAGCACACCACCTGCCGGACCACTCGGCGCACCTCCACCGCCGCCCCCTCCTCCACCAGTAGACGTATTATCAACTATCTTTCGTAGCGAAATCGCTGGCGTATCATTAGAAAACGATGTTTGACTCATGAGAGGATAGCTGTATAATCAACGGTTAACTGGAGTAACTCTGAATAGGATGCGCTTGGATCGGGCGCTTCACCCGTGTATCCAGCAGCGGCGGCAAGAATCCAGAAGTTATAGGCCATCTTATAAATAGATACCTGAAACGTATCGTTTTGGTCGGAGGTTAGCGGCGTAGCCATAAGTTTTAGGTTGACGAGATGCGCTTGGGGTTCAACGCTTTTCGGTGCTCGGATAGGTTAGCTCCCGAAAAGCCGGTTATTCTCCCCGGTTTCTGAGCACATCTTTTGGAGAAGGTAACAGAGAATAACTATTATGAGAAAGTGGATGTCAACGCCAGGACCTGAAAAGGAACCTGCAAAAATAATAATCATTGAAGAAGGAAGCATTGCTCACGAAATCTTAGACAAGATGGCCGAATTGCACCGTTTCTTGATTGCAGCCAGGAGTGAATGTGAAAAACGAAAGGAAAAAACGGACGTGAAATGCATAAATGCATTTCTGTTCATGATCGAAGAGAACTTTGGCGAGTACTTAGAAACGCCTCCGACTCCAGTAATCCGTGGAAACCAAGACAATTAATTATGGATTTCATAGACCTAACAGGCCAAAAGATGGGCCGATGGAACGTAATTCGCCACGTTGAAGGAACGTACCCCAAACGATTTCTTTGTCGGTGTGAGTGCGGAACAGAAAAGGAAGTGGTTTCTCAAACCTTGAGAAATGGTGATTCGTCATCATGCGGATGCCATAGGCGGGAGGTAACGACAGCCAGAAATCTTAAACATGGTCAAAACACGCGAGAACTAACAACTCCAGAATACTCTGCGTGGGCTGCTCTTATGGCCAGATGTCTTCCGGGCAGTAAAAACGCTGCAAATTATTATGATAGAGGAATTCGAGTTTGCGATGAATGGCTTGGCGAAGAAGGGTTCGTTAGGTTTTTCGCATATGTAGGACCCAGACCAACACCAAAACATAGCATTGATAGGATAAACAATTCTCTTGGCTACCAACCGGGAAACGTTAAATGGAGTACCGCACGAGAACAGGCCATCAATAGGCGCTCTACGAGAATGCTTACCCACCCAGTAACGGGGGAAACAATGTGCATGAAAGATTGGGTAATTAAGATCGGCGTTTCTCGCCGAACCCTAGGTCAAAGAATAGATAAACTAGGCTGGCGTCTTGAAGACGCACTAAGCCCTGGTGCTCTCTACAAGAGACACAAATGAAAAAAGGCCCGGATTAATTCCGGGCCTTTTGATTTAGAGTTTGACGATCAACCCGAAAGATCAGTTACTCCAGTACAAGTTTGGAGACCAAGACCTCCGGCGCATCGCTTATAAAGCACGGGGACCACGACATGTGGCATGTTGGCCTGATAGGCGCGGGCCATTTGGTAGATGAAGTTACCGAAATCGCCGAAGGGATTGCAGGCGTTGTCGATAACGTTGCGCCAGTTAAGTTCGCCACCGAACATCTGGGTAGACCATTTGGCTTCGCCTTCGCCAGAATACTTGGCGGGTACGAGACGACGGAAGGCAGATTTGTAGATGAGGAATCCGACTTCGTAGGTTGCGCCGAGATAGGCGGCAGCATTCGCGTTGTAGAAACCGAAGTCTGAAGTGGACTTTTGATAGGGCTCGATGAAATTCGGGAAGCCATTGACGCCAACAGTGTCGAAGCGGAGGGGCTTGGGATCGATGGCGAGCTTAATGCCGCGAAAATTGATGTCGATCCAAGCATAGTTCCACAGGGAATCTTTGCCTTCCTTGAAGCTACCGGCAGTCGTAACAGAGAGGACGTTGTTAACGCCTGCTTCGTTGCGCATCACGTCGGTGATCTCTGGGGAGCCTACGAATAGAGCGTATTCGTCTGCGCCTTGGCCGAACATCATGGGCTGGTAATTATACCGGCAGAAGTCGGAGAGTGCTTTGAGCCAAGCGAAGGTGAGCTGCGCGGTTGGTACGCCGCCACGGAATGGAACGGAGACCTGCCATTCACCACCAGTGATAGCTTGGGATACTTGGGTGTCGGTTGCGCGTAAGACCGCTTTTGTACCCGACATCGCGAGAAGGTTGTAGCGAACATCGGCGTTGTAAACGTCTGTGATGGTTCGCTTCATCCACTCGATTGCTTGGACGAGCGAGTTCTTTACCGAGAAGCGCGTTGCGTTTACGCATATTGGCTGGGATGTTCCACGTAGAACCTGGAGCTTTGTGGTGTACTCGAATTGGCCCCATTGTGCCACGTTTCCGAGAGTTCCGCAGGCTTGGGACAAGTCACCGAAAACGGGCTGAACTTGAGATTGGCCGATGGCGGTACGGGCCGATGCGAGAGAAACGATGTTCTCGCCTACGTTAGCTTCAACTGTGCCAGCATCGAGAAGGTTAGCCCAAGGCGAATTGATCGCCAAATGATTGATAACTGAAAGAGTGATTACCGGATTCTGATCGGCAATCAACTGAGAGTAGTCGGACGGCGTGAGTGCGCACGCGGAATAAGAGGGCATTAGTGGGACACTCGGCGCGGCATAGAGATGTAAAGGCGACACAAGACAGCGCACCGAGATAAGCTCGATTCTCGCATCGTCTCTTGCTGCTCGCGGCGGTAAGCAGCGTATGTCTACGCCTCTGTCTCTGGTTAGTCGGCGATTCTAATCTGAGCGCTCCGGCTTCGGAGTCTTAGCACTTTTTACGCCTTCAGTTTCCTGTGTGCTGATAGGCGTTATGGACTTAGGTTTTTCCTGAGTCAATACGGAAAGTGATTTTGATCTGCGTTTAAGCAGGCGAATGATTGTGCGCCGATACCAATATAAGTCGAATTGGTAAAGGAACGCACCAAACCGGTCCCGCATTACACCACTGCTAGCTCTACGACTTCGTAAGCGAAGTAAGCGCGGGCTCCGACCGGCTCAATCGTTACGCCCATGAAGGTAAACGTATCACACGCTTCATCAATGATCGAGTATTCATCCATGCGGCACCATTCTTTTAGGCACTCCATTTCGGAGCGACCTAAAATAAATTTTGTTACCGCATTGCCTTCTTTCGAGGCTTTTTCAAGGCTCGCTCTGATGCGGTCTGAAACGGTGGGTGGTGCTTGCATGATAAAAGTCAAATTAATTTTCGCTTGCTTGCAACTCTTATTTTTTGGGGTTGACCGCTATTCTAAGATATTTCTTAGTTGTCCCACATCTTCAGTCTCAAGACAAACCTTAACCAGGGATTATGGTAACAAACAATATGCCAGTTTCCGAACGGATTCCGCCTCATTCCAAAGACTCTGAATCCAGTTTACTGAGCAGTATTTTCATAGATGGCGTACATTCTCTGGCAAAAGCAATGGATGGGCATATATCACCCGAGTGCTTCTACGAGCCAGCAAACAGGCAGATCTACCAGGCGTTTCTATGGCTTCATAGGCACGGAAGAGAGCTAACCCTAGACGTGATGATTGAGGAGCTAAGGAAAACGCAACGACTAGACGCGATCCAGGTAGAGGGAAGAACGGCACTCGGTTACCTGATGGAGGTTAGCGGCAAAGTTCCTACGACGATGGAACTGGACTACCACATAGACCGCGTGCGTGAGACCTACGTAATGCGGGAGTTAATCCAGTCGGGCAGAAACGTGACAGAGCTGGCTTATTCGGAGAACGCGGAGGTCGAGAGGTTCACGACAGAAATGAACCGGATCCTTTCGATCAGGCATTCTACCCAGGTAATCAAGACGCTCCCAGAGGCCGCAAAGCAGTCCATCGAAAAGGCAATTCGGATCAAGAATAGGATGCCGACCGAAACCGATATCGGGTTAGAGTGGCCTTGGCGCGAATGGAATGATAGGTTCGGTGAGGCTAAACCTGGAAGCCTGATAATCTTTGCTGCTCGTCCTGGCATCGGTAAATCTAGCGCCGCTCGTCAAGCTGCATGGAGTTGGTCTGAAAAGTATGGAGACATTGCGCTCTTCTCTCGTGAGATGCCCGTGGATCAGCTGCCGCCGCTTTTTGCTCAAACTTTATCGGGAGTTTCCTGGCGGTTATTTAGGAAGAATCAGATTGATGCTAAACAGCAGGATCAATTTATATCGGCACTGGTCGAGGTCGAGGCATCCAAGACGCTTCACGTCTTCGACCGAGATAGAACACTCTCGCATGTTATCGCCCGCGCAAAGGCATTAGCTCAAACTAAAAAGCTAAAGGCTATTCTGATTGACTACCTTCAGCGCTACGATCCAGAGCAATGCAAAGGAGAGAACCGAGATATAGCTCTTGGAAGAATGACGATGGCTTTCAAGGATCTTGCGATGGACCTGAAGTTACCTGTCATACTATTGGCTCAAGTTGGCCGCGAGATGGAACGGGAGAAACGAGAGCCAAGGCTTTCCGATCTTAGGGAAAGTGGAAACATCGAACAGGATGCAGACGATGTGATCTTCTTTTACCCGCCAGAAGACGATCCTATTTTGGGGATACCTCAAGATCCACTAGACCAAGATTCCGATAAGCTCTACATCGACGCTATCCAGGCCAAGGGAAGGGCAGAGGGTAGAGGAAGATGCGGGCTTTACTTTCAGAAGTCTACAACCTGTTTTAGATCTATAACACCTGATCCAAAATATAATGAATCCCGATGAAGAGGCTCTTTGGAGTTCGCACCTACCGGCGCTAATGTCATGCGTTGGTGAAACCTATGGTCCCGTCTGCGAGGTTGGTATAGGCAACTTCTCAACACCATTACTCCATGCATTCTGCGTAAGCCGTAAGCGTATGCTTGTCTCGTTGGAGTCAGACGTAAGCTGGATGATGCGATTTATTAATCTAGTTTCAACGTATCACGAAATAGGACTATCCGACAGGACGGACCCATATCCCGAAACTAGATGGTCTGTAGTATTCTTGGATCAGAGCCGAGAATTTTGGACTAGGGCTGAATCATTCAAGGTTTTTGTAGATAACGCAGAATTCATAGTATGCCACGATTTCCATAGGGAGAATGAAGAAGAAATACGCGGACTATTAACCGGACTAAATGTTCATGTAACGCGCCGCCAAGAGCCCCCTACTTTGATTTGCAGCAAAACCCGCGAGATTCCCTCTGGGCTACTAGATCTTTGAATTGACTGGCAAGCAAATAAGTCATTTGTAGGTCAATGGCCGAAAAGCTCCCCTATTCAGACATAGATACAAATGGATCGGTTGACGAATTTGGAGATGCACCAGAGGTAAACGAGAGCGACCTAGAACAGACGAACCGCGTGGTTAGTTCGGTATCGCAGGCTATTCAGATGATTGAACGGGATATCACGGACGCTAAGAAGTTGATTCAAAACGCGGCACGAATTACGGCCAAGAAGCAGGGAGATACGCCTTACTCTCGGTCTAGCCTTAAAGAGCAGGGTAAGGCATATAAAACCAACATCTCTACGCGGGCATTGGCGACCGAGCTTAAAAGAGCAGCACCCAGGTTATACATGCCGATTCTGACTGCATCGACGCTCACAGCAGCGGAGTTACCTCCTGGATGGCCGCTTGGACAAGAGAAGACGCAGTTCTTTCGGGAGACAATCACAAAAGCGATTAAGGCATGGCGTAAGTTTCCCACGTTCGTTCGTGGTTTGTCTAGTGAAGTTGTAGACTATGGATTTACGTTCGGCTGCTTCACGGATCCTTATCAATGGCGCCCGCATCTAGTTCGCATGGACCGTGGGTTTGTGCCGCGAGGTGCTGAGATTATGGACGAGAACTTGGCTCGGTTCACCCTACTATGGGAGTATCAGCCAGACGAACTTTTAAAGCTGGCTCGGGATGGAAACAAGGACGACTGGGACAAGGAGTCAGTTGCTGCGGCGGTTCATCGGGCAACTACGCCGAGTCAGTCTTGGACACTGGAGAACATGCGGAAGTTTGAGGAGCTGATCCGAGAACAAGTCTGGGATTACTCCTACGAAAAGGGCTACAAGGTAATCAAGACCCAACACTTCTTTGTTTTGGAAGGAACAGGAAAGATAAGCTACTACATTCTTTGGAAGGATGCGCCAAAAACTGAATGGGCACTCCTTTACGAAAAGCTGGATGCCTACGATTCAATGAACGACGTGGTTATTCCTATGGTTTTTGGCTATGGCGACGGGACTATTCACGGATCTTGGGGCGCGGGACAGCTTCTCTACGATATGGCCGTTCAGCTTGAGAAGGTACGGTGCGATTCCATCGACAACTTGAGAATGTCGAACAAAATGAAGCTCCAGGTGCCCCAGGCAAAGGATGCTTCTAAGGTAGAGATGACGGTTAACGATACCTCAATTATCGTTTCTGAGGCTCAATTTGCCAATAACGTAGGGGGCATTGCCCCGAACCCTCAGGGATACATCGCTCTTGAGCAACAGATGCGGCAATGGATGCAGCAGATCATAGGCTCCTATTTGCCAGACATTCCTAGCCAGCCGTCAGACATTAAGGCTGCGCAGATTAACGCGGCGATGGCCCAAGAGCAGGAAGTTCAGCGAGACGTTTTAGAGGGATGGATGCAGCAGTTTGCTTACCTGGTTCAACCGATGACTAAGCGGCTGACGATGAAGGGCAGCAACGACAAGGTTGCGAAGGAAGTTCGCAAAAAGCTTTTGGAGGGTAACGACGATGGGATCGCGCTCACCGAAGAAGAGCTTGATCTCTTGGTAGAGCAACCGGCTATTCAATCGGTCACAGACTTTACGCCCGCGATGGCTGCGCAAAAGGCGCAATTCGCTCAGACTACACTCAACAATCCGTTGTTTAAACAAACGAATGCCGCGAAACTTATGGCGGGAGCAGTCGGCGGTCAGAGCCTTGTCGATTACTTGGTTGTGCCAGATGGCGATACCCAGGACCAGACACTGGCTCAACGGACCCAGCTTGAAGAGCTGACCACAATTGGAAGTGGAATCAATCTTCCGGTGATCTCTAAAGACAATCATTGGATACACATGGAGACTATGACTACTCCGCCGCAGGAAGGCTATCCTTCGGCTATGGACGCAGTCATCAAGGCAGGTAAGGTCAATGTGGCTCAAGCTATGTTGAAGCATTTTTCTGCCCATTACCAATCCGCAGTTGCGTTGAAAGCCATTCCAACCGAACAGATCAACCAGAAAAAGTCGTTTATAGCGACCTACGAGAAATCCATTGAGGCATTGCAGCAACAGCAAGCTCAAGCCGCGCAGACTCAACAAGCACAGCAACAGGCGATGATGGCAGCGCAACAACAACAGCCTCAAGGCCAGGTTCCTAACAACGTAGCTCCGTTTCCACAGCAAGCCGGTTAAGATATTCCTTACTTTCTAAGTTTTACCATTGACGGAAAACCTTAGCGGATTCAGGTTTGCTATGAAATGGCAAAACCTTATTTGGATAAGAAAGTGATCGGAGCATTCCGTGACTTCGCTAACTCTGGGTTTCTCATTCAAGGGATTGAGTTCTTGCGCCGATACGAAGCACCTAAAGTAAAAGCGGGAGAAGTCCAACAGATGATGCACGATGCCATCGAGCTTAAGGGCTATTTGGCCGCGCTCGATGATGTGGAAAACATTTTAACAACACTCCCGCCAAGGGATCAATTCGAAAAACCAGATTCACTAGAGGCATAAATTATGGCATCCTTAGTTACACCAGAACTTGAAGATTTTGACGCTAGCGATGGGCGGGGATCGGTTGTTCAACCCAAGCCACAGGTTCAGCCTATTGAGCGCGAGTCGGAGCCGGACGCGATTACCAACCACACGGTTTTAGACTCTAAGGGTAAGCCTTCGAACGAGCTTCCCGATTTCCTTGCTGAAGCAGAAAAGATGGAGGATCAGCGCAAGCGCGGGGAAGAGCCAGAGAAACCAAAGAGAGTAGATCGTCGTCAGCGCGAGCAGAAGATTGAAGCCAAGCCGGATGGTGAGACCGCCAAGGAAGAGCCAAAGACTGAGGCTAAGACCGAGCAGAAGCCAGAGCCGTTGCCGGATGACATGCTCAAAGTTACGCCTAATGATAAGCCGCTTACGGCTCGGCGCATCAGCCAGCTTTTAGAGAAGGTTGAGTTTCGGGATAAAACCCTAGCCGAAAAAGAGGCAATCATCAAAGAGCTTCAGACCAAGACGGCTACCTCTCAAGGGTCCGAAGAGCTGACAAAGATGAAGGATGAGCTTGAGAATACGCGAAAGGATCTGCTGCGTTATCGTCGCCGCTACGATCTAGATTCAGATCCAGAGGTTAAGTCCAAGTTCGAAGAGCCAGTCATTCAGGCAGAGGGAACGATCAAAGAGGTTTTGAATAAGTACCAACTTGGAGAACCAACGCTTAATGAGATCGAAAAGGCTGGCGGATTCTCAGAGTTCTCCAAGTCTGGCAAGATTTATACGATTAAAGAGGCCGATGCTAACGGAGATATTGTCTCTGTTCAGAAGACGGCTTCGGATCTGGTAAAAGCATGGCTTAACGCTATGCCAGTCGGCGACGCGGAAGAGATTCGTTCAGCGATGACTCGACAGTCCATGACCCGCGCAGAGAAGAAACGTTTCTTTGAAAAGGAGACTGCGGAAGCAGACAAGTATTTCAAGGGCCAGGAAGAACAACGTACCAAATTCCAGCAGGAGCAGGAGTCTAATTTGGAAAAGACACGCAAGGAATATGGAGATTGGGCAGAAAACCAGATCAAGAGTAAGGATTGGCTAAAGGACAAAGAGATTCCGTCGGGCGCAACACAGGACCAAAAGAAGCAGATTGATGAACAAAACGAGTTCACAAAACAGCTTAGAACCATGATCAAGAATCCGCCAACTAACTCGGCGGATAAGGTAAAAGAGATTTTACTAGGAGGCGTGGAGGCGCACCACCTTCGCAAGGAGAACGGGGCACAAGCGGCAAAGATTAAGGCACTTGAGGCTGAGCTTTCAAAATTCAAGAATGGAACGCGGACTACGCCTAAGGAGGGATCGCTTCTATCGAGCTCAAGGAAGAACGAAGAGCCTAAGAAGAATGGGCGCATTAACATGGATTTTGGAGATGCCTTCGATAAAGCCGTAACTGCACGAGAGCAGGGTGATGACTCTGATTCACTCTGATGCCCGCTATCGATCTTGCCGGGTTAGTCATCAATAAAGTCAATCAGCTCGGGCCGACGAAGGCCGCAGACTACTTTGGCGTGTCTTTGCCTACAGCTATTGCGTGGCAGAAGAGTAAGAATATGCCAAGCATATCGGCCGGCCAGATGGTGCTTAATGAGTTTTTGACGGTAACGCCTCCTGAGATATGGAACATAACTGGGAAGCGCGTTCTGATTCTTAGCCCGATCTATCGCACGTATAGTGGGCTAACCCATGCGACTCTTTTTGTAAACTATGCTAAATACGGTCCAGAAAAAATTGGTTTTCTTCCTAAGTTCAGAACGCTCATCGTTGAAGCCAGGAACATGCTTGCAGATATGGCTCTACGAACTGATTCTGAATGGTTTATATACGTAGACGACGATTGCGTTTTCCCGTGCGGAAACGGCGCAATGCTTAGGTCAATTGGCTGTAACCTACCTGAACCCAATGCTAGCTTCAACGCAATCAGCCGGATCATGTCGCACCCCGAAGACAAGAAGATTGTAGCCGCGCTTTACTTTGGAAGGAACGAAAGTCACCGCGCTCAGGTGGCCAATGCATTTGAGTCTCCGTCTGAGGATGCCCGTTATCATGAGATCCTAAGGACAGGGGGAGAGCATCCGTTAGAGGAAGTTCGTTTTGCTGGTATGGGAATGATGCGTATTCATCGTTCTGTTTTTGAGATAATGCGTGAGCGCGCTGACGAGTTGTTCCCTAGGATTAAGCCGGTTCGTGAAGATAGACATTGGGGTTACTTCACCCCCGATACTCCGGACGCCGGGGAGGACATGACGCTAAGTATGAGAGCTAAAATGTGTGGAATATCAACTTACCTTGATCCAAGTTTACTATTAGGCCACGAAGGTTCAAAGATCTATTAACGTGATCGAATATCTCCTATCGTCGCTTCGTCCGTTTAACCAGAGCCGAGCTTATGCCGACATCCAGTTAGCCGCGCTCGATTCGTGGAAGCAGCTTGGATCTCGTATCGTTTATTTCAACACTTCAAATGACACATGGATCAAGGAAGATTTCCAGATTGAGTTTGTAGCACCCAATCAGAATCCTCCAACGATCCACGAAATGCTTGACTGGGCGATTCGCCAAGGTACTCCAGAGACATCAATGGCGATTGTTAATTCTGACATTGTGCTTGGCCGCGATATCAATCTGGTTGAGGAAGTGGTACGCACAAACCACATGACTAGGAACTGGGCAGCTACTTCGTTTCGTTATACGTACGATCCACTCCTCGGGATAGATAACGCCAAGAGAGATCCGTGTGATTTTGGTCTGGATATTTTTATAGCTCCACGTCGTATTTGGGAAGTGCTTCACAAAGAGATGACCGCAATGGCCGCTACCAAGCTAACGATTGGTCGAATCATTTGGGACAACACGGTGAACGCCTATTTTCGTGAGCGGCTTCCAAGCAATCGGTACTTTGACCTGACGGATTGGCGAGTGGTGTTTCATCCGGTACACGGAGAACGCGGGCGGCACACACACTACGACAAGACTACGCTATCTGAGTTAAAGATCTTGGGTCATGGGGGGATTCCAAAAACCAAGTATGCCAAGCCAATTCTTTATGCAAGCACAGTCAAACGCTCTATCTAACCCAAAAATCACCATGTCAAAAGCACATCCAGGTTTTAAGTCTGTTCAGTCATCTATAGCCAAGCGTCAGGGTATTTCGATGGATCGCGCTGGAGCTATCCTGGCTTCTGCAACGCGCAAGGCTCAAGGTCTAGCTAAGAGTGCCAAGATTCCAAAGCGCAAGTAATTGTTTGTGTATAAAATAATTGGAATATTGTTTTCAAGGTTTCTATGCAGAAAACACCTATGTCTTCAAAAACGCATATTTATACTTGAGACTACTATATTACTTATTCAAGGAATCGATCCAAGGATGTACGGGCATATTAAGATAGATAGTATCGTAGACCTCCAGGAAGAGCTACGTATATGTCTACACAAAGAAAAACAATTGAAGGCTTTACTAATAAAAATGAAACTCCAATGGCTGTAGAGATCGTAATCGTTTCGTTTTTGCCTGACTTGGAATGGATAACGCTATCATTGCGGTCTATTTCCAAGTACGCCTCTGGCTTCTCTGGCGTTACGATCATTGTGCCCTGGGACGATCTAGGATCTTTCCTTCCGTTTGAAGCGTGGCGAGCGAAAGACGGGGCGCCAATTAGGGTTAAGAAGTATATCGACGTTCACGGAAAGGGAATGCTTATGCATGAGGTTATGATCTGTAGCGCGGACATCTATTGTCCGCATGCGGATTTCATTATGCACATGGATTCTGATTGTCTCTTTCACGAGCCGGTTACCCCTGAGGATTACATCCGAAACGGTAAGCCTGATCTTTTGATGGTTAAGTACAACTCATTCCCAGCAGGACGAGCAGAGTACAAGTGGCAGCAGAATGTTATGCGTGCACTTGGTGTTCCAATTGAGTGCGTTCCGTTTGAGTGTATGCAACGTCATCCTGCCGTTCATGATTGGGATATTTACAGTGATATGAGGGCCGAGATTGAATCGGTTCATAAGTGCCCATTTAACCAGTACGTCATTGAGCAGGAGAACTCTTGGCCTCAGGGATTCGCGGAGTTCCCTACGCTTGGCGCGTATGCTTTTCTTAGATACAAAGACTACTACAACTTTATCGAGATAGAAAAGCCAGATATTCAGTCGCACCCGAAGTCGGCGCACAAGGTAACTCAATTTTGGAGTCACTCAAGCCGAGACCCCAAACACTGGGAACTCTATCAGCATCAGTTGCGCATGGCTCGGAGGATAGTAGCGTGAGAAAGCTACTTTTAGTTCTTCAGTTTTCACCCGGCGATAGAGACGTAGCCTTCGCGCTCACGCGGCTCATCCTAGACTTGGAAGACGGCGTATGCCCCTATGCCGACTTCATGTTTAGTGCGGCCTACGGTACAACGCATGATCTAGCGCTAGTGGAGCTAGCCAAGAAGAAGTTCGCTAACGTTTACGTGCATAGCTGCCATGACGCTATTACGGGCTGGCCTGCTGGGCCGAATTCCCAGGTACGCGAGGTGGTATCGGATGTCTTCGTAGGGCACCGAGATCGAGGATTTGACTATGCAGCGTTCATGCTCTGTGAGCCCGATTTTGTCCCCCTAGCAAAGGACTGGATAAAGCAGCTCTACGATGAGTGGCACCATGGAGGAAGCCAGCAGATCCTTGGCGCATGGATGCAGAGCGGGCAATTTTGGTGCTATAGCACGCACATTAACGGCAACGTTTTAATTGATCCACAGTTTGTTAAGGACAACAAGTTTTTTAGAACAAGCAGTAATGGTGCTTGGGATACATACTTCGCTCCTATCATGCTACCAAAGGCACGCGCAAGTAAATTGATTTGGAACGACTATCGGATAAATAGCGTTCACAATCCATTACCTACTGGAGTATCACTAGAGCAGTATATATTCTCACCTAAGCGGTATCCTGATAATCACCCGTTGGCCGGACAGGAGATTAACTGCGTTTATTTTCACGGCTCCAAGGGATTTGAAGCGATAAACATTGTGAGAAAAAAACTATTACCAACATGATCGATATAAACCCACGAAACCATCATAACCCACTTATGGAACCAGACACAGAACAAGAATTAGAGAACGGATGGAAGACGCGCTCGGAAACGTTGCAGTCTCAGGTAGACGTTTTGACGAAGGCGTTAGACGACGAGAAGAAAAAGACGCAAGACAAGGAAGCTACGGCTAAGGCAATGTGTGACGCGGCGATTGCGATGGTTCAGAAGGATCAGGAGATATGGAACCATAAAGACTTTCGATCTGTCTTCGCGCTGGCAGACGCACAGGGTTTTAGGTATAACGGACCAATGATTACAGATGCGGGCAAGGCTCTGGTGGCCGCAATTCAAGAGTTTCAAAAGTCTTGGAAGTAAGTCATGCCAACCCGGTACGCATTCAGGCAGATAGAAACGAGTCCCCGGAACGAGCCAGCGACTAACTGGTTCGTTGATCCTACGGTGTTACCTAAGGTTCACGTTGAGGCGACGGGTCCAACGACAGGGTTTAATCCAGGGCAGCACGCTACAGCGGTGGCGGGATTTCTGGCTGGTGCTAGTTCGCCTGTTGCGCAGATATGCACAGATATTTTCGTAGAACACTCTTCTTATTTTAAGGGGGCGTCTTGTTTGGGGGACGGAAGGCTGTGGGTTAAGTCAGAGGCGCAGCCGGTTAGTCCGTACCCAAAGCCGCAGACCTATGATCTAGATCCTGGTATTCGGATTGTGATCAACTGTTCATTTGGGGATAACGTGTCTAGGGACTCGGTGACGGGTTTACCGGCGGGTACTTCATCGGAGCAGAACACGTTCGCTAGGCTGAAGGCTTACCTGGATGCAACCAATCAGGTATGTTGTGCGGCGCTACCGGATACGGGTATGCTATATTCCAGTGGGTATCTTCAGAACTTTCCTGGATATTCGGTGGATGTAATTGCGGTGGGGTCGGCTGACTTTGGGCATGAAGCGCCGGATGGTAGACAGCCGGACTGCGTGGCTTATGGTTATACGTCGCTAGGATGTCCGCAGGTGGCCTCGATTGCATTGAGGCTTATTTACGAAGCAGACCAGATTGGATACGCGATTAAACGGGAGGAGGTCAAAGACTTGATCTTGCGCGGATGCGTGAAGGTGAATACGCCTTACACGCAGGGAGCAGGTTGTATTAACTTAACCAATACACTGGAACTTTTTAACAAGGAATACAAAGGGGCTAACTCAACTATGAATACGACACTTTTAGACACGAGTTTTAAAACGCCTATGGTGGGCACAGGAAAAACAGCTTACGTCTATAATCCGAAGGGATCAGCATGGACGTTTAGCGATGGATCGGGGCTTACTGGATCTGGATCAGATTTCACATATGGTAACGATGACATGGGGCAAGTTGCATTCATTCAGAACCAGGGAACGATTAGCCAGACGATAGCGCTTGGCGCGGGTACGTATGTCTATGGTTACAAGTGGGCGAACCGAGGAAACTGGGGAGGAAGTAACCAGATTGCTGTAAAGCTAAACGGCAAGGTGCTTCAAGTTCTTCCGATGAAGAGTGGACCTACATATTCAGTGGGGGCCGGTTCTTTTACGATGGCTAGCGCCGGGCAATCTACCTTTTCACTAGAGGGCCAAGCTACGGGAGGAGATGCGACGTGTTTCTTTAGCCAGTTTACCCTGGGGGTACAGACGGACGATGACAAGCGTAAGGCTTTAGCGGTTCAGTTTGGCGGCGTGTACGATCCGGCAGGAAAGATCTACGCTATTCCTTCGGACAAGATCCAAGCATTTGCTCAGGCTTTGAGCTACGCTGGGCTTTGACTTATTTTCGTTCACGGATAGCTCGGTAGATCACGCAAGCCGCGCCAGAGAGAGCTACGAAGTATCCGAATGAGTGTAGCCAATCGACGTAGCCTAGGTAGTGGGCATAGAGAGTAGCGACTAGCGCGACCCAAACAGAGCAGCAGTAAAAGCAGGTGACGAGATCATTGACGAACTTAACTCCCGAGAAGAGATCTCGGAACCAGGCAAAGATCTTGTCGTAAACGACCAGCTCTGAAACGCGGAATACTGCGAGCGCGGCCACAATGAAAACAAACCAGTTCATTTCTTTTCTTCTTTATTGTATCCGTGCATAGGTTTAGACGATTCAATGGTTAGCGCAGAAGGAGTCTTAATGTCGTACTTTTCTTTTCGTGAGATGCCGAGCACGGGTCTTGCCTTCTCCAGTTCTTTTTTAATATCAGCTATTTCTTTTGTAATACGTTCAATGTAAGACTGTTTTGACTTATTTACTTTAGCTAGCTCGTCACGTTCTGTGCGCATGGCTAGGTAACTCTTAACCATATTATTATAGCTATCGGCTAGGTCTGGGCAGTCTGTGTTTTTGCTTAGCTTCGGCGCGTCATCGGGTATGTCTCTCCACGCCGTCTTTGCTGACTCGGTCTTTAATGTTTCCTGTAGGTCGCTAAGTTCGCACTGCAAGTCTTCCCTCTGACGTAGGAGTTCTATGATGTAGTCTTTGTCTGTGATCATCGGCGGTTTCTCCGGTTGTAATATGCCTGGTCTCGTTTCTCTTGGTGGTACACGGTGAATATCGTGAGCGGCATAAGAATCGCGGCCAAAACCATTCCTGCGCATTTTTGGGCAGGGCTATTCCTAGGAGTCATTTGGTAAACCATTGACGCCAATCCTATCACAATAAACGCGCAAGGAATTCCAACGATCAGTATCTTAACCGTTCTCGGGCTCATGATGCCGCCTCCTGATCAAACTCACCACCCTTAGCCATTCCCTTTTTCAACTGAAAGTACATCACCCAGCCATTCTTGGCCTTCTCTTCCATCGGCGTATGCTCAAACCAGTGATCCTTTCTCACGATCTCAGCCTTAAGCCGCGCTATCTCCTCGTCCGCTTTAATCGCCGCTTCACTCAGCATCTTCACCTGCCGCTCATCCGCGCTCACTGACTTGGCTTTAATCTGCGCTTCTAGCTCGGCCACTTTCTTCCTCATCGCAATGTTCTCCTCTTTGCAGTTCTTGGTAGCCACCTCAACCGCCTGCTTTACCAAGCTTGGGTCTTCATCATTTCCCCTAGTCTTCGCGCTCTTGTGGTAGGCTACAGCATCTTCCTTCACCTGGATTAACTCTACTCCCAGTCTCTCGTTCTCTTCCTGTAACCGCTTTATCCTCTCCCCGTCCTTCCTAGACTGTTCACTAGTGCTCGGCACAGACTCTTCTTCAATACCCAACACGAGCATCGCTTGTCGCTTTTCTAACCACTTATCGAGTTCATCCCTCAACTCAATTCGTATCTTTCTGGCGTATCTTACGTGTGTCTCTTTTGTGTCCTTATTTGTGTATTCTGAGTGCTTCATAGATGTTTTCTTGTGTGCTTTAAAGATGCATTATCACGAACGCTTGTCAATGCATTTCTGAATATATTTCAATCACACTCAACTTTGTTTCCTAAAAACACTCCTGGTTGTCACATGCATTCCCCTTCCATAACCATTTCTATATAAAAATTTTACCCTCCTGTGTGTAGGAACGGATGGCCTCTTTTTAACCGGTAGGGTGGCCGGCGGGTGGTGGGGGTGGGGAGGGGTGGTCGGTTCGGGGCAGGACGGGGACGGTACGGGTGCGTAAGTCGTCGCTGCAGTTAAGTACTTGTGTTTTTGTAATGGCACGGTAACGGGCCGGCACGAGACGGGCACGCATCGGCTCAGATACGGTCACAACCGGGCCACGGTTCGTTTCGTAACCGGTTGGTTTACATGGTTTTAAACAGGAACAGTCCCGGTCGGTTGACAGGGTATTTGTCGGCTTGACAAGCCGGGAGAAGGAATACCGAGGGAGCTCGCTGGGGCGAGGGACAAGGGGAAAGCTAGGGAAGAAGGTATAGCACTAGAGGAAGTTATGCTGGCTGACTGCTGTCAGGCCCTCCGGGGGCAGAGCGGGAAGGGTAAGCAACGTCTGTCTTGCCTATAGGACTAAGAGCTATGCGCCGAGTGGGGCGCGAGTTGCGCGGGCAAGCTACCAAGGAGAATGGAGCGCTGGTTTTAGGCTACAACTGTCGTTTAAACAACTGCTGACATCCTACTGACAGAGCAACAGAATGCATCGGGAAACGACTAGACATGCGCTTGAGTCGCTTGTAGCTCTGCTGTCGCTAACGTTACTGCGCCGAAATCGGGACGGAACGAACGGAAGGTAAAACCCGCCTTAGCTGTTAACCGGATAATTACAAGCGACTTGATTCCTAAGGTAACGCACGCAATACTTTGCGCTTCCGTTTTTGAAAATTGTTCGTAGGGTATTGGCTTAGATGAGAGAGTTTTGGAGAAATATTAAAGACTCTAGGTTTTACCAGGTTTCCAACCTCGGGAACGTTCGCCAGCGCATCAGGTTTAACCATAAGGACACGAGCAGACCTGAGTTTAGGCCTGTGAGCTCGCATCACAACCAGCACGGATACAAGGCGACTTCGATTGAGACCTACAGGGGAAACGAAACCTTCTTTGTTCACCGACTTGTTTGCGCCGCGTTTCAACGCAATCCAGAGAAGAAGCCCCACGTTAACCACAAGAACGGCGTTAAGGACGATAACCGCAACGTTAACCTCGAATGGTGCACGCCTGCTGAGAACTCGCAGCACGCTTCACGGATCGGGCTGTTACGTGGCGGTAGACTTTACGCCAAGTCTAACTTAACGACAGAAACCGCCAGTCTGATCTATGGCTTGCACTTGCTCCGGGCTAAGAAAGCGTTTCTAGCGCGAGTTTTTAACGTAAGTTACGCAACAGTCGATAACATATGCCTTAAGCGTACATGGCACAAGAAGATCCTAGCCTACTGCATGAAGTACAAAAGGTTTAGGCCAAGGCCCGTCGTTAACACAGTACCTCAACGGACTGATGTCCTAGATTTATGCGCCTAACTAAGAAAAACTTATTATTAGCATTGTGCTGTGGTTCAGTTACTTGCACTAGAATCAATCTGTCGGTTAAGATTTTTCTTTTAGGAATATCCGAGTTGTGCGATATTAGGGACGTCAGGTTAGTTAGTCGATTAGCTCCCTAGTCATGACGATTCAATCTCTCAGCTAGGGAGCAAGGCTAACGACTCCTGACCCTAAATCGACTGACTATGAAAACAACGGAAACAACAGCAACGGCAAGCTACCAAGGCAACTTGGTATGTGGGTATCTCATCAGCAACCAGGGCTACGCCAAACGTAATCGCAATCGTACGGTGTATCGATGGTCCCGATTTGTGGAGGAAGACGCCCAAAATTGGGGCGTTTGCATGGTGCGCGGAGAGTACGTTACACAAGCAAATGCAATCAGAGCGGCTAAACGCGCTGGCTGTAATGTTAATGGCTAAATAGGTCTAAAGCAAACGACGAAACAACCGATATACCTGCTATGAACTCACAAACTCTCTATTCGAACTCTCAACTCTCTCGCATGCTGTCCGATGGTGCAAAGCTTGCCGCGATTGACGCTGTAACTCTGCTAGAATCTGGTTTCAATGTAGCCGCGAAAGCTATGGTTAAAGACTACGGCCTGACCTACTTAGACCTCGTGTTCGCCGGCCAGAAGCTGAACAATTGCGAGCACGTTTGCAAGGCAGAAGCTTTGGAACTGTTGGATTTACTCAGTACCGAAAAGGCAAGACTGCTAGCGCTGCGGTCGGCGCAAAACCGAGCTTACTCGCAAGCCTGATCGGTCATTTCGAACCCCTTGGGACGGCCTAAGGGTTTCCATAATGCCTAATCACGGGCAGAAAGTTCGAGGCGAAGCCAGCAGGCTGAGAGCTCAACAAACAAAACAAACAGAGACATGAAAAACGCTCACATCATAGAATGCCGATATCTCCCGGCAACTAACTTTAAATCTAGTCGCGTAAAGCTTACGTCACTTCGTTCGCTAGATCCACAATGCCCCGCTGAATATCGCAATGATTCGATTGTTGAATCCTTTGGCAATTACGGGCAGACTTACGAGCAAGGTGAGGCAATGCTTACCGCCATGGGCTACACCATTCTCGCGCAAGGTGAGGCCGCAAACGCGACTATCTTTGCCGTTAAGGAGTTCGCTAGGCTCAAGGTCGCTCACTCCGCGCACAAATCTCTGCGGATGCGCAAAGCATGGGAGGCAGCAAAGTCATGAGCACACAGCACACAACTAAGCTTAATGATTTAGCCTTGGGTCATTCGTTTTGGTATGACCCGGCAGTGGCTCAAAACGACCCTTCAAATCCGGCTAGCCTTTGGGTTTGCTCGTTGCGCGGAATGAACGATTCAGTTGTTTGCTGGGCTGAGGCAGAGACTCCCGATTTAGCGCGGTCTAGAGCAAGAACTATTACTGATAGTCTAAATCATACAAACTCCGAGCTAAAGAAGCTGGCTAGGGTTCAAGAACAGAATTCTAATTTACTAGCGGCGCTTAAGGAGTTCACCTTGCGATTCGAAGCACTAGAGGAGAAAGAAGCCAAGGGACATAATCTTAACTGGAGAGAGATAACCGCTAACGGTTCGTATGACTCAGCCAAGCGAGCCATAGCCAAAGCAACGGGAGGATCAAACGCATAGGACAAGCCAAGACAACGTGGCTCTATACCGATCTAGACTTCCTGCGCCAAGGTACAGAGTTCACTCCCGTTGTTCGTTCACGGCCAAGCCTTAATTAGCATCCTACGGATAGAAAAGATTGTGCCAAACAAAGAACAAACCCGATGGTGAAAAACTCTGCGCCGGTGTCAAGTTTAAGCCTAACTGTACTGGTCCAATAAACCTTCAAGTGTACTGGAGTACAGTAGGACTACTTGACAGTAATGTCCTAGGTAAAGCCGCCCCCTTAGCCTTAGCTGGCAAGGGGGATTGGGCGTCGTCAGAGTTAGCTGTTAGCGTTTGTTGTTTACTGAGCAGATTGAACCCCGGTGCGCACTCTGCGCCGCAAGCTGAGTCTCTGAGAGACTCAGGCCGGTCTTCTGATCTGTAAAAACTGCTAGGAAAACGACAGGAAAAACATCGGCAGCGAATTTCAGAAACCAATTAGGATCTCCCAATGAAATGCGAAAATTGCTCAAAAGAGCTCACTGAACACACCGCCCAATGGCGTGCCGATCTTTGCCCGGATTGCGCGAATAAGCGCTTGCTTGAAAACGCGATGTTTATGCTGGATAATCGCGAAAAGGTGGAAGCCCTAACCGACCGCGAGCTTTCAGACCTAGTCATAGACAAGATTTGGGGCCAAAAGGTCGGTTGGTGCTCCGCTGAAGATTGGCTCTTGGACGAGTTCATCCAGCGTTTCGACAAGGCCAAAGGCATAATTCGAGACACAGAGGAGTCCGCGCCATGACCACCGAACCGCGCTACAAGCGCTTCCTAGCCTTCTGGACTGACCTGGCATACCTGGGGCTATGGGTATGCTGACTTTGTGCGTCCTAGGCCTGCTGTTGGCCTATTCCCTAGCGTCTGGACTTCGCTGGCTAACCGGACTATTCCAAAACCTTTGATTTTATGGGTACACCCTGCAAAACTCAGATCTACGACGAAGACAATAATCTGCTCCTTTCGTTCTATCGACAATCGGACGGCTATCCCCATTGCCACGGCAAAGAACTTATGGCCTTTTGCGCCGGGTACAAGATCGTAAATGGCCTAAGGGAGAGTGATCCAAAGAAAGTCGCGAACGGTATGGGCGACTTCGCAGCACAATGCCTCATGCATTTTAAGATGAGATCCTATGTAGGTCAAATCTACGTCCTATCTCAAAAAACCATCGATGAGTGGCATTCTGATTTCACTTACTCAGTCCTATTTTGCGAGGGCCAATTGATCGTCGAAATGAAACCGGACAACGAATAATGAACCACCGATTCGAAATAGATTACCAGCTATCGGAGCGCGACAATGGGCGCTACGATTCACAAGAAAATGGCGGGGGCGAAACCGAGGAAGAACTCGGGACCCCCGTGCCGCTCGGTCCTTTCCTTTGGGTTTTCGTCTTTGGCCTAGCCTGTGGCTCCGCGCTCACGCTTGGCGTTCTCTTTGTTACTCACCAATAAAATGAGCAGAAAATCGCTGAATCAGGAGAAATTGAAAGAGGTTCTGCAATACAGTCCAGAAACAGGCGTATTCACATGGAAAAAAACACGCTGCCGAAGGCTTAAGGTTGGGCAGATAGCAGGCTCTAGTTCAGGTAACTGGGGCTACCGACACATATTTATTGGAAGATATTATTACTCCGCACATCGCCTTGCGTGGCTATACGTTAACGGCACATGGCCTCTAGATGAAATCGACCACATAAACGGCCTACGGGACGATAATCGTATTCTTAACCTAAGAAGTGTTACAAAAGCCCAAAACATGCAGAATAAAATGCATGACGCTAAAGGCGCTCACTGTGATCGGGGAAGGTGGGCTTCAATGATCACAGTAAATAAAAAAAGAATACCGCTTGGCCGTTTCGACACGAAAGAAGAAGCGACCGCAGCTTACATTTTAGCCAAAAAAAAATTCATCCTTTTTTCAGCCAACAAAATATAAAAACATGAAACAAGTAACGTTCCGTATTCGTAAATCAAAAGATGGCCAATTTTGGTTTGCTGTTCTCGCTGCCAATAACAAAACGCTTTGCAGCTCCGAAACCTATCACCGGATTCAGGGCGTACACAAAGCGCTTAAGTCTCTCATCCTTGGGCTACAGCTTAGCCATGTTAGCATCCAACGTCCCGATGACAAGAAACCATCGGAAATATGCACACTCGACCTAAACAAGTTTCTCAAATGAAACGCCCAAACGTTCAAAAACTACAAGCGATGGTTGACGACTTCAACGCACGCTTCCCCGTGGGCACTGCCGTAGTGAGGTACGCGCTAATTGACCCGCTAGAAATGCCAACAACGACAGCCACAACAACACCCGCATGGGTGATGGGCGGACACTCTGCAATGGTTACCGTTCGAGGATTTCCTGGCGGACAGTCACTCGAAGCAATCCGCGTTTTATAAATAGCCATGAAAAGGCTAAACCTAGTCCTTATGGGAATGTCGCTGTGCTTTGGTGCCGCGATTTTTGTCTACACCTGGTCTGTCGCACGCGAGTCTCGTGTTATCGTATCCGAACTGGAGAGTGATTTTAAATGAAGAGAGATCGCTACGAGCCAAACCAAAACAAGCTCGGGACCGTACCTATTGGCAATGGTCTTGAGCTATTGCTAGATCGCGCCACGTGCCAGCAGTTGGGTTTGGCGCTTCCAGTAAAAAACCAAAAATTCAAGATAAGCAAAATACCGCTCAAGAAAAAGCGGGCGTGGCTGAAATCTCTTTAATTTCCATGAATTTAAAAAACCGATTGCTGTCTTACCTTGGAAACGGAGGACTGTTTAATCCAGAGCTAATGGAGCACGATAAGGTAAGGGACTTAATGTTGGATGTTCTTAACGAAATTCGTGCTAATGAAATTGAAGAATCATCCAAGTTTGAGAGCCCATTCGACCAATTGACGGACGTGCTTACGCGCTTTAAAATTCCATATTTTGTTGAGGAAAAACCCAGCACAACAATAATTCACATTGATGGAATGGTACTTAAGTTCTATCCAAATGGCCACCCTGTGGAAACCTGAATCATAAGCTGAAACATCTATTTTGAGGACGCTTAATCTTTGGAATACCTAAAACAGCTTGACTCGATCGCACGATCAAACATAAGTGATTCTAACAGGTAAACGAAACACAACTATATGAACAAACAGGCCAAACAACCAGACTGGGACGAAGTAGCGGCGCATGAAGCGGGGAAAGGCGGAGATACTACGCAATGCTTTTTTTGTGATAGCGTGCTGAACGTCGATGACCTAGCAGGCGCTCCCGAAGGATCTAGCCAAACGATTCGAGACATGTATTCGGTACGCCCTCGGTGCATGTCCTGCGACTTGGACATCCGCATGCGCCTGAACGCGTCTATGATGAAATACATCGAAAGCGTGTTCGCTCACACTCCAAAGACCGAAGTACGATCTGAGGACGAGAAACGCTGCTTAGACGAAGTTTACGCAACGCAAGACCAAGAAGCTTTGAGCGCGGTAGACATCGACAAGCTCCATGAGGAACGCGGGGAAGCTAGAGTGCACGGCACCCGCTCAAACAATTTTCACGATTAATAATCCTATGAAAACATACCGAAGTTCGAAGCGATTTACATTCGCAGTCATATCCACACTGCTCCTCAATTGTCATCTGATCAAAGCGGCAGCATACTTTGACCCATTGGCTGGCTACATTCCCATTCCAAGCATCCATCCTATTTGCGGCGAAACGCCTTGCGTGTGGGAACCGATGGGCTGTGAACCATGCTCGCCAGATTGTGTGATTCCAGATGGAACCGTTTGCCGGAGTCCAAAATGACCACACAACAATGGATCCCCTTGAGCGGCCCGGGCAGCAGGTTGCCGACTGAGGAGGACGCGTCCGACAGCGAGCGCGTTTACGTTTATGACGATCGCAGCCTAACGAAAGACATGTTTTATTGGCGTGACGTTAAGAACGGCTGGACTCACTGGGCACCGATCCCGAAGGCCCCGCCGTTGCCTAAGCCGGTCGAGCTGAGTCAGGAGGAGAAGGACGAGAATGTTGCCACGGGAATAAGGCTCGACCGCGCGTACTATACCGGAGTTGAGGACATTAAGGCAGGCATCCACTACGGACGCGCAGATGGCCGCAAGCAGCTCGCTGCGGAATGCTTGGGGTTGTTTTCTGTGAGCGCTTCATTACCCCAAATAGAGAACCGATTCAGGATTGGAAATTATAGCATTTTCGCAGATCAGATTAAGCGTCTAAACGAACTGCTCACGGAGGCGGCGCGAACATGAGCCACAAACTAAAAGCAGCAGACGAGCTCGCAAATCAGGCTGCGAACGTAATCAGGAAGCTTTCCGCATATCAGCTCGAAACAAGGGACCTCGGCGAGCTGGTAATTGCGAGAGACGCCTACACCGCTGAGCGCGCCAAGTCAGAAGTAAAGCGGCCCGAGGCGAAAACTTCTGCGGGGGGCCGCGATCTTATCCAAGAAATTTGGGACCAAGAGAAGCGCGCCGAGAAAGCCGAGCAGGCCCTAATCTTTTTCGTTGCGGACCACGACGAGCAGCTCAAGCAGGCCCGCGAAGGTCGGGCCGTTGCTCAGGAGCTAGCCGAAACTCTGACGCAGCAAAATAAAGCGCTGCGGGATGCGCTGGAGGGGGCGCGAGCGAGTATTAAAATATTAGGCTCTCAACTTCATTTAGTTTCCGAGTTAGCGCTCGAACACTTCGAGGAATCAAACCAAGAAAGAGAGTCTGAATGGTTTGGCGCGATAGCCAACACCGCCAACTTTGCCCGCACTCTATACGAAGACCCGGCCCTAGCCGCCATCACCGCCGCGTTAAGCGCTCAAGCTTCCAGCGCAACCGCGCGGACGGAGGTTTCAGCGCGAGAACTGATCGATTACATGATCAAGCGACATATTCAGATATTCGGCGACAGCCCTAACGCTCAAAGCAAAATCAAAGATGCAGCGTACCAAGCCAGTGACCTCCTAAGCGTAATGCAAGCAGAGCGCGCCCCCACAGAGCCAGTCTTGCCGGAACCGCTTTGCCAAAAATGTGGCATCGGCTTCATTCTGCCTTCAGGGGCGTGCGATCACTGCGACCAGAAGCGCTAAACTGGGAGAAACTATGACTAACCCCGACCGCAAATACATTTGGCTTAACCTCATCGCGCTGATAACCCTAATCCGTAAAAAATGAAACCCTACGCCTACCCATTGTTTTTCTTGTCTGGCGCCGCTAGCATGTTCGGAGCATCCGCGAACGCTACGGTTGGTCAGTCGGTGGCATTCTCGGTTACGGCATCGGGTACTGCTCCTTTTACGTATACCTGGCGTAAAGCAGGGATAACTATCGCCGGAGCTACGGCAAACCCCTACGTGATTGCAAGTGCAGCCCTAGCTGATGCTGGAGATTATTCGGCGGTCGTCCTTAACTCGGCAGGATCTACCATTTCAGATATTGCTACACTTACGGTTACTGCCGCGACTACTCCTCCGCCTGCCTATGCGCCCGATTTTTCGAAATCGTATGCCGAGGCGGGACTCACCGGAAACTACGATCCTCCTGTGGGAAAGTGGCAAAATGGCTTCGCTATCATTCCGATAAAGAAGTCTCGCGATCCTGGCAATCACTTCTCCGACGCGACTGGAATCTACATCATTGGACCAGGCGAGGCGGGAGTCTACGAAATCCGGATGACGTTGCGCGCAGTCGATAATCCTCCTCCCAACGTCTCTGTAGGTCTCACGTCGGGCGTGAATAACCTAGACGACAAGACCGGCTGGGCCGTAACGCCTCCTCCTTCGAGTAATTACATTCACTGGGGCCTTGAGCACGTAAACACACGCACCCTTACAGACGGCGCTCAGATTCGATGCAACGTGTTCGTGGCGGCCCCTATCACCATTCAAAGTTTTGATGTCGTTATCCGCCGACTCTACTGATATGAACACTCAAGAGGAATGGAGGCCAGCTATTGGACACTATGGATACGAAGTATCAAGCCATGGAAACATTCGGTCAATTGATAGATTGATAGCCGACGTAAACGGAAAAAGAATTCGTTTTAGAAAAGGAGTTTTACTAAAACCAAAGATTAGTACAACAGGGTGTTTATGTGTGTATTTAGGTAGACATTTTAATAATGCAAAAGTACACCGAGTAGTGTGCCGTACATTTATAGGTCTAAGTGACAACCAAGAAGTTGACCACATCGATAGGAACAGGAAGAATAATCGCGCCTCAAATCTGAGGCCATGTACTAGCACCCAAAACCATACTAATACACTAAAACAATCTAATAACAAAAGTGGATACAAGGGTGTATGTTGGGATAAAAAAAGAGGTAAATGGTTAAGCCAAATTGCTTTTCAAAAAAAACACTTCCATTTAGGAAGGTACGATAGAATAGAAGACGCCGCACGCGCATACGATTCAGCTGCAACAAAATACTTTGGTGAATTTGCTCGCCTTAACTTTCCAAAACCATGAACGCAGCCTACATAGAAGAATCAGCGCTTAAGGCGTGGCGTGCTCAGTTCAATAAAAGCAAAAGCAAAATTAATAAAAAGGAATCGTCGCTTCCTCCGTACACACCCGAAGAGCTTATTAAAACCCCTTTGGTTTATTCAAAACCCGCCAAGAAACGCCAATACCCAGAATCGGCTATAGCCACCGGACTAGTTCGCTGGTTTTCTTTTGCCCATAAAGGCATGGGCTTACCTTCAGATCACTTGCTTATTCATTGTAAGAACGAAAGCAAGCAGAGCGCGATTGCTGGATCACGCATGAAGGCTCAAGGGGTAAGAAAAGGTTGCGCCGATTATTTGCTGCTTGTGCCGCGAGGCAAGTCCCACGGATTAGCGCTTGAATTAAAAGCTCCGGGCAAGAAACCTTCTCCAGAGCAGAAGGAATGGCTAGCGCTTGTCTCTGGTCAAGGGTATTATGTGGCAGTATGTGATTCGCTTCCGACCGCCATGGACTGCATTCAATCTTATTTACGACAAACATGACACAACCAATATCTGGAATACGCATGGTGGCAATGAACTCCGAGCAAGGTAAGCTTGCTCAGTCTAGTCCTATGGCCGCGAAAAATATGCGAGCTAGAAAATATTCTCTGGAACTTTTGAATCTAGCCGCAGCTCGGGCCAAAGAGATAGGACTACAGGCTGCATCCGAGGAGACCGGAGTAGGGGCAGAAAGTTTGAAGAAGCATCTGTTCGTGACGAAGATAGAGAAGCAGAATCAAGGCCAGCTCGTGCTCATGCGCAAGGGTAAGGCCAATGGGGCTAAATACTCATTGGAACTTAAACGTGAGGTTGTGCGCCGGGCGCACGAATTAGCGAAGCAAACGGGGCTACCCATCCGAAAGGCCTATAAAAATATCGGCGGTCTCATGGGCGTTAACGGCACGTCGATTCAAGCCTCTTATGTTCGCGGACTTTTCACTCTATGAAACTAACAGAAAACGACGCGGCAGAAATCGAAAAGTTCAGGCTCTATCTGACCGCAATAGCTCGCTGGGACAATGCCCATGACTACTTGCCGGACTTTGCCCCGATCACCGACATGGAACGCATGACCTACATGAAAACTAGGATAAAGGCGCACGCCGACATTTATGATCAGATCTACGGAGAACGCCCATGAGTCAACCAATCACACAGGAGCATGCCCTGGCCCAATCGTTCGCGCCCGATGAGAGTCTTTCGCTTACTCCGATTCAGCCACCAATTGTTAAGCCTAAGCGTAAGGCTACGCACAAACATCGTCGTAGGTTTATTGGTGCAATTACCGTGCGCGACTTTAACGGAGAGAAGTACCGTGTTGCCAACTCGGCAGAAGCCGCGCAGGCTCAACGTCAGTTACTCGCTAGCAAGGTATCGACCGTCTTTGAGAACAACCTTGATATGGTTATCAGGATGGGTATTCCCTTAGACGCAAAGAGCGTGGCAGATTTGGCGAAAGCCGCAAATACAATTTCCGAAATGTTATCAGCTGCGCACAAGGGCGAGCCTGATCCAGCTCCGACTACTGGCATGAGCCAAGTAGGCCAGCTAGCTTCTCAGATGCTTCAGGGCGCGATGTCTGGCGTCATGCAGGGCGCTCAGATGACAATGGAGGAACGTCTTGCCAGGATCAGCCAGCTTGGAAAGCGGCAGGAGAAAGCGCTAGAGAAGGCAGGGGAGCGAATGACCAAGCAAGCAGCCAAGGCAGAAGTAATCGTAGAACCAGAACAAACAACAGAATGAATACGCCGTCCGACAGAAGCAATTGGGCTATTGAAATACTCTCCCCGCACTTAGAATCCTATTCAAAAAGCAACAAAAACGCATACTACTTCGCCGAGGCAATAAAATTATTAATCGCAGACGCCAAGCGATTAAACTGGCTTGAATCAGGTCCTATTATACCCATTGATTGCTCGCAAGAAAAAGGCGTTGAACCAGAGTTTCAAAAACGCGCAAGAATCACAAGAGAGTCGATAGACAAGGCAATGAATTCCTATGAATAAACAAAAAACTATCTGTTGCTGCGGATCTGAAATGTGGACTTGCGGAACAACCGGCTGCAAGTCTATGCCTGACGACACTGGACCGCCCGATATCGTAAGTAAATACGGATTTAGCGTAGAGGATTGCCTTGCCTACGCTGACAGAGAGAAAAATAACAGCGTCCAGGACCCGGGTCTATCGATCGAGGATAAAACAATTTTCGTTTTGGCCGATGAGGTAATTGAACTGCGCAAGCTCGTCAATCGTTTCAAAAACAATAACCGATACCAACGCGGATACTCGGATGGTGAGGCGTCCAAGCTTGGACCAGGTTGGGTTCCTTCTTACAACGATCCAGACAACGCTTCTTGCGCACCCATAGCCGAACCTATCGACCAAGAAAACCCCGTAGCTCCATGGATGCGAATAGCGGCGGATGATATCGTTAACCTTACGCTAAGCACCGACCCGATCATGCCGGATGACATCGAGGAAATGATCAATGTCGCTTCCAGCATAATCGCTGAGGTATGCCCAATTAAATAACCCCATGTACTCCCCCCTAGAACAAGATCTCTCAATTCTTGTGCGAAGATTGGCTAATTGCCTATCTCGCAATCACGCACTCCGCATCTCTTCCCTTTCATTCCTTGACCGAAAGGGGTTGAATGGAGATTTCATGAGAAGGCATAGTGAAAGACGGTTAACTGCTGAATCCAAAGGATGGGTATTCAAGAAAAATAAATCGGGCACATTTACAGCACGAAAAAAACGTTCCGATCACTGGGTTAAAATAGGCCCAAAAGATATTTTAGAATTGATTGAAGACATAGAGATAAGCGATCGAGAACTAGAACAAACCCAATGACTAATAAGGATTTCATGGAAATAGAGCGAGCAGCAGCTAGGGGCGAAGGAATTACCTATTCCAAAACCCTCCTGGTGATAGCGCACGCCCGCGAGCTACAGCAGAAGGTATTCTGCGGAGACATGCTCGCCAAAGCTATCCAAGAATATCTTATCGATAAGGATTCAGAAACGATTCCTGAAAAGCTTGTCGTGTGGTTCCATAACTACACCCAAAATAAACCTGTCACTAAACTTCCAGGAGTGGAAGCCGAAGCTCAGCCATGACAACTACAGAACAGCTAGAAATAGCACTTAAAGCTATCCAAGAAAAAGGGGATAAGTTTGCCGCGCTGATGCCGGATCGCTTCGAGTTCGATGTGGAGACCAAGCACCACAACGATAGAAACCACGCACTTATTGAGAGGCTCAAGAGCGTTCTAGATTCCAAGGGTTATTGCAGCTACGAATCATGGAACAAAGAGTACGACACGAAGCGCTATACATTTTTTAAACCCCCTGGATTAGCACCTTACTAATCCCAATCTAGCATTCGTTAATGCAAAATCACCGAATAGCTTGATGGCCGAAGCATCGTAAGCCAACGCAGCATCTTCTTTATAAGAGAAATAGCCAAGACTAACGTGCTTTCCATTGCAGCATATACGAGCCATCCACTTTCTCCTACCATCATTCCAACATACTCCCTTAAGTCCGCTGGAACTATCGTTATGCTTCTTTTGATTGGACGCATTTTCAGAACGGGAACAAACCCTAAGATTGGAAATTAAATTATTTCTCTTATCGCCGTTTGCATGGTCCACATGATTTCCATTCAAAGGTCCTATAAACGCCTCGACTATAAGTCTGTGAACTAGGTGCGTTACTCCTTTTAGTGCAACCTGATAATATCCGTGGTTGCCCAAAACTAGTTTCATTAGTTTGCCTCTTATAAAATGCCGACTTCCATTTTTGTAATTAACCCACCTATCTAACGATCTAACGCGGCCCCAGCTGCTAACCTGATGCTCCTTATGGCTAAAAATCGGACGCCATTCTTCGACTTCATTTTCCATAAAAAATAATTATGCACCGGAATTGCACCAGTCAAGTTCACGTTTTACAAACCGCACTTTTTACAAGCCCCCAGGGAGAGCGCCTTACTAACCATGAATAAGTTTATCCAGCCATACATCGACGACTACCTAGCAGCCTGGGAGCGGTTCAGGAACGCCAGAGGACTCGTCGTTCTAGTGGAATGCTGGCGAGTGGGGGCTACTTATCGTCAGCTTGTTTTTGTGCGCCGCGTTTATGAGCAGGTGTCGGGACGAAACTAAGCTTGACCTCCTTTAGGATCTCGGCACAAGCTGGCCACCGAGTTGTTCTAGTTTTAGAGTTTCTGTTCTTTCGTCGCATAATCGCCGCCCACCTAGAGTTCAGCTACGATGCCGGTTGGCCGCTGTTGATTTGTACTCGCCAGCCCGGTCGGCGTTAATCGTAGCAACCGGTAACCCCTGATCCGCGCATAACGGTCAGGGGTTTTTCTTTGGCCTAAACTCGGGGCAGATCTTTAGCTCCAGAGCACAAGATTTCTCTCGCGATCATAGCAAGTCGCCCCTGAAATCTCCGGTCAGCTTCTGCCTTAATCTTGGCGTTAACTGAGGCGGGGACACGCGCAGAGATCTGAACGGTTTTTTCCTTCTTGGGTTTAGCGGGCGTTCTCATGTCTGGATAGCCTCAGTCGGCATCAACCTTAAACTTTTGTTGGTCTTGGCGAACTGGCCGAACAGTCTGAGTGCTGCATCATCGTAGGCTCGGGCGGCTTCCTCGGCCGTGTCGAAGTAGCCGCGAAAAATCGTTTTTCCGTTGAATTTTATGGCAGCCTTCCATTTACCATGGTACTTAGACCAGCAAACGCCTTTGAAACCGGATGTATTTGCTTTTAGCATTTTCATGTTCCAATGATTCTGCAAATTCGAGCAAACCCGCAGATTGGAAAGCAAGTTGTTGGTTCTATTGCCGTCTGCGTGGTCAATATGCTGATCCTTCGTGAGACCAAGAAAAGCAAAACCGACCAGCCGGTGAACCTTGCGCGGTTTGTTACTAGGCAATATTACATAGTTATATCCATCCGAATCTAAACCAGGTCTCAAAATCTTCCCCTTGTAAAAGCGTCTTCCATTACCTCCTTCTACCCATCGATCCAACGACCTAACTCGGCCTAGATTTGAAACCTCGTAACCTTCGTGGCCTAAAATCGGGAGCCATATTTCTTGAATTATGCTTTGCATATTTAAGACTCAATTGTTGGTTCATAATCTTCTCCATATTTTCCAAACGAAGCAGCAACAGCATTCCTTGCCGTTAATTTTTGTGGATTTCCCATTTTACCGTTCCCCAAAAGGGGCCTAAGTTCAGGGCTTACCCTAAGCCAGTAAGTTTTGAACGACATATCAGGTTCTGGCGTAGAGTTTATCACTTTAACCATCACGATTGGATCATCACCGGTAACCTCTTTACGGTATAGTGTGCCGTAATCGTCCTCCTGCGTAGCGACCGCTCCGGAATCTAGGATATAATCAGCAATACCGGACCTGTACATGTCGATCATCACGCGCCGAATCTCCATGTTTTGTTCGGCGTCAATCTTAGCGATTGTGATATCCTGTTTTCGTTCTATGATCCAAGCCGGTAGCCGTACTCCGTGAACTGAATAAAGCGCACTCCCATCGCGCCAGCGGCAGAACGGTCCAGTATCGCAATGAGGACGATTCCGTTCATCCACAAGCAATACTTCAGGACGATCAGAGATCATGCAAAATTCGGGGTGCATGATCCGAGGTCCACTATGTTCCGTCAGCGTCTCCCAGTGCTGCCATTTTGAATAGTCGATCGGCAACTTAACGACATGTCTAAAAAAGCTCAAAAATCCGGCCCACGCGCTCCAATGATTTCCGCCACTCCACATACGCCATACGTTTATGGCGCATTGGAGTCCGAAATTACCCAGCCTAAGCTTCGCGGCGGTTTCGGATTGTTTTTCTTTCAGCACATACCATCTTGAAAGATCGCTGGTCGCAGCGTCGGTCGCAGCGTAGGTCGCAGCGTAGGTCGCATCGCGGGTCGCAGCGTAGGTCGCATCGCGGGTCGCAGCGTAGGTCGCATCGCTGGTCACATCGCGGGTCGCAGCGCTGGTCGCAGCGTCG